>TARA_R110000851_G_scaffold251219_2_pt1 | contig 10073 bp, 3 predicted proteins | sample TARA_R110000851 | Tara Oceans TARA_R110000851 (sample SAMEA4397627) | marine metagenome | biome: Polar Biome; feature: [DCM] deep chlorophyll maximum layer (ENVO:01000326); material: water (ENVO:00002006), including particulate matter (ENVO:01000060) such as... | depth 17 m | reverse complement strand
TTGGGTCAGTATTAATTCTTCTAAATGAGTTAAATGTGTATTTGCTTTTGCCTCTGTCAATTCATTTTCATCAAATGGTTTAAAATCTGAAGTTCCAAGTTGATAATGATCAGGTTTATGTCCTCTAGATAATTTTGAATGATAATCTACTTCCGATATTTCATCTTTAAGTGTATTAGTCCACCATTCTTTAGTTAATATTTGCTCATCATCTTCTTTTGGTGGTATTCTCATTCTCATTGCCGATCTACCATTAATTAGTAAATCACCTTTTTCATTCCATGTTACTGTCTTTACTACAACCTTCTTATTTTTAAACTTACCCATTAGAACTGTGTCTCCTATATTGACTGGTAACTTAATATCTTCCATTAATCCGGTTGGAACTCCTAATTTCTCATCTTTACTTGATTCAATTGAATCTTCTGCTCCTAGGAAATTTAAAAACTTATACCCTGCCACTGATGCTATCTTTGATATTCGTTTTTTCCACATCCTATATGCAGGACTTCCTTTATAATCTTTCACGTAATCTGTTCCACCAAACTCATCACCTTTTACCCCGGTTGGAAAATATGAAACTGTCATCACAGGGCCATCTGGGTATTTAGTATCATGGACTTCTAATGGACTATCTTTTATAATATAATTAATAACTTGATATCCTAAACGATTAGCCATTTCTGCTGCCTTCTTTTTATATGTCGACAAATTTCCGTATAAATATCTAGGTCCATCATCAGCCGAAATATCTGCTAATCCTATTGAACTATTCTCTGTTAAGAATGATTCTATTGTTTCTGATTTTATTTGTGAGAATTTTGTCTGCAACATTAAATATATTTTTGGATCAAAGAATCCCATAACATCTTTAAATGTCTCTGCATCTGCGGTTGCCAATACTTGTCTTAATACTGTACCTGACATTTCTCCGAACCCAGGAATTTGTATATCAATATGAGGAGCTACTACTAGATATCCATGTTTTGTAAATGGCTGTAATGCTGATTTATTATCTTCATAGTTTTGAAAATAACTAGGGTCGCCATTTTTCTTGAATCCTATTTTAAATCTAGGATTCTCCATCATATCCTTTTTACCTACTGCAAATAATAATGCAGTTGTTTCTGGATCATATTTACTTGTCAATTCTTGTGCTTGGTAAGGATTTTTAACTTGAACAACATTTGGTATTCCATGTTTTTGCATTACCGAATATTTTTCTTTAAAATTTAATGGAGATTTTGGTAACTTAACAATATCAGATGTTACTACAAATGTATTTGCTTTGCCAAATTTACTAGCCAATTTCTTATATACAGCAGCATGGTGTTGCCCCATTGGTTGGAATCTACCAGGGTAAACAACTATCACTGTTTTAACTGGAGATTCAGTTAACATCTGTTCTATTAAATTTTGTCCGAATGTCTTCATTTTATATAAATATACGGTTAGCCTTCAAGTACTTTTATTATAGATTCTAATTCTTTTATTTTCTCAATTAAAGCCCCTAATATTGCTCTTTGATTAATACTAGACGGAACTAATTTGTTGCTTTTTAATTGGAATCCATTGCAAGATAAATTTGAGTCTGATGTTTTTATCTTTTGTCCTTTTTTATCATAAACAAAATCCTTGCCCCAAAGAGCAAATGAAGGGTTAATTTTTGCTACCTCTTCAGCTATAAATCCTACTTGAAGTTTTGAATCATTAGCGTTATATCTAAAACATTTTGCTTTTAATTTTAGTATTGAATCAATCGACATGATATCAGAAATAGGTAATATAGTGTTTTTTAGTTTTCTTGCACTAGAGCTATAATAAAACAATCCATCGGATGCACACAAGACATTATGGGTAGAACCTAAAGTTATCCTAGTAGTAGTTGGTATAAAAAGGTTTTGATTAGTTAATGTCACTGTTGATGTATACTCTACATCACAAGAATGGCTTCCGCCAGACGATTCTCCAAACCCGGCTAGTACTAATTCGCCGTTTATATTTGCAAAATTATACAACCCACCTTGGGTAAAGTCGGTGGCGGCTCTATCTCCTTCTCCCATTATTTTTTCTTTTTATTAATCAATTCTATTCTAGAATCTAAATCTTTTATTAGTTCAACTGATGCTGCTAATATTGCTCTTTCATTAATATCTGAAATGTTATTATTTGCAAATAGAGGGTGGGCTGCTGCAGCCTCATCAGCTATAAACCCCATATCTAATGAGGCATCACTATTCCATTTATAACTCCTACCTTCTAATTTTAGCATTGAATCAATTGATATATGATTAGAGATAGGTGATATATTTTTTTTTACTTTTCTTGTACTATTAGAACTAAATAGAGAATTAGAAACATCATCCCATTGTAATGCACCGCCGTCAGCAGCTGTGGGCTGATCTGTCCAATAATTATAATCATTGGAAAAATGCACATTTTCAAGATTTATATCTTCTTCAATAATACCACTGAATAAGAAAACAGGTTGTCCATTGACTATAGATACAGAATAAGTACCGCCTGTAGTTAAGGTTATATTTGACATAATTAATCTTTATCTTTCTTAAGTATCTTTATTTTAGTATCTAAATCTTTTACTTTTTCAACTGCGGCTGCTAATATTGCTAGATCATTAATATTTATAGGCACTGTATCATCACTATCTTTATGATTTAATATCCTTTTTCCTTTTTCATCGCGTGTCCAGTCTTGCCCATATATTGCAAACAAAGGATTAACATCTGCCACTTCTTCAGCAATAAAGCCTGCATCTAGTATATCATTTTGTTTATAGTTAAACTGTACTCCTTCCATCTCTAATATTGAATCTACTGATATATAATCTGAGAGAGGTGATATATCCTTTTTTAGTTGTATGGTACTAGATTGTACTGCTGCTGCCCCTAGGGCATTTATCAATACTCCACCTCCTCCCATTCCATTTAATGTCATGCCCATCCGTACATTGTTTCCGGAAGCTGATACTGCACCATTAAATGTTATTGCTTCATTAATTATGCCGCTTTGGAGTACAAGGTTTGGACTCGTTACGGAGGTGGCGGGAGTTCTTTCAAATAATTCTAATAGAACTATTACAAAATAACTTCCGTCGCTGGTAATACAGTCCATCAATCTATAATATTGAAATGGTGTTGTTCCTGGAGATGAAATAGTAATAGAGTGTTTTTGATAAGTTCCATCTAAAGCTGGGGTTGTGTGACTATGTAATGTTTGCCAATTAGTGCTTCCATCTAATGAACCTTCCCATTTAAAGCTCGTTATATCATATTGATTATTATATGTGTAAATGTCTATCTGCCAAATAAGTTTTGCCGAACCTAAATTAAATTGGAAAAATCCGCCTCCTCCATTTTGTGCATTTCCGTAAAAGAAATTGGTAGAACCATTTCCTGAATACATAGTAGTTAATTGATAACCCCCGCCTGTAAAGTTAGTAGTAACTCCTGCAAATGTATTATAATCTATTGGGGTGGTCGAATCTCCTCCGGATACGGTAGTACTATTACCGGTGTTGGAAAAAACATATGTGCCTCCGGATGTTAAATCTATACTTGACATATCATTATTTTTCTTTTAAAAATTATACACCTAAAAATGATTTTGTAGAATTACTAACTACACTATCATCATATTGAACACCAGATGCTGATATCATTAATGTACATCTACTCATTGCTTCGCCTCCGGATGCTAAAGTTTTTATTCCACCTATAGGATGGTCTGGTGGTCTTGATATTATTACGGTACTAGTGACACAACCTCCCTGTGAACCATCAAGGACTACGAAAGTGTGGCTGTTGGATCCATCGGCAGTGCCGTTCTCATAATATTCTGTATAATTCCCAGTACCAATATCAATTATTCTTTCAGTTAGTCCTCCATGCGTGACCGCACCTGATGCAGATACATGGAAAGTTGGACATGCATATCCTCCAAATGTTAATTCACTTCCATTAAGATCTAGTTGAGACCCTTGACCTGAACCCCAATTGCCTGATTCGATAACTCCGAATGAACCAGAATCAATTAATATATTTGAAGCTGTCACTTGTCCATTAGCCCTTAATATTATATTATTATCTGAGCTTGAAATGGCATTTTCGGTTAGCCCAAAGCCGCCTATCTCTCCTGCTCGTGCTTTTATAGTTCCATCTGCTGTTAAATGGAAGAAGCTAGATGAAATTTCTATATTTCCGGTCGAGCCGGAGATGAATTGATTTCCTCCTCCTAAGAAGAATTTATCAACTGTTATATTTGCTTCTGACCCAGATATTAATAATGATTCTTCACCCGTAAGATTATTCCATGCAAAATATGCAGCACTACTACCTTTACCTAAATAGAAACTTCCGGAGTGATCTAAATAAGATGTAAAATCAGATAATTGTGCATTATTATATGGAGGGCCGGAGCCTTGTGCAATATCTCCATGGAATCCAAATACTTTACTAGTCATTAACAATCCAGCATCTAATCCATTTTCTGTATCAACTGATTCTAATGAACCTGATAGGAAAGAAAAATTAGGTCCTGTTGCGCCCGGGGCTCCATCAACACCTTGTACTGACTTAACAAGTGATTGAATTAAAGATTGAGTAAAGTCTGTACCGTTTTGTGTCTGTCCGGTAATAGTAAAGGTAATAGACCCAGATGCAGCAGTTAAACTCATTGCTGTTGGAATAGATAATTCAGCTGTTGTTGTTGGCCCTCCACCAAATGTTCCTGGTGTTACATTAATTGCTGTTAAGGAGGCAGAATATATTCCAGGGTCTCCTTGATAAGTACTATTAGTCTTAAATGTTAATGCTGTTGCACCTTCATATACTTGCAAACTAGTACCACCGCCAAAGAAGTCAGGTACGGTACCATCTCCTAATCCTTGGAATGTATGATTTGAATTACCTAATACCGGTAGTATGGTGCCAGATCCTTCATCCAATAAATGGATTGTCATTGAATCGCTCAGGCCATCGCTGTCAGATGTCGCTGTTACTACTACCGGCACACCAACTGTCATCTCAGTATTTACTATTGATTTACGATTTGCATTATATGTAGCAGTTCCACCTGTCCCATTGGTAAAGGTGACACTAGGAGTACTTGTAAATAATGCATTATTATCTATCGTATTTTGCAAACTAGAAGTAAACCCTAGCCTGGCCGGCGATATGGTTCCAGCTGTACTCTTTATGAATACTTGGCCGGTTGATGACAGTGTTACTAGTTTTGCATCACTTGCAGCTGTAGTTGTTGTTATGGCTTGTGATAGACTTCTAGTGAATTCAACATTGGCTAATGTCCGGCCGGTGATTTGATATGAAATAGATCCGGATGTTGATGTTGTCGATGCATCAGATAAATCACCAAAGAAAACACTTCCTTGACTGTCAGTCATACTTCCTGTTTGAATATTATCTGCAGAAGCAGATACTTTAAACTGACCAACACTTGGCACTGCAGTTGCACTTCCGGAAATCTGAACTCCTCCTTCAAATACAGATATTTTATTACCAGACCCTATATATGACTCCGGGTTGCCGTCTGTATCACCTATCAATATATGTTGTTGATTGTCTTGAGTTACTACAATTGGCTCTGTCCCTCCTATTGATTTAGCAAATGATTGAGTTGTAAATAATTCAAATGGTGTTCCATTTTGTGTTGATCCTGTAATTGATATGTGAATGGCACCAGATGCTGCCGACATCGCAGTTGGTATTGATAATAATGCTTGAGTTGATTCTCCTGGTTTATAATAACTTATAGTACATGATGCATCCGCGTTTACTCCTGCTCCACGCGTTACAGCATAATTATATGTTCCGGATTCGGAGCTTGAATTAGCTAATGAAATTCCATAATGGACTCTAGGGCCGTTACTAAATTGCACATTGTTAGTATCAATGTCGGTAATTGTATACTCAAACCATGCTTTAGGGTGTCTCCATACTAGTAATTTATCACCAATCTCTACCGCGTCATGTATAGCAGTACACTCTGCTTCAGATAGTATTCCATCTATATCATTTGACTGGTGTACAATTGATAATGCCTGATGCCAACCAGTTAATATATCGTTATTGTCTCCACAATTATAATCATTATTAGTAAAGCCACCGGAACCTTGATCAGCAAATGATAAATGCCACTCACCAGGATCATTTGTAAATTTATTATACTTCTGCATCCGGAAAGTATTACCTATGGTAGCATTAAGTGCTCCAGGAGTAACATTTACCGGTGTTATAGATGATGAATAATAACCTTGTCCTGCTGATCCGGATGGGTATTCAGATCCAAATCCCATTGATTGAGAATATGATGATGTGGCATTGTAAAACTGATCAGTAGGGCCGGCTACACCTTTTTGAAGTGCACTAATATGAGGTAATTCTTTTACTCCCTCGAACACTCTTATTGATGTACCTCCTCCGGTAAAGTCCGGAACATCTCCTGTATAATCTGCTTGGAATGTATGAGCCGAATTTCCTAGGATTACTTGTGTATTTCCTGACCCAGCATCTAGTTCTGTCAATGTTACTGAATCTGTTATATTATCATCTGCAGAATTTGCTGTGAATGTTATTTTCATTCCATCTACAAAATCGGCTGAAGTTACCTTACAATGATTTTCATTTGTATTCGTTGTCTGGTCAGATAATATTCCTGCAGTTGCTTCCCATCCATTAACACCGTCTGTGGCATTACCGGTTAAATTCTGTGCACTACCACTAATTGTAATTATATCAGGTGTATAATTTCCTGCAATATCTTTTATAAAGAAATATTGATCCGGAGTTACTGTTACTACCTTTGCATCAAGTGCTTCTGTTGTTGATGTAAATACTTGTGTCGCTGTTCTATTGAAAACAGTTCCGCCTAAGGTTTTACCTGCTATTGCATATGTAATTGAACCACTAGTCTCAAGTACATTATCTGAATCACTTATTTCAATATAATCAGGAGTAGCATTACTAGAATTACCTGGTGTTATATTATCTCCAGAACTAACAACTTTAAATTCTCCGGCATTGGGTGTTCCTAAAACTCCTAATAATTCACTTGCGCCTTCAAATACATGTATTTTATTTCCTGACCCAACTTCTGATGTAGGTAATCCATCTGTACCTCCTACAAATGTATGTGCTGGATTTGTTTGCACAACCGTAATTGGCTCACTTCCTGCTAATGATTTAACAAATGATTGAGTTGCAAATAATTCAAATGGTGTTCCATTTTGTGTTGATCCAGATATTGAAATTCTAAGTTCCGCTGCATCAGCTGATATTGCAGTCGGAATGGCAAATGTTCCTATTTGTGATGGGTCTCCAGATAATGCTCCAGGCGTTATATTATGAGGTACAACTGATGCTGTATACGCATTAACGGCGGAGGCATCAAATAATGTTGCGTTATAATTTAATAATGTTGCTCCTTCAAATACCTGGAATGATGTTCCTCCTCCACTGAAATCAGTAACTGATCCGGTATGATTTGCTTGGAACGTATGTGATTGATTTCCTAATATTAATTGTACATTCCCAGAACCTTCGTCTAATTTAAGGATTGTAACAGAGTCGGCTATTGAATCAGCTGTTGCTGTTGCTGTAATTGTTACTGAATCATTTCCTTGGAAGTCTGTTTTTCTAATATAAATAACATCACCTGTTGTAATAGGTGAACCGCCGGTCGTAGCTTCATATAAATTAGTTGATGGCGATGTTGTCCAGTTAATTGTTGCCGATGTATTTTGTTTGCTAACAGATAGCTTTATTGTATCAGGTGATACTGTTCCGGCCTGAGTTGTTAAAAATACTTGAGCTTCTGATGTAAGATTTATAGTTTTAGCATTAGCTCCAGCACCTCCTTGCAATGACTTAGCAAATGATTGGGTCAATGATGATGTAAATGATGTATTGTTTTGAGTCAATCCTTGTATTGTAAAATGAATTGCTCCATTGTTCTGTGACATTTCGGTTGGTACAGATAAAGTTGCTGTTGTAGTTTCATCACCACTAAATGTTCCAGGTGTCATATTTACATTTTGTAAGGATGCTGAGAACTGGCCAGCTTCAATATCCGCCGATGTCTTTTCATATTGTAATTCTGTTGCACCTTCATAAACATTTAATGTTGTTCCGCCACCGGTAAAGGATGGATTGGAGCCATCATTATCAGCCGGTACTGTATGAGATGAATTTCCTAAGGTTGCTAATATATTACCACTACCCTCATCTAACAATACAAATGTCATTGAATCACTCACTGCACCACTATCACCACTTACATTTACTCTTACAGATGAATTGGTTCCAAAATGATCCTTGGTTAATTCCATATGAGTCAACGTTCTAAAATTAGCTTGTGATCCAGTATTTAAAGTCACTACTGGGGTTGTTGTATAAGATGCAGTAGCAGAAGTTGTATTTTGTAAACTTGCTGTTATAGATGCTGTTGCTGGCGTTATTGTACCATCCAATGCTTTTACAAATACCAATGTTGATGCTTCTGCAGATAATAATAATGAATCATTTGGCTTTGTTGTTACTGTAAAGTTTTGTGTAAGTACTCTGCTTATAAGCGTACCTCCTAAGGTTTGTCCTGATATTATATAATTCAATGAACCACTAGTTTCAGTTGCGTTAATACTATCAAGGTACTTCACATCCTTAGCAACAATCTGTTCAGTTCCTATTGTTATGTTATAAGGTACAACTACTGCTACTTTGAAAGTTCCTGGAGTAATTACACCTCCTATTAAAGGTACTGCTTGCAGTTGAGCAATTCCCTCAAATGCGGATATTACATTGCCCGATCCTGCATATCCAGTTGGTACACCGGCCGTATCACCTACTAATGTAACTGATTGATTTGTTTGAGTCATTGTAATTGGCTCTGCTCCAGCTAAAGACTTAACAAATGATTGGGTTACTGGTAATATAAATGATGTTCCATTTTGAGTTGATCCTGATATTGAAATTCTAAGTTCTGCAGCATTTGCTGTAATTACGGTTGGCTCTCCAAATAATCCGGTTGTTGTATTATCACCGGTGATTGAACTGGCTGATATATGATGTGGTACAAATGATGCTGAATAATGTCCTGCAGGTAAATGGAATGATTCTGTATAAGTTAATGGCGTTGCTCCTTCAAACACCTGGAACGATGTTCCACCGCCGGAAAAATCAGTTACTGAACCTGTATGATCTGCTTGGAATGTATGAACCAAATTTCCTAGGATTACTTGTGTATTACCGCTACCAGCATCTAGTTCTTTCAATGTTACTGAATCACTTACTGACCCATCTGAACTATCTGCTGTAAATGTAATTTTCATCCCATCTACGAAATTAGCGGATGTTATCTTAACACTATTTTCATTTCCATTATATTGATGATTAATACCAATTCCGGAACTAGATGCAAATATTCCATTTGTAGTTAAATTTTGTCCACTACCGCTAATTGAAGCTGTTGCTGGAGAATAAGTTCCGTCAATTGCTTTTACAAAGAAAGCTGTATCTGATGATACTACAACTGTTTTAGCATCTACGCCGGCTGTACCTGCTACTGATTTAGCAAATGATTGCGTCAGTGGTAAGAAGAATGGAGTTCCATTCTGTGTTGATCCGGTTATTGAAAAATGAATAGATCCGGATGCCGATGTATTTGACATGACCGTCGGTGCACTTAATATTGCTGTTGCAGCTGTATCTCCAGTAAATGTTCCTGGCGTAATGTTTATTCCACTAATGGATGCAGAAAACTCTCCGGCTGAAACATCTGCCGCTGTTGTTTCAAATATTAATGGCGTTGCTCCTTCATAAACATTTAATGATGTACCACCACCATCAAAACCAGTTACTGTTTGGTCCGAAGCAGCTTGGAATATATGAGCCGGGTTGCCTAAAATTGCTTGGACATTTCCAGAACCTTCGTCTAGTAAAGCAATAGTAAATGAATCTGATAATCCATCTTCTGTCGCAGTAACTAGTATAGTACTATTTGTTCCAAATTGTGTACTAGTAATAGACTTATGATTATCATCT
>TARA_R110000851_G_scaffold13330_1_pt1 | contig 10094 bp, 24 predicted proteins | sample TARA_R110000851 | Tara Oceans TARA_R110000851 (sample SAMEA4397627) | marine metagenome | biome: Polar Biome; feature: [DCM] deep chlorophyll maximum layer (ENVO:01000326); material: water (ENVO:00002006), including particulate matter (ENVO:01000060) such as... | depth 17 m | reverse complement strand
TGGTGATTGGGCTGTAATCCCTGACTGGGTTGCCAAAGATGAGGGCGTGTCATCTAACTATGGTATGGTGATGGAGTTTTCAGAAGAAGTTGTGGCAAATAGTACAGAACCTAATTATTGGTTTGTTCATATGACTTTAAAGAATGGTGAGAGTGTCACAGTTAATGCACAGGAAGTAACAAAATTATATTATTAATATAATTTGGTAGAGTGGAATAAAACACTTATCTTTGTAGTATCAATGTTTAACTATTAAAAAAACCAAAAATGGGACAATCAGCAAAATGTAATATGAGAGTATCTTTTAATACTGAATTCATACCAATAGAATTGACCTCTTCAACTAGTGTTCACCAATCGTTATTACAATTCTATAAAGATACTCGTAGTGATGATACAAGTACTCCTACTATTACAGTTACAGAACACGAACAATTTGATACTGAAATTCAATTAGAATTTTACAGTACTAAAGTAGCGAATTTAGATTTTCAAGTAGACTTATTCAAAGAATATTTAGAGGCTCGTCACAATGATGAGGTTGAAGACATTGATGAGGATGTTTGGATACAACGTCAATAAAATATAAGAAGATGAATACAACAACAAATTTTAGCGAAGTAAAGATTGACCACATAGATGATAATGGCGTAGCACATATTGACGCTTATAAATCGGAGGACCCAGATGCTGAAGGAATGGTACTGGGATACATAGTTAACAAAGAAGTTTATTGGACCAATCCAGATTATCAATTTGATACATTGGTGAAGTCCGTAGTAAAAGATTTTCAAGAGGCGTAGCAGGTTTTTGATTATTGGGGCCAAGTATAAAGCTTGGCCTCTGGTAGAACTGGGAGCTGGCCGCACCCGACTTATACAGGCCATTAAACATTGATTGAAAAGCTGGGGTGGTTCCCAGCTTTTTTTATTTGTTAAAGTTCTTGCATATGTAATAATAAAGTTTTATATTTGTAATGTAATGAAAAAGATAGTAGTAACACAACAGGAGATATGGGCAGCGACACGACCAAACGTGCATAAGAGTAAGAAGACCTATAAAAGAAAATCAAAACATAAAAAGAAGAAACGTGATGAGTAAATTTGCACAAGTCAAATAAATTTCTTATCTTTACAATATCAATGTTTAAAACCAATATTATGACACCAAGAGAAGATTTATTAAAGCGAATTGAATTAATTGAGAATGATGTTGAACTCACAGAGAAGTTCCGTGAGAAGTTTCAAACAACATTTGAAATGGCTAGAGCAGCAGCTGGAGCTAATTGGATGAAAAAATCAGCTGAAAAATTTATTAGAAAGATTACAAAAGATTTGGTAGTTATATAATATTGTTTTATATTTGCAGTATCAATGTTTAAAAAACCAAAATTATGAAAACAATTTCAGTAAACACATACACAACCTATGGTATATCTGGTTCAGTAGATTATAACCTACCCAATGAGCTTAAAAGAACTATTCTTAAAGTTTTAATGGACATTAGAACCAACCCACTTATCGAAGAATGTCAAATTAACGGTAGTGAAATATGGGGTGATGTTAAATTATATGATAGCACCATAGACGATAATGACCGTCAAGAAATTGAAGGTGGTGGTGATGAATTTAGAAGTGATGTACAACGCATCATAATCAAAAAACATGGTGAAATTGTTTTTAAGGCATATAGTAAATGGTCTGATGATGTTTTAACCTTTGAAATAGAATAGAGATGGAAAATAAAAGTTTTAATATAAATTGGGAAATAGAAGTTACAGCAACTTCACCTAAAGAGGCTGCAAAGTTAGCCCTAGAGATACAGCGAGACCCAAGTAGTGAAGCTGTCAACTTTGATGTTGAAGAATTAGCTACTGGTGAGAAAACTGAAGTTGACCTAAGTGATGAGACCAAAGGTTCAGATATTTGTTATGGCTGTGGTAAAGCCCAAAAATATCATACAATGCAAGATATTGATGAAGACGATTTTGCAATTTACTGTGAGAAATGTCATTCCAAAGAAACTTCCAAACGTTGGGGTGAAACCACTGAGGCTCTAACAGGGATACGCCAGAAGCTGGAAGCTCTGGAAGAAATACTGAATACTAACTCCAGTAGAGAAGATTGGACAGATGCTGATGTATCAATGGAGATGGATTATATGTACGGTAAAGTAAATAAAATCAAAAAAGATTTGGAAAGTTTATAAAACTTCCTTATCTTTACAATATCAATGTTTAAAAAACCAATATTATGAATATTAATATGAATAAAGCACACGATTATCTTACTCAATCTGATGAGGACGACTTATCAGTTGAAGAACAAGTAAATGTAATCATAGAGCAATCTAAGGTAGATGATACTGAAATGATTGACCATCTAGACGGAGTTCAACCCCTTGAGCGATTTGAATATGCTTTCACTTGTCGAGATTTTTTAGATTCTATGTATGATGAGTTTGCCAACTTGAAGTTAGCGAGAGATAGTGAAAGTCTAGAGATATATATCGACAATGGTGATGACCAAGACCCAACTCAAATTTGCTATTGGCATGAGGACGAGTGGTTGGAAGATGCTGAAACAGTTGTTCCAGCTATGTTGGCGGCAATGGAATTGTTCTATACAAATCCACAGGAATTGTTAAACCGATTAAATCACATATCATAATGGACGAAATTGAATTAACAATTAGGGTATCGATATATGGTGAATACGAAAACACCATAACAGCATATGCCGACAGTGATGAAGACATCATGGAAGTAGCTAAGGAAGCTGTAGATGCGGATTATGGATACCATGATGCTTGGGAAGAAGGTGAAGTATCTTGGACAGTAGATTATTAAATTAGAGTATTAATTAAATTTTATATATTATGAAACGATTATTTTTATTAGCAATGTTATTCGCTGTATCCTTTACAGCCCAATCAGAAACTGTAGAAGATATCGCAGATGTCCTGAAATATGTTGAGTCTGAGCACAACCCCAAAGCACTTGGGGATTACCGAGGTGAGACACCAACAGCGTTTGGGATACTCCAGATTCGAAAGATTGCCATCGAGGATGTCAACCGTGTATACGGCACCAAGTACAGAATTAAAGATGCATTCAACATTAGTTGTGCAGAAGAAATCTTTAAACTGTATACTGATTACTGGTCAACTAAATTAGAAAAACGTGAAGGTAGGGAAGTCACCACAGCTGATATTGTTAGAATATGGAATGGAGGTCCAAGGGGCTATAAGAAGTCTTCAACCAAATGGTACCATAAAAAGTTTCTAAGATACAAGAAAAGAATTAATCTTAATGAAAATGAAACTAAAACAGAAGTGCGTAATCAATGGACAACTGGGGATAGTGACGACAAGATACTCTCATACAGCAGATATCTTTATGTGCAAGACTCGTAATACAAAATTTGGTGTGCTCCACAGGTATATAAAATTATTGCCAGTGGAGCCTCCTTATAAAGATACGTCTCAGCTAAAGCTAAATCTATGAAGCGGAAATACCTGAAGAAAATCACGGTATCAGCTCGATTCAAGACTCAGGTACTAACTCAAGATAAGTTTATTAACTTAACTGATAAAGAATCTAATGAGGTATGGAATTCTTACCTGAAGGCCCTTGCTGATACAAGACAAATATCAATTCATCAATCAAAAACTTGGAGGTATCCAAATAAATTCTTATAATTGCAAAGCTATGACAAATAAAGGCAGAACATCTAGTGAAATCAATTTATTCCACATCCAAAGAACACTTAAGAAACTTAAAAAAGGTACTATGACGGTACAAGGTTGCGGCTTGAATAAGAGATTCGATAAGTTAAAGGTGGAATCATTGCCATGGTATGAGGATTTGTATCCAAAGTACATCCAAATAGTTAAAGAATTAAATGAATAGATATGGCAACAAGACTTTATGAAAAAGAAAGTGGTTCCTTTGAAACCTATTTCAGGAATCCAATAACCAAAGAAGAGCTTCGTGAGACTTTTAAAGCGAAACCAGAGGCTCTTGATGCCGCAAACAAGGTAGATGTTGAGTTCTACTCAGCTAATAGGCTGTTACTACCCAATGGAATCACCCTTGACCTATCAAATAAGAGGTTTAGATTCCACGTAAGGCTAAGTAATGATAAAATGAAGCACATTAAGTCATCAAAAAACTTATTTGAAGTGATTATGGTGAGAAAAAACCTATTAAAAAACCTATTGGGGTTAATAAAGTAAGATTTAACCAAATAAGCCCTTCTAAGACACATTTGTGTATTTGTGGTAAAAGTACCTCTGAAACGTAAAAAAGCCCCTTAAAAGGGGCTTATTTCATTAAAATAGGGCTATTTAGGGCTATTTTACCTCATTAATCTAATCCTAAGTTGATTTTATAGTCATTTGCAACCTTCTTCAAGAGGATTTCAACATAATACTTCTTATCAGTGGTCATCTCTTCAACAAATCCTTGTGTGTGTAGATACTCAATGGCATCCATACAATCTTGTTTATTTACTTTATTAATCGGCATAATATGTGGTTTTAATTAAACATAGTGCAAATATAAAACAATATTATATAACTACCAAATTATAAGACATAAAAAAAGCTATCTAAATTAATAGATAGCTTTCTCACTTGCTTTGTTTATCCCTTCTATCCACACATACGATAGGTATAAGAGGTATGACACTCCTAAATGATTTATATGTGCTCAGTGGTTCTGGAATCAACTTAGCCCACCTTCCAGATTTAAGTGATGGGTACAAATTTCGTGTATGTTTTGAGCGACTGAGTTGCAAATATACAACTTATTATTTAATGAAACAACTTATGAAATGTTAAAGTTTGCTACCACCAAAAGAATTAAAACAAATATCGTTAAATTCTTTTGTCCCAAATTTGGGGAGTCCATTGCTAACTAACATATTGTTAATGTTACTAATAAAATTATCTTCATCTTTTTTTTCCTTGGCCATTTTCTTATTATAAAGATTCTTTCAATAACTTTTTAAGATGTTGAGAAACCATTTTCAACTGCCTCCATTTTATATCATTTTTCATAGCACTTTCAAAGTCGTTTTCTTCTTTGTACTCTGAGATGTTTTTCATTAGTTGATTACACCGTGCATCCATTCTATCTATCTCAGATTGTAGTCTTTTTCTTAATGTTTCTTTCATAATAATTTAGTTTTGATTACAGTACAAAGATAAGGATAATATTTCTACTATCCAAATCTCAGTACACATTTGTGTTTATTAACTCCACGTCTCACTAACGATGGTTGGATTTCTATTGTTATCTAATTTCCACGTCTCATTCCATTCACCCCATTGACCTTTTCTTGAACGAACAACATGGGCACCATCATCATCTATATTACTTTCACATATCTCCTTCAGGTCTTTCTTCAGGGCTGCATATGTTGGATACTGTTTTACGACATACATACTAGGTCTTGGCTTTACCCAATATCCAGCATTGTGATATTCACGTAAACTATCTTTTGTTACGTATGTTACTTGTGGCTTAAATCTACTCATTCCAATATGGTGTTATAAGATTAATAGTCAGGTTATCTAACGATAGGTTAAGATAGTCTTTAACTGCGATACTCACAACCTCTTTAACATATTCTTTGTACACTTCAAAATCTTGTGACTTTAACAGCTTGAAGTAATTATGGGTTGAGTAATTACCAGTAAAATGGCTATGAGTTCTTTCCTCATGCGTTTTAAAGTTTTCTACTGGCAAATTAATATTAACCTCTGTATCATTAATTTGCATTGAAGTGGATACTCTAGTTTTACTTACAGTTGTACTTCTTACAGTTACCGTCTTGGTCTGTTCTAAAGCTTCTTTATCAAAGTCTTTCATTAGAGTAAAACTATGTGAAGAAGGTCTTGGTACTACGTTTAATACTATTTTCATAATCTTGTTGTTTTGATTGGTACAAAGATAAGGATAATATTTCTACTATCCAAATCTCAGTACACATTTGTGTATGTTACCAGAAAGAATTCTTGAATTCAGCCTTAGTCTTAATCCAGTCTAAGATTTGACCACTATGATAGGACGTTGTAAGGTCGTTTAAGAAGTTATCTATTTCCCGTCTAGTATCATCATCAGTTCTAGTAGTTTCTAACCGAGTCCATTCCTTAGCATTACTTTGATTTGAACCACGTCTTGTACCTTGTGAGTGGTCCCAGTCTTTACCGATAACGGTAACTTTACTACCTGAAGTATTGACAGTAATAATACCACCTCTACATACTTCACCTAATTTCCATGTTCTTGTTGCCATAATACTTTGTTTTTGATTACATTGTAAAGATAAGAATAATAATTGAGACTACCAAACCAACATGACTATTTAATATCATGTTGGTTAATAATAGCTTGCTCTAAAGAATTAGAGCTAAGCTCACTAGGTTGAATATAGATTACCTCATGACTAAGGTACTCAAATTTGTTATAATCATTTGACTCAGCCTGAACCAATCCAGATAAGACGCTTTCAAGGTCTTTAGCATACATAACCGTATAGGAATCAACATTATCAATTAAGAATTCATGAGTCATCTTAGGACTCCATCTAGGTGTACCATCACCATCACCATTAAAGTTCTTATTCTCGAAACATTGGGCTAATATTCTAACTGTAACTAATATCATAATTTTGTTGTTTTGATTACATTACAAATATAAAACAATTTTATATATCCTACAAGAACTTTAACATTTAATTTTAAAAAAAAATATAAGACGTGTTGGAGTCTACTCTTCCGTCAGTGTGTGATACTGCTCGGCCCGTCATCCACTACAAAGATAAGACAAAAAAATAAGACTACCAAATTAATGATAGCCTTTTTTTAAATTAATTTAACCGTTACTTCCTTTCAATATGGTGGTAGTGGATTTCCTACTCTTTTTATTTAGATTACAAAGATAAGACAAAAAAATAAGACTACCAAATTAATAGTAGTCTTTTTTTAAATTAATGTTTCATGATAAAGACATCTTTTTTAATACCTTTACTATTACCGTTACAAAGCCCACAAGCGATGCAAGAGAGGTTTTTCTCACTTTCCTTACTAGCTGGACAATTAACTGCTTTATCTAGCTTAAAACCGCTTATTTCGTTTGTAGCAACAAAGAACGAACGATAACCTAAATCTTTAGCTAATTCACGTTCCATTTCAGTATGTGTTGAAGACATAAAGAATTGATTATATTTTTGGTATTGTGGTTTGTTCCATTGATGAGTATAGCCCGTAGTTTTTTGACTTAAGGTACTCAATACCTCAACTACTTTCAAAGGTAGTAAGATTGGTTCCCCATAAGCCCCAAAACGTACTAAATCTACTGGATAAGTATTTTTAACTTTAGCAACAAAAGTATTAAAGTCACTTTCTTTAAAAGTATCAATACTATCTAAATTTCTATTTAAACTTCTAAGCATAGATTTTAAGCCCATTAATTGCATACCTTTGTGAGTATAACAACCTCCACTTTTACCGTTATTTTGGTTATATGATAACGGACAATCTAAACAACTTGCCTTATCATTAACTAAACTAGCGTTTTGAACTTGTTCCATAGAAAAATGGTATGTTTGGATGATATAACCAATACCAATTTTAGAGTTTTGAGATACCTTTGCGTTAAGTACATTAACCGTATCACCTAATCTATAAATGTATTTGATGTTTTTCATAATAACGTTGTTTTGATTATTGATAGTGCAAATATAAAACATCTTTATATATTACACAAGGACTTTAACATTTTATTTTTATAATAATAAATTTGAGTATAGGGTTCGTTGGAGTCTACTCTTCCAACTTGTACATCGGCCACTACAAAGATAAGACAAATAAACGTACTGTGCAAGAACTTTAACATTTAATTTCCATGTTATAGAGTTTATCCGATGTTAGGTGTAATTAACGCACCCCTACATCTTTTGTAAAAGCGTTTAGAAAATCTATAAAGGCCATTGCACAAAAAAATAAAATAACAATAGCTATTGCTACATAAAAATAAAATTCTAACATTTCTAATTTTTCTCTACCCATAATAAACTACACCTAACAATGTATAAAAATAATAGCTATTAGGTGTTTATTTTAAGGCTATTACCTGTTAATTAATGTATTTACTATCTCAATCTTTTTGCGTACTTAAACTCTACTATTCTTATACTAGACGTTGTGTGTAATACTACACTAATCAATAAATTCAATTTTATCACAATGCTTACCAACTGTCCATTTTGTTTCTTTACTATTGTAATTAGGTTCGTCAGGGTTGTGTTTTTTATCAACTTCTGTACATTTTCCAATCACACCAAATGCAGCAAAATAATCGCCCACTTCAATTTCACTTTCTACTTTTTTATATTTCCCCATTTCAATGATTTTTATTTGTTAATCACCGCACCCTAACAATGTATATAGTTAATGTGCTTAGTTAATATTTGTTTTTAATTTAAAGGTTAGTATTAAAAATTAATTTCTATCCAAATTGGACCTCACCATAAGCTACGGTTTGTAGTATGATATCAGCCGTACACGCATCGTCTTTCTCTTGAATCATCTCTAGTAGGGTATCCAGCTCAACATTTGGTATACGCTCTAAAACCATAGCTAAATTAACCTCAACGGTCTCATCTCCATTGTGGTCAATGAATTCAATAACTCCACCATCTTTCAATGCTTGAATGAAGACATCTTCATGTGATGGATTAGTTAATTTAGCTCTAGCAGCATCGTATGAACTTCTTTTACAATGTACGGTAATATCATACCCCATTATATATTCCATTCCATTACATAACGCTCTAAAGAAAAAGTCAATACATACTTCGTCTGACAATTTAATTTCAATTCCTTCTTTCATAATAGTTATTGTGTTTTGATTACATTACAAATATAAAACAATATTATATACTGTGCAAGAACTTTAACATTTATTTTGAATAATGCATTGCAGAAAATGTATATTCAAAATCAGCATCAAATTGTTCTTTTGTTCTTACATCAAACCAATCATTAACTAATGAATCTACAAAACGTTTGTGTTTGTGTTTTTCAGAATAATATATATCTTCAATATCCTTAGCTCTAATTTTAAACTTTTCTGCAATACATTCACTTGAATTATATAAACAAATCACTTCTAACTCATATAACTCTTCATCTTTATTGAATCTTTCTTTGTTCCAAGTTGTAAAATGAGGAATTATCTTTATTGAACGTCTTACTCCCGTTTCAAAATAGTATGATACAGTTGTTGGTAATTCAATTTCCTTTGCTGCTATCTCTATCTTTACGTATTCGTATTGCTTTAAATTTAATTTCATAATTTTATCACTTAGGTACAAATATAAGACAAAAAAATAAGACTACCAAATTAATGGTAGTCTTATTCAATTTAAAAAGTATAAACTTCATCAGATAATGAGAATGTGATTTCTCCTTCACTTTCAACCTTATTTTTAATTTCACGTTTGAGTGCAGCTTGCAAAGTTCCAATGCTGGAATATTTTTCAGAGTTAATTCCTTTCTTAGTTCTACTCCAAAGATTAGCACCAAAAGAACTTAATTTACAGTCAGCTCCACGTCTATCTTTTAATACCACTGAAAAGACAAATGGCTTATCAGATAAATGTAAGTTGATTTGTTTTTCTCCATTGTATAAAGCCTCAAGCGATATACCTAAATCTTTAATATTCTTTACTAAATTTGCCATAATAGTTGTTGTGTTTTGATTACATTGTAAAGATAAGACAATATAACGTACTGTGCAAGAACTTTAACATTTAATTTTATAAAATTTAAGTATAAGGTAGGTTGGAGTCTACTTCTCACCTTTGCTCGGTTGCTTTGTACACTACAAAGATAAGACAAAAAAATAACCCCACCAAATAAATGATGAGGTTATTTTAGTTTATATCGTTTTTAGGTCTTCTATAAATTGAATGTAACATTGTCTTTGAGCGTCAGCCACTTTTTTAACATTAGTCCATTCTTCTATTGTCATTGCAGAAGTTCCGTTTCTTCTAATTATTTTAAATTCTAATAATATTGATTCA
>TARA_R110000851_G_scaffold50512_4_pt1 | contig 10102 bp, 10 predicted proteins | sample TARA_R110000851 | Tara Oceans TARA_R110000851 (sample SAMEA4397627) | marine metagenome | biome: Polar Biome; feature: [DCM] deep chlorophyll maximum layer (ENVO:01000326); material: water (ENVO:00002006), including particulate matter (ENVO:01000060) such as... | depth 17 m | reverse complement strand
AATACAGCAGCGGTACTTTCAATCTCAGCGCCGTTAACTAACCTTACAGCCTTAATCGAATAAGTACCTACAAGTGATGGCACTGTGAACCCAGTTGAGTCACGACTAACTCTCGGAACTAGAACTATAGAGTTACCCCAAGTTGAGCCAGTAGATACATCTTGGTATTTTATTTTATAGTATGATGTTCCTACCTCACCTGAAAGAACCCAAGATAGGTGTGAGTTGTCGTTTATCACAGATATATTAAAGTCCGTAACATTTGCAGGTGGTGTTAGCAGGGCTAACAATCCTACACTAAGCTCAACTGGTGTGCTTATAGTTCCAAAGAGACTATTCGCAAATACTTGGAATATATAATCCCCAGTTAACGTGTCAAGTACATCTAAAGAATTACTAGATGTGCTACCTACCAATATGGGCACAACGTCGGCAGGGCCTTGAGCGTAAACGTCATAGTTAGAAACCCTAGCATCTATGGAGTAGGTCCAAGAGATTGTAGCTGCTGATTTAGGAGCTGTACCAACCTCGTATATATATTCCTGAACAGACAGGTTGCTTGCAGGTAAAATTTTACCAGTAGGTAGGTTTGTAAAGTCAGGGGCTTCAATGTTTATATCCTGCTCAACCCTAGCAAATTTGTTTGCATCATAGAAGTTGCAGGTCACGGTAAGGATAGTATCATCACTCTCCACCAAACTCAGCACTCTGAAAGGTCTAAGCTCTACATCAGACGCTGATATTCCCCACATTGAGCCTACTGATACTTCGCCAGTTATGGCAGATGACAATGTTATCTCTGTATAAGAACCAGCAGCGTTTGTCACTGTACGTGTCTCTATCTCACCAGTCTGGTTAACAACCGACATGGAGTAGGTCTCACTAGCTGATATGGTTATAGCACTATCTATTGTAACAGTGGTTTTGCCACCATCTATAGCTGCGACTCTGCCACCCATTCTAACACCTGCGATGGAAGGGTCTGATACGTTTATAATATCCCCAGGTCTTAGTCCTAGACCTGCGTTTGACACCATGCTTGCTATTGATGTTGAGAATGTTAATATCTCTGATTCGTTTTCCTCGGAGTCAAGAATCCATTTTCCGTACCTGTAAGCCTGAGACTCACTCGTGCAACCAAAGGCAACAACGTCACGTTTTCTGTAACCCAGTCTCTGTATACCAGTGGGCGTCTCCACAACGGCAATAGATTTTTTGAATCCGTTAAGCGGGTTGTTCCATGTTACGTGAACTGCGGTGCTCCTAGATTTAAGAGATGTTCCAGAGTATGTAAACGTACCGTCAATAACATTGGCAGGGCTGAAGATAGACACAGCATCTTTAGGTGAATCCTGCACTGGAATTATTGTTCCGTTACCCCAATAAACCATACCCCTGAAGGTTGACACGATTGAGTTTATAACTGTGTAGGCTTCTTTGGCTGACTGTAGGACACCATTGAACACAAAGCGTGGCTCAGTGGTGCTAAGTCCGTCGGAGTTGAATGTAACTATTTCGTCACAGTAAACGCCTATGTCGTACAGTGCGAACTTATCAATCATTGTAGCATCTATATCGCCACCTAGACCGTACCTAGCGTTTGTCAGTAGGTCGTAAAGAACCCAAGCAGGATTATTTGACCAAGCTACTTGGAATGTTCCATCCCATATTCCAGTGTATTCTCTAGCAACAGGGTCATAGTTAGATGGTATTTGTATCTTAATGCCTAGCAAGTCAAAGCTCACAACTGGAGTTTGAGAGCCAAACAATTCTGGGTCAACAGATATACCAACGATAGCGGAATCCATGTAAGATATTCTGGCGTCAGTCACCTCTGTATATGATGACCATGTAAGCGTTTGCTGTACCTGACTGTCATCACTATCTGGAGATGTCTTTGTAATTCTGACGTCCCAAGGACCTGTTCCATCGAGAGAAATTTTCCTGATTTCTTCATAGGCAGATGTTGTTTTACCAGTTATGGTGAATACACCCTGTGCGAGTTTTGTAGTTCCAGAGCCTAGAGCCATTGAAGCGCCAGATGCAGGGTCTCCAGGTAGGGGTGTGTCCTCCTGTCTTTGCGTTACCTCTATGTCCCACTGACCTGTAGTCAAATCGTCTATAGTTCTAAATGTAGTAGCCTGCCATAGCCCGCCACCTTTGTTTACATAAGCCTCTGGTGATATTCTCACCTCAAAACTTATAACCTCGGCAGAGGCTACACGTAATAATCTGACGTCAGCCACGCCATCACGCTGAGGTTTACCGTCGCTACCAGAGCCGATACTTATAGTAATGCCCTCGACGTCAGCATCTTCTGTTTGACCTTCAGTTATCCAAGAATATGACACATCAGGGCCTGTCGTGATTACAACGCCTTCGGTTCTTGATGTTTTAACAGGCTTGTAAGTTCCGCTTGCAGACTCTTTGTAGTCTATGGAGTAAGATATACTGTTGGCAAATATATTACCTGCCTCATCTTGCCTAAACAGCGCAGGTACACTCATCTTAACATTAATGGCATCAATGTCAGTCGCAGGTACAGAGCGAACTGTAGGTGCGTCAATGTTCTTAACCTCTACACCAACCGCAACCTCTCTTTGAACAGATGGGAATCCTGGTAGGAATGTTTGTGTAGGCGTTCCATTTCTGCTCTCTACCTGAACACCGTTGAAGTTAAAAGAGCCGTCTTCGTTCTGAAGTTGCACGTCGTTAATATAGACGGACTGCAAGCCGTTCTTTAGTCCTTCAATCTCGCCCTCACTTAGAAGATGGACAACACGAGCGATTGATTTGCTCTGTAGCGTGTTTGGAGCTTCATAAGGTTTATCTGAAGCGCCTTTGCCTCCACCTCTACCGTACATTTTTTTCATTTTAAAGCCTTTCAGTCTCTAAGCCAGATGATATTATTACAGAACCAACCCTAGCGTCGCCATAAACTAATGGCACTGCGACACCTTGCTGACTTGTATTTGTCGGGCCGTTGAATATATAAGATTTGTCTTCGTCAGGGGAGGCTTCTTCCTTAACCTCTGGAGTTAAAGCCACTGATACACCTTGAAGTGCTATAGCTACGCCTAGATTCTGGGCAACAGATACAGCAGCAATCTGACCAGTGGTTAAAGGCCCCATAACACTCCCTGCAAGCATAGGGGCGCCAAAGAACAAGGCAGCGCCAAGTGCTACCTTTGTCAAAGCACGACCAGAATCACCACCCTCGCCTCTCATTGCTGGAGATAAGTGAATTTCATTGTAACTACCAAGTTTAAAGTCGAGCATCGACTCTTCTATCATGGCAGTTCTGTCGCCACATTTTTTGTACATAGATATATCGCCAAGCTCTTTATACATGTCAGCGAAGCCTTCAACTTGGCTCATTAAGGCTTTAATAACCATTCTAGGTGATTCAACGTCAAAGTCGAAGCTCTCACCTAATGATTTTAATTTTCCGTGTAGGTATATTTTCTTCATGTCTGTACCATGCAACTATGTATTTGTTCCAATTATTTAGCGGTTCTCTTCTACTGAGTCTTCTGTCTAAGTGATGTAGCCCTACACCTTTACCTAAGTAAACCCCACCGTGGTTAGGCTTCTTCGAGCGTATTTGAGCTAGAAATATATCGCCTTCTTGAATGTCTTTTTCTTCCACTCTGAAGAAACCTGCATTTTCTGCGTTATCTAAGTATAGGTTATTTCCTCTTTCCCACCAATGATTATTTCGAGAAAACTCTTTCAATTCTATATTGAGGGCTTGTTTGTAGAAATCTTTTATGAGTGCGTAACAGTCACCTTTACCATCAGAGCCAGATGGCCCATGTCTAAACTCTCGACCTATCAACGGAATATCGTATTCACCGCCTAGCCATAATACATCAGAAACAACTTTACCATCAGTCTTCACAATACCTATCGGTACGTTCCATGTTTGTTGGCACTCCATATCAGCCTCTGATGGCTCTAGCGGTGCGTGCGTATGTGAGTGAACAATGGCATCAACAATATGGTCAGAGTACTGCTCTGGCGTGATGTAGAAAGAATTTTCCTTATCACTAGCCATGTTTTGCATAGGTATAAACTTACCCTTGCTTACGATTCCGCATATTTCGTTAGGGTATCCTGCTTTTGCTAGTTCCTGTATATCTTTAACTTGTTGCTCCGACACCAGGGAATGCTCTAGTTGGTAATTCACCATCTTCTCCAAACCTTAATTTACAGTCTGTTAATTTTTTACCACACACGTCATCTGAGCTACCAGTGGCAGTACCACCTTGGTCAAAGCTAGGTGTATCAGTGTATGGGCATGTGGCTTTGGTATAGTCAAAAAGACCAGTTGTAGAATCAAACGCTCGGTATATATGTGTGCAAGATGTTTTTATTACTTGTCTGGCTGGTAACTTACGACCCTCTTGGTCTAAAGAAGATGCCAGTTCCCATTCAGCATAAATGTTGTTCTGAGTTTTCTTCATATCGACATAATATATTTCTTTAGGGAAAAATTGTGTAGGGTCTGCTTCAGGTTGACCATCTAGGAATTTAACGAAAGTTCTTGTTCTTGTAACCTTAGCTCCAAGTAAATCATCAAACTGTAGGTTCAAAGATGTGGCTGCGCTAGTGACATTACTTATTCTCAGTAATGGTCTAGGTAAAGTTCCGCCACCAGAATATTCAAACCCTTCGGCATCAAAATCAATAGCTCCGTATGTGTCACCATCAAATACCACAGATACTCCTGCTAGGTAGCCACCAGTAAAACGCAAGATAGCACCTGCATCTATATGAGTCAGGTCTATTTCGTAGAGGTCTATTAACTGGTCTGTAGAGAATCCTTGACTCTCTATAATTATGGTCATATTAAATCAAACTCTTCATTGAACTGTGCGACAATGCCTCTGAGTGTACCAGATGGGTACGTTGTTGTCCAGTTCTCTACTGAGAACGTCCTAGACGAACCTTCGTCTGGCAGTGTATAAATGAATGCCTCAGCACCATTATGAGCCTCAAAGAAGGCGATAATAGTGTTATAGTCAGTAACAGATAGACCTTCCCATCTTAACTGCACATCTCGTACAATATCGTTAAGACCGTCAGCCACTCTTAATGAATAACCGTCGCCAAAATTTGCACGTCTAATCCTTGTGGTTGTTTGCTTACTTGAGTTTTGCGCTGGGTCTTGTGGCGGTGTAAATGTATCAGCCATTATATAGACCTTCCTTTATTTAATGAGCCACCCAATCTTGTGGCATCTCTTATTTGACTTTGAACCATAGACTTTAAAGCCATTCTTACTTTTTGACCAATTTCGTCACCAGTTCCTTCGGAGTTATCACCGCCTTGAACAGTTACGTTTACCACGTTACTGAAGGAATTATTCCCACCGCCGGCACTTCCCATCTTGTTATTTGGAACGATAGTACCCGCTGTTTTTGGAACGAACAGCTCAGGGCCTTGCTCACCAACTAGCGATACTTTATTCATAGGTGGATTACCACCCTTAGCGAAAGCTCCGCCAAACATAGATGCCATAAGCCCAGTAACCCCAGATGAGCCAGCGATTGCTCCGCTTAAAGGCTCAAGCACACCTCTTCTCAATGTAAGCTTAGCTAAGTCCATCGCAAGGGCAGAGATTGTACTCCTTAACCCTTCACCTTCAAATATAGCTCGTTCAAAGCTACTTGCAACAGTGTCGCCAAACTCGCCAGCTATATCATTTAATCTTTTCTGAGCGTCAACAGCTTCCTGAGCTTTCTTCTTGAACCCATCTAGTGCCGTTGTCGTTCTCTCTGTAAGCTCGATATTTATTTCAGCTATCTCTCGAACGGTACTTTTAACAGATTCAAGCTTTTCACCTGACAGGCTACTTATTGAAAACTTAGCGAGCTTCTCAAACTGCTTAGAAACTTTTATTATTTCTTTCTGAAGGTCAACGGCTTTTTGCCCACCTCTTTCAGCTTCAACAGCTATAACCCTTAGAGCGTCCGATTCTCTTTTAAGAGTGCTAACGGATTTTTCTGCAAGTGTAGGACCTTCAGCCGCCTTCTCCTCTATGAATTTTTTGCCAGAAGAGAAACGTCTACCAGCTGAATTACCGCCAGTCGCCTTGTTAGCTTCAAGGGCTAATTTTGTAAGCTCTTTCTGCCTAACTATAAGCTTCTTAGTTTCTTCTATCTTCTGCGATCTGTTAGTACCGCTGAACATGAATGAAAGTATACTGTCTTCTGGAGGAGCACTCTGTCTGAGTTTCTCCATGTCGCCGACAACCTCTTTCAAAGAGTCTTTTATGATAACGATACCGTCAACGCTATTTGTGATAACTTTAACCAACTTAGAGAACACGGTTATAATACCAGACTCACCAAGTGACACACCGAGGTTTGTGAAGGTCTCGCCTAACGTATCTAAGTCACCAGCAAGCCCTTGAGCATCGGCTTTCGCTAATCCTTCAAATCTTGTCTCTAATTTACCAAGTATAATTGCCGTCGCACCAGCAGAATCACCAAACGCAACCATCGCATCTATCTGGTCTTTTTGGTCTGACGTGAATGTGATACCAATTCTGCGAAGTGTCTCTATCGCCTTTGTCGGCTCGTTTAAAGCCCTTGCTACCAATCTTGAACTGGCAACGAGGTTGGTGCCGAAAACAGCAGAAATATCTTGGGCTACAGTAACAACCCTCTTCATCTCTTCGGTAGCTACGCCACTAAATGTACTTACCACTGATAGTGCTGATAAGGTCTCTTCTCTGGAGGTTAGAGTGGCTTTACCTAGTGATATAGCAAACTGGTCTAGCTCGGCAGATGATGTAGATGCGTCTCTGCCAGTAACTTTTAGGGAGGCATTAAGCCTGTTCATAGGGCCTTCAAGTGCAAGTGATGCAGTAACAATACCTTTGATCGCTGCACCCATGGCTACGAAGCCAGCTGTAGCTATAAGCATTTTTGGAGAAACTCTGCCCAGAATAGTACCGATGGCATTTATTCTTGAGGCTACGCCACCTAACGGGCCATCAACTACAGCAATGGAAGATGCCATGTTTCTTAATGACGTAACATACTTCTTGTTTTGGGTAGTGCCTTTTTTAGTCGCAGATGTAACTTTTTTGGTGGAGGAAGTTCTTTTTCTTTGACCGCCAACGACCTTGTTAATACTTTTGTTGGTTTGCTCTTGAAGCTGTATAAGCCTAGCAAGTGACTTGTTTAAATTTTGGGTAGCGTCATTGGACTGAGAAGCGCCCTCAACGGATACTTTAAGGTCAATTCTTTGTTCAGCCATTTCTAGTCACTTTCAAATACGTTGCATCTAATCTTACTATCGCTCCTAGCTCCCACTTCTTTAACGATATGCTACTAAGTTTACACCAACTTAGTATATCTGTATACCCTATAGGGCCATCGCTCCTCGCATTCGATAGTTCTATGAAGTAATTCCATAGGTACACAATCTCTGGAGAGATGTAAGGTGCGTCAAGCTCAGGTACATTAGCACCAGACTTTCTAGCCTGCTCTAAGTGTCTTCTATTTGACACACCGTTTTCATCTGTCTGGCTTAGTTCAAAATTGTGCTCACCGAAGTCGCACAGTTCGTCAATTAAGCCTTCGTAAAATTTCTGCGCTCACAGGAGAAATTCATTATCTGTGTAGTAATCCAGTCGTTTTCGGTAAGGAATTCGCCAATAGTTTTTGTGTCGAATTTAACCTCTTCACCATCTTTATTGCCTAGTCCAGACCAACCAACCACCATAGCGGAAACTTGCTCAAGAACCATAGCCTCTGAATCTTTAAGGGTTATCGACTCCTTGCCATTCTTCATGTCAACTTGTCTCTGGCGAATTTTCGCTGCAACAGCATCAACATCTTTGTGGTCTATAGAAAGAACCATGATTACAGCACCTGTTTCTTTTTCAGGGTGGTAAGGGTTCATAAGTTTCATTTCTATAGCGTCGGTAGTAACTTTGTAGTCATCAATATTAAACATTTTGTTTTCCTTTAACTTTGGGGATTAAAGAGCCAGAGCAATCGCCCCAAACAATTACTCTGGCAACTATTTAAGCTGTAGCTTTACGGCAAATGATTGACGCTACATCAGATGTGTTGTAGATAGCTTCAAAATCAAGTGTAAGTGTTCTCGACTTAGGGTTATCTACGCCATCTGTGGCAGTGTTAATCTTACAACGTGGCATGTTGAACTCGTAAGAGCCAACACCTGTACCAAGTGTGATTCGTATAGCAGTTTCAGTCTCATTAACGAAGCGGTTAATCAGCGTAGCATCTTCAAAGAAGGCTGTGATTGAACCAGTTACCTTAGACATACCAAATGATACGCAAGGGGCACTATCAGAGCCGATAACGAAGTCTGGTGATAGGTCGTTAGAGATGTTGATGTTAAGAGCTGTAATCGTTGACACAGGGCTACCATCAATTTCAATAGCACCAGTGAATGAATCGAAAGGCTCGTTCACGCTTACTGCATCAGGAGATGCGTCAAGTGTAGTTCCTGTCAGTGCGTCCGCACCCATTCCAACAAAGTTGAAAGCTGATGTTACGATAGCATCTGGAGCTACAGACAATTCCATTGAGTTAGCTTCCATGCCAGTAAATATTTGGAACTGAGGAGTTGCTAGGTCTAGCTGACCATCTTCAAATGTAAATGTTTTGCGTGTGATTCCGTTTTTAAGAACGTCGAAGCCTGTGTCACCACCTGTACCAGTAGTAAACGCACCGAAGAAAACACTCTCAAGGAAAGCGTCATAAGCGTCGCTCTTGAACTCTACAGCCAAGTCTCCGCCTGCTTGTTTGTTACCGTGACGTGAAGTTACAACCTGACGGTCAGAACGAATCTCACTTGTTTCAATAATTGTTTTTGTTAAATCTATGCTGTGCGTATTGAAACCAATAGCAAGCATTGAAGGAGTCCCAGGAGTCGTACCTGCTGTTACTTCCTCGATGTAAGTTAGTTGGTTACGAGAACCTTGTCCAAATCCTGACATTATTTTATCCTTTTATTATAATTCATAAACATACCATGAAATAATCAGAGGCATCTGATACCATGGGGATACAGGTATGTTTTGTGCTCGTTGTGCTGAAAGAATCCGTATCCATCGTCCGTTCTGCACAATTATAGTGCCAGGTGCAAAAGCATCTCTTATTGCATCTAGTATAATCTCTCCGTCGCCAGCGCCTTGGTTCTCAGGTATAAAATAATCAACATTTAATAACCCTTGACTTTGTATAGGAGCGCCAACCCCTATACCCGCATTGGTCTGGGCTGTGTAATCTACAGAAGCCCTTAACCAAGCAGCGTTAGCTGTATTCTGGAACTTTACATTGTCAAAGGCTATAGCCGCTGGCACACCTGTCACAGCAGAGAGCGTCGTCTCTAGTGCGGTTCTTATGTCGGTTGCCAAACTCAAAGTTTTATATCCTTCGTCAGCTTCTCAGCTCTTTTTAGTATTGCATCAGAGTTGTTTACAGCACGTCTTATCATGTGCCTCTGACCTCCAGACTTAGGTGCATTTGGTGTATTAAACTCAATATCTACACTGTGGTCTGAATCGTTACTAATATTAATCTCTCCGCCAATATTAACACCCTTAGCAAGACTAGACAATCTATTTATCTGTTCTTCATGTACGGTATTTTCATTAGCTGGCTGTCTTTCGTCATCTCCGTTGTAGGTCTTGCCAGCAACAGAGGGGGCTTTATTGTTTATACCCAAGCTCCACTTAGAGGCTAACTCACCGCTCCAAACGGGAGTGCCCTTTACAATTTCCTTGGTAAGCTCTTTGGTATAATTCATTGTAAGCTCTTCAACGTAGTCATCAATAGCCTTGACTATATCAATCTTCATTACATAGCCCTTGTCTGGCATACATAAACCAGTACATCACTTTGCTTACTGATAGGGTTCACATCAATGATACTTAAAGTTGTAGTCCCTATAGTTATCTTGTCTTGGGTTGTAGGTCTTGAACTGAGACCTTTATTTGTAAATATAATCTTTCTGTCACCTTGCTCCACAAGTGAGTTTGGCAAGTCTGAGGATACATAACCTTGCTCTAGTACGGTTATGTTGACCGAAACCGTTGAGCTGCCCACCTTGCCTG
>TARA_R110000851_G_scaffold162614_5_pt1 | contig 10102 bp, 8 predicted proteins | sample TARA_R110000851 | Tara Oceans TARA_R110000851 (sample SAMEA4397627) | marine metagenome | biome: Polar Biome; feature: [DCM] deep chlorophyll maximum layer (ENVO:01000326); material: water (ENVO:00002006), including particulate matter (ENVO:01000060) such as... | depth 17 m | reverse complement strand
AATACTTCGCCATTGTAAAAGTCACTAGCCTCTGGTCCAGTTAATTCTAAATATCTACCATCTCTAATTGTGAAGCTTCTATATGTCGTTGAGTTTGGATCTTTTTTCATCCAAGCTTGCATTGTTCCTGGGTATGTTAACCCAAGGTCTATTGATAATGCATCTCCCCTTAATGCTTTTATCGGTTTTATCTCTCTAATATTATTTACTATAGACATGTTATTATTTATTTTTAGTTAGTTATAAGAGCTTTTAATATCTCCCTAATATATTTTATAAGAAGACTCTTAGAAAGTCTCTTAAAACGAATATTTGCAGTAGGTAAAAAAAAGCATAGCGGTTAGACTATGCTTCTATTTACTCTTATTTATTAAACTGCAGTGTTAATTCCTACTGCTAACTTTGCTAAATTTCCTTCTCTAATTACTGCAATGTCTGGAGTTGCCACCGTCACTGTGTAAAAATTAGAATTCTGAGCTCCTACATAAGCTCTTTCAATTGCTGATAACTTTAATCCTTGATCCATTCCGAACAATTCATATAGTCCAGTAGATCTATCAATCGCAATTGCAACTACCCTAGCTCCAGCTAAATTTTCAAGAACTTTACGTGCTTGAGATGTTTTGCTATATACTGTTAATGCAACTGTATGGATGAACCATGAGTCACCGTCTTCTTTTACTTCTGATGTTACATTTGGTACAACTGAATAATCAGTTCCTTCAAATGTGTATTGGACTGCTCCAAGTTTTAATTCTATATTTGTTAATCCGTCGACATTTCCATTAGCATCGTCTACTTCAATATTCGCAACTAAAGCTGTAGCGGTATGATCAAAATCTTCGTAATTTACTAAGATTAAGTCCTTATCCACTCCAACTGCCGCATTGATAGCATCGCAATCCTTAACAATACCGCCAACTAACAAATCATTACAATCTGGCATAATATTTATTTTTATTTGTTAACAAAACCCCCTCAAATTAATGAGGAGGCTTTTATAATTTTAATTTACTACTTCAAATTATACTAATGAAGCTGGTGTGTACACGCAGATTTCTTCTGGACGAACCACGAAGATATCAAGAGCTAATGTTAATAACATACCATATTCTCTACCGAAGTTAGAAATACGTTGAACATCAACATTTGTGAAATCAGCACTCATAGAAGTACCTAACTGAATAGCGTCAGTTTGATTTGCTCCAGTCATAGAACATAAAATCATTGTGTTGTCTGGAAAAGATTGGTTAATTACAAACTCATATCCAGCATGCATTAATTTTCCATCTTCAGTTACATCAACACCTTTGAAATTTAATTCGTTACGTTGTGCATTCATAAGCATATCTCCAAAAGCAGCATTTACCATGAATTTTCTACCTGGTCTTTTTCTTTGCTCATTAGTTTGATTTGCAATCATCAACTCAATCTTAGAGAAAATATTTGAAGTTGTCAATGCCGCATAAGCATAATCTCCAGTACCACCATTAAAGGCACGGAAAGCAATTGCAGTGTTGGCTGTAATTTGAGTTGGAGTTGCCTTAGTTCCAGGAGTTAATTGAGTGTAGGCAGACGCAACTAATTGGTCCATAAGACCAGAAGTAAAAACAGCCGATCCATTTGTCAATGCACCCTCAACAGCTTCAGCTGCTGAACCTAAGAATAATTCTTCTAAAGTTGACTGCACTTCACTTGGAAGAGTTTCCCACTGAAAAGCTCCAGCTGGTTGGTAATCTTTCCAGAAAGAGTAATACTCAGCTGGGTTAAAAGTTTCAAAAGATTCAAGAACTGTTAAGTCTCTTTTGAAGTTATTTTTTACTGATGTGTTAGCAACACTAGAAGCTGGATCTAATGAACGAGCTCTAAGCACATTCTGAACATCATGCTTATATACATTGTAACCATCTTTATCTCCTTCATTCATGAAAGCAAGGTTTTGCTCTACGAATACGTTTCCTGTTAATGCGCGTGTAATAATTCCTACTGGTTTTGATCCTACGTTAAAAGCCATAATAATATATATTTATTTAATTAAATTTAGAGATGAATCGTTTCATCTCATATTGTTTTTGTGTTAGTGCGAACTACTCTAGCTCGTCTTTTTATTTTAATTTTTGATTTGGATTAAACTAATCCAGCTCTTTTTTTTGCTTGTGAAAACAAACTTCCTTCTCCAGACTCTGATGTTGGTACAACTTTAGCCTCTGGCGTAAAAGTAGATGAAGTGTTTTGATAGATTGAATCAATAGCTTTTGTTGCTAAGTCTTCAAATTTATCTGACTTCTCTAATTTAGCTTCAGCTTTATCAGCTCTAGCTTCGGCATCCTTTGCCTTGTTTTCAAGATCTGAGATTCTATTTAAAATAGCATCCATGTCAATATCAGTTTTAGCTTCAATAACTGGTTCAACGATAGCCTCAATGACTGGTTCAACAACAGCTTCAATAACTGGTTCAACAACTGGAGTCTCAGCGGCTAGAGTTTCTTTCGTCACTGTAGATTCTGTAACCTCAGTTACCTTTGCTGGCATAGCATCTTTAGCTTTTACTTCTTCAGTTTTTGGCTCTTCAATTACAGGTGCTGGACCTTCATTGAATTCAGCTTTAACTTCTTCGCCTGGAATAGTTTCTACTGGTAGACCTTCTCCCTCTGGAGCTTCGTCGATAATTGGCTCAACAACTTCGCCGCCTTCAGTTACTTCTGGAGTTTCTATAACAGCATCTCTACTAATATCTGTGATGATACCACCTTTTACGGTCAATATAGACCCATCTGATAATTTTGTTTCTCCGTCTTCTCCTCCAATTCTATCATCTACTTTATAAGTAGCAGGATCGGCTTGAAAAATTTCAACCTCTGCTCCAGCTTCGGTGTAGTACAATTGATTAACAAAGTCTGACTTATTTACAGCCGCTATAACTTTGTTAAGCATGTTAAATGTTTTTGACATATTAATATCACTTTTTAAATTAACAGTCATTTCAAATGACCTCTTTTTAATATCTATCACAGTATCTGCAAAGCCGTTTGTTACGGAATCATCTGGCGATAGATATGTTTCTTTGTCCATTAAGGACTTTATTTGTTCTGTGTCTAAGCCTGTGAAAACTTCATATAATTCATACATCATACTCTCCAAACCTCTCAGTTCATCAACGTATTTTTGCAAGTCATTAGCATTAGCATATTCAATCTCTGGTACCATTGGATTGTGAACCATGACCTCTCCGTGCTTACTTATAAATCGCATGTCCGCACTTAGCATAATTAAAGATGCTATTGAATAGGCATTTGCAACTACAACCGTTATGATTTGTTTACCACCTTGTGATAATTGATCTAACCAAACCATAGTTTCTAAACCTTCAGAAACACTTCCACCTGGACTAGCTATTTCTATGACTAATGTCTCAAAAGAACTAATGTCCCCAGCTTGCTTTTTTAAATTATCTAGAGTTTCCCCTTCGACAACCTCCCCGAACATTTGTATTACCTTAATACCATCTTCACTTGTTTCTGAAGCCATATTTATTTTATTTGCAGGATGAATTGTTTCATCCTTGTTCATAAGCCATTTTTTAAAATTACTTAATGAGTGAGTGACTATGTTTCCAAGGCCATCCCATCCATCTTCGTAATTGTCATAATAAGCTTTCTTTGCACTTTCTAAATCTTTGAATCCAAACATCACTTTGTGTTCATCAAATGACTTATCTTTATTGTTCTGATTAACTATATATACATCAAAATTAGAGTTAGTAGAGGTTCCTAAAAACACATCTACTTCATCACCATCCGATCCAATAGTTGATTCAAAATATCCATATGGATGCTTCATTTCAGTTGACCATTCTTTACCATTTTCATCAAGTCCTTTACGGATTGACCCAACGATATTTTCGATAACTATTTGAAGTCCTTTTACATTTATAATATTTTTCATTAGTCCACTGTTGTTGCCCCTTCGACAAATCCTACTTGATCCTGAAAGTCTGAATATGCACTTTCTGAGAATACGATATCCCCACTACTTGATCCTGATACATTGGAAGCCGCCGCCGATGAGGCTGAACTATTTAATCCAGACTCTAAGTTTATATTGGCCGCATTGTTTGCAGATAAATCATCTACACTGGTTCCAGTTACGCCACTTGGCATGGATATTGTTCCACCACCACCGCCACTACCTTTGCCTCCAGCCTTTCCTTTCATCTTCTCTTTCTTTATAGATGCCAACCCTTTGATTATTGGAGCCACTACCATTGCAGTCCCAACTACTCCATGAAGGGCGACTTGTGGCAATGTTGGCTTTTTGGCCGCTTGTGTCCAAACCGCTCCTATTGCTTCTGGTGCTGCTATCAATTGTTTAGCTATTGCTAGTTCTTTTGCAACTCCAAATGCATCTCCTGCTAGACCTATTGCAGAATCTATCATCATTTTATCAGAAGCTTTTGCTTGACTTACTTGAAGCATTTGTAATGATCCAATAGCATTCCCATAGGCCTTTTGAATTTCTTCTTTTTCAAGTGCTGTCAATTTTTCATTCTCGAGTTCTTGGTCTCTTTTTCTAATCAACAGCTCCATTTCCATTTGAAGTGTGTCTTCACCATTGGCGAATCTTCTCTCAATTTCAAGTGCGTCTATTTCATTTCTAGCTTCGCGGTCCCTCTGTGCAACATCTGCCAATCTAGCCCTTTCAGCATCTTCATCTGCCACCTTTTTATCAGCAGCTTCTGCTTCTATTTGCTCTCTAGCTAAAGCTTCGTCTTTATATCCTTGAATCTCTAATGCTCTTCTTTTTAAAGCATCTTCATCTTCCTTTTGTTTAGCAGCTCGTGCTTTTTCGGAAGATGCTCTAGCTTCATTATTGAAACCTATTATCTTGGTAATTATTTCCTTTTCCTTGGTTAACTTAGCTGTTTGTAAATTAATTAAATCAGCTGACAATCTAGCCTCTTCTTGCTTGTCCTCTAAGCTAGATCTTGATAATCCATTTTCCAAAACCTTAGCATCAAATCTTAATTTACCAGCGGCTATTTCTTTGTTTGTGATATCTTCTTCTAATTTTGAAGCCTGTCTTAAAAACTCAGCTCTTTGCTCAGCATTGAATTTTTCTTTATTCTCTGCTTTATTTAATAACTCAGCTCTTTCTTTATTAGCATTAGCTCTTTGCAATATTAGCTCAGTATCTAGCTTATTAGCTTTTGCTCTTTTGTCAGCAATATCAGAAGCTATTCCAGCCTCTCTTTCTTGTTCTTTTATAAACCCATCTAAAGCTTCTCCAGCTTTACCTATGGATGCTGTTACACTATCTACACCAAGAACAACCTTTCCCATAGCGTCAACAGCTACTTTTCCAGCTTCTGAGAATTTACCCGCAAATACTAAACCTATAGCTTTGGATAAACTTGGAAGTAATGTTAATAGTCCATTAAGCCTAGTCACTATCATATCTTTAATAAACTTTCCAAGATCTCTAATAGCTTGTTTCGGTTCAGTAAACATCCAAACTAACTTCTCAGCTACATCTGCAACTAGATCTAATAAATTACCTAATAATGCACTAGCAACTCCCATCGCTTTGTTCCATTTATCCTGCCCCTCTTCACTTGATGTGAAAGCTTCTTTAAGTAATTTAAACAAACCAACTAAAACTGTGATCGCTAATATAATTGGATTTGCCGCTAATGCCGTAAAACTTGTAATTAATCCACCAGTTGCATTATCTAATTTATTCACAGAACCTTTAGTAGATGCTAGTGCTTTAGATAGTCCATTACTTTGTTTAATTAAATTAGTTTCTTGCTTTAATGTTTTTACCCTTGTTTTAATAAGCTTGTCTTCAGCTTTTGCCAATTCCTTTTCAGAACCAACGACTCCCTTTAAAGACTTAATCTTTTTCTCAAGAGCAATTATTTCTGTTTTATTTAATTTCTCTTGAAGTTCAAGTTGTTTGTTCTTAGCCGCAACTCTTTCTTCAAGATCCTTAGTCCCATCAGATGCAATCCCATTCAGTTTAACAATTTCTTGTTGAGCTTCACTAGCGTCTAATGTGACTCTGGTATTAATTGTATTATTTTCTGTTGCCATCTATTTATTATTTATTAAAGCCAGCCTAGATATAATCTAAGCTAGCCTTTTGTTTTGTTATTCGTCTATTAGTTTAATGAGACTAACCGAAGTTAATGCACTTGGACTAACATATTCAGATACTTCTTCTATGATATAAAATCCACCAAGTTTGTCGACATATATTGGTTCACTTAAATCTAAATTTCTAATCTCCGATATTGGAAGTAAGAATTTAGGCTTAACTCTAACAGCCCTATCAATTAATTGATACCACTTCTCTACACCAATTGGTATAGTTGCATAATTTACATTAGCTATTAGTGGAAGGTCAGTTATGGCTCCTGGAGAAGTATAGGCGCTATCATATCTCACTTGATTTAAATCTCCAGAGATAGTCCCTCTCAACTCAACTAGTCCCAATCCTTTACTTGTATATTCAGTATATGCATTAAGTGTATTTCCAATATCTGACACACCTTCAACATCTTTAAATTTAGATACTTCATCTTGTGCCTTATCTTTATATCTACTTAATTCTCCTTGATTACTTAATGTATAGATAAATGAATTTCCTCGATATGGAGAAGATAAACTTATTTCGTTTATTCTTCCATAGTTATTTCCATAATTAGTTTTCCATTCTAGTTTATTGTCATCCACATAGTACTCACTCCAATCTCTATAGGCTCCATCTTCGACTTGCGTTCCGTAATGATCATAATTAAAGAATTTGATCACTTTAGTTGTGTCATTAATGTTCATCAATATCCCTTCCTTATGCATAACGCCCGTAAGGAGTGTTTTCAAAGTTTTTCTAGAAGCATTTAATGAAAAGTCTATAGTTGTGTTTGTGTATTGATCATTGTCATCGAATATAATTGTATCCCCAGTCAAACTACTTTCAAAAACTTGCATATTCGAAAGTCCCATTTTTTCTTCTCCGTTCAACCAGGCTGACGTAGTTATCATTATTCCAAGAGGAGTTGATGCTCCAGCTGGAATTGTATTAAAGAATGCTTTGTTTATAGTTATGTCTAATGCATAATCTACACCCACTGTTATTGTGGCTGGAAAATCCACCTCAATTGGTGCCGCTCCGTTTCCATATTCTGTAACCACAAGATCATCACCTGGAACCAATGGATTCCAAAGACTTGTAACTCTTAAGGATACTAAATTTATTGCAGTTGATATGTCAGTGGCCGTAAAATCCGCTGTAAATCTAATCTCTCCACCATTTCCATTTGTTAGGTCTGGTGTAAAAATTACATCTTTAGTGTTCCAATATGACAATGACTTATAAACCCAATTAGAGTTTGAATTATAATAATTATTTGAACCATTAATAAATTCCGTATCTACCCAATTTGGTAAAGTTACTGGAGCAATAGAAACTGCTTCAGGATATCTCATTAAACATTTTGAATATCTAAAAGCCAATGGTTGAGTTGAGTCAACAGCTTGTGCCATATTATCATACCAAGGATTGATCCCATGTGCAACATCTAATAGCCCAGAATCATCTTTGTCTGACTCAGAATTTCCTCCTGATATAAAGTATGTTTGCTTAACTGTTGCCCAATCTACTGACTCATCAAAAACTCCAGTATATCCAAACCTTTCACAAGCAAAGTCAAATAATGACATTGCATTAAAAAGAGGCCTTGATTGATATGGATTAAAACTATCGTCCACTCTAATGTCATCTGAATTCTTTTGAAATGACTCTCCGATAGGATTTAGGTTATTTGGAAACAAACATAGGTTGTATCCTCTGATTCCTACTTCAGGTAAATGTGACAATACTGAATTTACAGGAGCTGAATAATTTCTTAGCTCTGCAATTGCAGTTCCGTAGTCATTTTCAATAGGTAAATCTTCATCTTCTAATAATTCTTTATAAGTAATAGATCCCCATCTAGAAACAACATCCAAAGATTCATCTATGAAATTTACATTGATTGATCCTTTAGTATTATTTATTAATAGAAATCCAGATTGAACTAATTTATTCCTAACATAGTATTTGGCTATATATTTTTTATTCAAAGACGTAGCCAATGAATATGGATTAAATACATTAACACCTAAGGCCCTTATATTGGCCGCTGTGTTTGGAATTGAAAATGTATTAGTACTTCCGATTTGTCTGTTACTCGTTTCTGCTATTTTATTTATTCTAGCATTGTACTTTATGTTGTCAGAATTATCTAATTCTAATTCTGTCCAAACTTCATTTTTTAAAATTTCGATTTTAGCTGACATATTATTATCTTGTTTTTTGTGTCGAGATAGATATATTGCTTAGTGATAAAGAAAAATCTCCACCATTAGCTAATGATGAAATCGGAGTTGATGCTCCTGTCTTTCTCATCAATTCCATTATACCATTTTCTTCGATATTTATAAAGTAAATTGCAGCCGAAGCGTGAATGCCACTAACTGCTCTTAGTTCAGTTTTTGATAAAGCTAAATCCTTTAGATTGTAGCCATAACTTGAATCTACTCCAGTGTAGTCTACTGGGACATAGGGCTGTCCACCGCCAGATGGCAATGTGGATGAAAGCATTTTGGATGGCAATGATCCAGAATATGACCCAGACTGATTTTCTATCTTTATGTTAAATCCCCATGTCATCCATCCTCCATATCTACTTTTATAAATAACAAAAGCTTCCGACTCACACCCCTCAGTTTGAGTTGTATTTGAAATGGTTGGACGAGCATCTATATCTGTTGGAACGGCCAATGATTGTTGAATGAATGGAAGCCCCTCCCATCTTTCACTTAAATCTACTCCATAAATTGACGCTTCAGTTAGTGATTGAGTTTCATCAACACCTGCTATGAAGTCTCTAAATGACCTTCCGCCTATAATTGGTAATTTGAATACAGGAGATTCTGTTGCAGTTACATCTGTATAAAATATAAACTTATATCTATATTCTGAAACAACTGAGGTCCATCCCTGTTGAGGGTCAATGAGTTCACCAACGTTTGAGTATATATATAAATTTGAATCATGATACTGTTGAGCTATCTCCATCAAGTCTATTGATAAAGGCTCTCCTGGGTTTATATCCCAAATTCCATATTCTATTTCAGTGGTAATTATAACTGCGGAGTCTCTAGTTTCAGATATCTCCAAGCTCATGTATAATTTTGTACCTAAGACATCACTTTCTAAAACAGCGATTTCTAATGGTTCATATAAATAACAGTATGAACATGTAGGTGTTGCTACTTGGCCTGATATTTGTGTGGCAATTGATAATGACATATTATTTATTTTTTAGGTTTCCAAATATTAGCATTAAAATTATTTAGCCATATTTTTTTATTGTTGCAGCTGATACAATCTTTTTTCTCTTCAGCCAATTTTGGTAATACAACTTTGATTAATTCCTCAACCATATCGCCAAGTCCTTTTTTCTTGTTCATATTTATTTTAATTAGTAACTCATGAAGGGCTCGAACCTTCTCATGTGCCATCTTCCGTTGATGAATGAGTTAGATGTAGTACTTGTACTTCGTAGTTACATCGAAAATGACCTACCCTGGGACGCATGAATATCTTCAGAGGTGCGGTAGGTACTCTTACTTTTAATTTATTATAATTCTATCAGTAGATCTAGTTAAGTGCCTTAGGAATATGTTAAATGCATCCATGACTCTTGATCCAGTTCCTTCAAATCTAGTATTAGTTTTAAAGTTAATTGATTTTCCAAATTTAATGTCATCACAACTATCTAAATTTGCTAATAATTCTTCGTTGTGATATCCTTTGAAATCACTTCTATTTAATATTAAAACATCTTTCATAATTACATTTTAAATTTTACTTCAGTTGGTATGTTCTTTTCAGAATAAACCTTACCAATATCTTCAGACTGTCTAGCCATCACCTCAACATTTAATGTTTTATAATAATCTCCTAAAGTATCATTAATAAACCCTTCAAGTGCATTAGGTGCATTTGGTACCCAATTTTTAGTCCCTTTCTTTGAGATAGAAGCTTGAATTGCAAA
>TARA_R110000851_G_scaffold45872_3_pt1 | contig 10105 bp, 10 predicted proteins | sample TARA_R110000851 | Tara Oceans TARA_R110000851 (sample SAMEA4397627) | marine metagenome | biome: Polar Biome; feature: [DCM] deep chlorophyll maximum layer (ENVO:01000326); material: water (ENVO:00002006), including particulate matter (ENVO:01000060) such as... | depth 17 m | reverse complement strand
GATATCACGTTACCTTTAGGAACTGCATTAGTTGGAGGAGATACTGTTGCATCTGCACACAGACAAATCTTAACTCAAGTTTTAGCAGCTGCTAACTTAATCGCGAACAGAGGACGTAGAGGAGCAGGAAACTTTGCAGTAGTTGGAGCACAAGTTGCTACAGTATTACAATCAGTTTCTGGTTTCGTTGCAAACCCAATGTCTAACACTATTTCTCAATCGGCTGGAGCAATCTATCCATTAGGATCAGTTGCTGGAATTAACATATACACTGACCCTACTTTAGACTGGGCAGATATGAAAGTCGCAGTAGGAAGAAAAGGAGACGGAAACGGACCTGGATTAGTATTCATGCCTTACTTAATGGCTGAATCAGTACAAGCAATCGCTGAAGGAACTATGGCTCCTAAGATCGCTGTTAAATCTAGATTCGCATTAGTTGAAGCTGGATTCCACGCTGAAACTCAGTATGTTACTTTTTCAGTAGCAGGAACATGGACTAACTTAATCAACTTAGTATAATTCTAAGCTGGTTAATTAACCAATATTTTTTAAGAAAGGGTAACATTAATTTGTTACCCTTTTTTTATGAATATATACTTTATATTAAATATAAAAAACAAAGAACATTATGATTAATAATTTCGAATCTTGGTTTAATAAAACCAATAAAAGTATAATTAAAGAAGATGCAGCAGTTACACCGGAAGTATCTGATAAAACTGCAGCAGCATCTGGTAGAAAAGGAATGATGCATGACGTTGATACAATCATGACTTCATTAGATGCATTATCAGTTGAACTAACTGAGGAATTAGAAGCAATAGAAGATGATCTAGTAATAAGTGAGGCAGGCGCTAGCGATGCTACTGATTTTATTAAATCATGGATAACAAGTATGAGGGCTACTAAAGCTCAGAAAAAAGTTAACAAAATTAAAATGAATGCGGCAGATCTAGAATTTGCTAGCAAAAACTTTAAAGGAGACAAGGCGGAAAAAACAAAAGCCAAATCAACACAAGTAAACCAACAAGCTAAAGACTTACAGACAATGGTCAATGATAAGTTTAAAGGTAAAGGAGCTATTGTAGATGCAAAGCTATCTAAGGCAAAAATTGAAGGTCAAATAGAAATCATCAAGAGAACTTCAGGTATGGAAGATAATCCAAACAAGAAGTCTGATATGAAGACTAAACTAAAGGAATTATCTAATAAGTATAAAGAAGAAACTGCAGCAATTAACGGATTAGAAGACGCTAATGACGAGGCTATCAAGGCTGCGGAAAAACGACAACAGGACAAACTAGATGCGGAAAAAGCAGAAGGAGAACCAGCTAAAAAAGTAGAAGGAGAACCAGCTAAAAAAGTAGAAGGAAAACCAGCTAAAAAAGTAGAAGGAGAACCAGCTAAAGAGCCTGTAAAGGATGAAACTGAAGAAGAAAAGAAAGCTAGATTAGCTAAAGCAGCTGCAGCAAATAAGGTTGATGATTCAGTACAAATCGATAACGATTTAATTACCAGAGCTAAAAATTTAAATTTAAATGAATTAGCAGAAGATATCGCTACTTATGATGCATGGCAAATTAAAGAAGGTACTGCACTATATAATAAATACAATAACATTATTACTAAATCAGAAAAGACATCAATATTAAATGAAGGTTTCTATGATTCAGTACAGGATAAATTTAGAAGATTAATGTAATTATCTTTTAGAATTTTTACGAGCAAGTTTTAAGAACTCCTTCTGTTGATTCAGTAGGAGTTTTTTTACGTGGTTTTGAAAGAGAACTGAAGATTCCCAAATTCTAGAATCTACACTACCACTCAAAGTGTCCCAGTATTCAGGATGCACAAAGTTTTCTGCACTAAAGTTATTTATATTAGATCGAATATCCCTATCACTTAAGGCACATTTCCAATCTATGGTATCATAGCTTTCCTTTAATACGTCAAGTTTTACAAACTCCTCAGTAGACCAGTCATAATATAGCTTGTCAAATCGATCGACATGTCGATGTCTACATAATTCAAATATGATTTGTAGGAACTGATCATCCTGGGCACGGTCCTTTATAATCGGATGCTCTAATAATAATCTACGCTGCTGTTTTGAGATAGAGTCGTAGCGAACCCCGTATCTATTCCTAGGATAAGGACCGCCGGTCCTCTGAATACTAGGATATTTTTTATTGTATGCCATATAGTATATTTATCTGAAACATTTCACAATACCTTCGTATAATATATCTAAACACACATCAGATGATTCACGCTTTATTTACAGAAAAATACAGACCTAAAAACCTACAAGACTTAATATTGCCAGAGAGAGTAATGTCAAAGTTTAAAGATGGTTTATCACAGAACATGTTATTAGCAGGAAGCCCTGGAACAGGAAAAACCTCAACAGCTAAGGCGATCGTTCAACAGTTTGATTTACCATATCTTTATATTAATGCATCAACAGATACTTCAGTCGATGTTATTCGTACAAGGATCACAGACTTTTGTTCAACAATGTCAATCCTAGATGATCGTGATAAATTTAAAGTAGTTATATTAGATGAGGTTGATGGTGTATCAGATCAATTCTTTAAAGCTCTACGTGCAACAATGGAAACATTCGCAAGTAATTCACGCTTTATTGCAACTTGTAATTACATTAATAAACTACCAGATCCTATCCTATCAAGATTCGAAGTAATTAATTTTGATTTTGATAAAGAAGAAGAGAGTGAATTGACAAAGAAATATATTCGTAGAGTATATGATATTTGTGGAAAAGAAGGAATGACAATTGAAAAACCAGCATTAGTGGAATTTGTTAAAAGAAACTTTCCAGATTTAAGATCTACATTAAATAAATTACAAGGATTTAAAACACAAGGAACAACTTCAATCAACGTTGAAGATGTTAAGAAATTTAATTCAGTTTATAAAGACGTATTTGAATTAATATTTAATGAAACTGATCCAATTAAAAACTATCAATATTTAGTTGGTGAATATTCTAATAGAGTAGATGATGTTCTACAAACATTAGGAGATGAATTTATTCAATACATACAATCAGAAAAACAATCAGCAGCTAGATTTATTCCGCAGATTGCAGTTACAGTGGCAGAGCACCAAGCTCAACGTAACCTGGTAATTGACCAAGTTATAACACTTTTAAGTTGCGTGTATAAATTACAAGAAATAGTTAGACAATAATGAAGAAAAAAGCAGCTATAATATGTCCTATTAAAAATGAAGAAACCTACATCGAAAAGTTTTTTGAATATTATCAAAAACACTTTGACACGAGTGACATCTACATTTTAGATTTTGGATCATCTGAAGAATATATTAAAAATGTGATTGGTCAAAATGCAACTGTAATTAAAACAGATGCTAATATATTAGACGCAATGGAACTTTTTTATGCAATAAGAAAAGCCCAATCAGATTTATATAAAGAATATACATACGTGCTCCCATTAGATGTTGATGAGATTTTATATTATCACGCTGAAGGAGGATTAAAAAAATATTTACAAGAAACAGAAGTTGAATTAATCTCAAGTAGAGGACATGAAGTGATACATCTTCCATTTCTACAGGAACCTATTGATCCTTCTAAAAAATGGATGGATCAAATAAAATACTGGTATACTAATCATTTTCATTATGGAAAAACACTAATATCTAAAAAAGAATTAGATTGGGAGCCTGGATTCCACATATACACTGGAGAAACAGTAAGTATTAGGGAGCAACACTTAGATCCTAAATTATTCTTAATTCATTTACACCGACATGATTTTAACACAACAATGTCAAGACATATAAAATGGTCAGGTATGGAATGGTCTGAATATACTTTAGAAAATAAATTAAACTATCATTATACTGAAAAATCAGAAGAAAAATTACTAGAATGGTATTACAGACCAGTATTTGAAAAAATACATACAATTCCAGAAGAAATTAAAAAAAATATTGACATTTAATCACTCTAGATTTTTTTATGTCGCAAAAAAGTGTTATATTTACTTATAACAAAAAATAAAAACACAAAAATATGAAGTTAGGTAAGCACACATTAATAATAGATGGTAATTATTTTCTACACAGTAGATTATTTGTATTACCAAGACCTAAAGGTGAACAACTATTAGGCACTAAAGACAGTCAAGCTAGTTTAATGCGTAAGTTATGTATTGACTTTGCATCTGAGCTACGTAGAATGGCAGGTTTTGTTGATCAAGTTGTAATTGCAGTCGATGATAAATCATGGCGTAAAGATCTTTTCCCAGATGCACAATATAAAGGTACTAGAACATATGACGACTCAATCAACTGGGCCGGCGTATTTAGTACTTATAAAGCATGGCAAGAAATCTTACAAAAACAAGGTGTAGTTATTCACCAAGTCAAAGGTGCAGAAGCAGATGATGTTATGTTCGGCTGGTCAACTCAGTTAAATAATGAAGGTAAGAATTGTATTGCATGGACAGGTGATCGTGATTTAATTCAATTAGTTAATTACAATCAAGCAACTGATGCGTATACCTTATGGTATTATAATTCAAAACGTAAGTTAATTGCATTCGAAGGTTTCGAAGAAGTATTAAATGAACGTGCAACTGATAAAATGTCTAATGATGACTTAATGTTCAATATGAACTCAAATACAGTAATGCACGATCAAATGAAACAGAACTTAACAGACTGGTCTCTTAAGAATGGTGTTTCTATCGAAGAAATCAATTGTGATGATTTTATTTTTACTAAGATCTTACAAGGTGATAAGAGTGATAATATTAAAAGTGTTGTCTCTTGGACAAAAACAGCAAAGTCCGGTAAGATTATGAATTATTCTATTACTGAGAAGAATGCTTTTAAAATATTAGATCAATATAAAGAACTTCATGGTAGCTTTTCAATAGATGATTTCTTTAATAAAGAAAGCGTTGATTCAATCGTAGATATTATTCATAAAGTTATTGGTAAATCTACATTATTAGAAATCAAAGGTAGATTCAACCAAAACTTAGATCTAATGTTATTACATTTTAATACAATACCAGATCCTATTCAAAAAGAAATATACAGAGTAATTGAGAATGATTTTAATGTAGAACCTACTTTTCCAAAACTAACTAAAATGGATATAATCCTAGAAGGAACAGATTGGTTACAGAAAAAAGGAACTGCAGCACCAGGAGGATATGATCCATTTGCAGGTCTAAAAACTCCTGAAACAAAACAGCAAACCGACAGTAAAATAACAAACGAGTTATTCTAAAATATGCTAGACGAAACCAAACTATTTGACTTCATAAAAATAATGTTTACGAAGCCAAAGGAATATTATGACATAAAGCAATTTAATAAGAAGAGACATCATTTTATGATTAACAGATTCTTTGCAATTAAATTTCCAACAAACGCACAACTGTTTAACGTTAATGGTATTAATCCTATCTCAGTAATTGACAGCTGGGCACTAGTTGCTTCGCGATTCAGAGGAGTTCCTCGTTGGATTTATACTAAAACAAAAAAATCTAAAAAGAAATCAGCCCCAGGTAAAGGTAAATATATACCAAGTGATGAAGCCATTCGATTTTTCATAGATAAAAATGAAATAGGAATGCGAGAATTCAAAGAGCTAGAAAAGTTCGCCCAAGATGAATTATACACGTCACTTAAATTGATTGAAACATCGATGAAAGTGTATTAACCTAGAATTAAATGAATATTAGTAACTTCCCAACTGCGGTTGATGTAACACTACATAGATATAATCACATGGACAATCGTCTATGGACTCAAATTAAAAATGAATTAGATTACGTCGATCTTAATGAAACGTCCGTCGTGGTGAGTATTTCACAACTAAGGTCACTGTTAGATGATAACTACATATCCCTAATTAATCAAATCAAGTCAACTGGCGCGGAATCTCTACACAAAAAAGTAAGTTCTCCTTATTTTTTATATATGATGTGTATTGATATGCCAAACCTGCAACTAGTTAAATTTAACCTAAGCTACGATAAGAAATTTACTAGATTACTAGAGAATGATGGTAATAAAGTTTTAAAATTTGATTTTAAGGTTTTAGCAATAACAATTAGGCTCTCTGAAGTTTTTGAAACTGAGGATTTACATTTATTAAACCCGGTTTTGGAAAGTTTAAAAATACTTGAACATGACGTACCTTACGCTAGATTACAGGCTATTGATTTAATAGACACATTAGATGCGTGGGTTGAAAATGAAATGGAGTATGATTTAGAGGAAGGTGCACCTGACGCAGTGCCACTTGTAACCACTTTAATGGATTTAATAGATATGAAAACAGAGGGAGACAATCCAATCGCACTGATAGTTACGGATTATTGATATAATTTATTGATATATAGATTAAATAAATCTTTTTTAATGAACTTATTTAATAATTTTGGAAAGAGAGAAGCTTTAATTTATATTATTGTTACTCTATGGATTGTAATGGGAATTTATGCGGCATTTAAAGCATCAAGCCTATCAGATCTTGGAGTATACTTCGGATCATTAACAGCATATGCTGCAACTTATATATGGGCAGAGTCAAAGCGACCTAGTACAAAAACAGGAGTATTTAAAGCGGGTCCTAGATCTAGAAGAGAGATCATGATATATGTTGTAGTTCTTCTTTGGGCTATTGCTGGATTTGCATCAATGTATTTTTCTAGAGATTTAAATGATTTATCAATTTATTTTGCTTCATTAACAGGATTTGTAGCCTCATGGATTGCTGGTGAAAAGTTTAAACCAGAAGATCATATTATTAAAGATCTTAAAACTGAAGATGAAAATATAGAAAATATAGAAGAATAATGGTTACAGGATTTACAGCAACAGAATACGGTGATTTTTTAATCGCTAAACTTAATGACCCTTACTATAATACAGTAAGAGTAACAGATTGGGAAATAGTAGCAGGTGTACAGAGTTTTAAAACAGTTGGGACTATATCAACGCAGTCAGGATCCTTGTCAGTTAATGGAAATTTCACTGACTTTAGTAATTTTATACCAGGCGATAGTATTATAATAGGTAACACGACATTTGTAATTGATACAATAGTTACCCCAATTGAATTAACACTAACTACAGCTCCAGATTTCACAACAAGTGGGATTGAGTTTTATACGCCACCGAATGCAAATAACTTTTTTGAATATGAATATAGATGGTCTTCAGATAATGCACAATTTTCTGAATTAAGACCTCTTAACACGACGCTAGGGATATCTGATTTAATGGGATTAAATTTTGATTCTACAACACCACTATGGATCGATGTAAAAGCAGAAGTTGCAGCAATTACAACAGGATATACGATTTCTATTATATCTGTAACATATACTCTAGAAACAGTAGATGGTACTGTAGTTAGTTGCCCACAATTCTGTGTTGAATGTACGGATCCTTTCGCAATGTACGGATGTGCAAACATTATTGAGTGCGTTGATGATAACTTATTTAATCCATATGATTTAAATAAATCAACAAACTTATACGAGCAACTTGTTGGAATGACTAGTAATATCTTTGGGCATGATGTTCAATACTTTAGAACTGAACCCGATGCTAGAACAGAAGATGTTCATTTAATGGAATATTCTCTACATAATGTTGTAGATAAGAAAACAGTAAAGGTATTAGTCCCAGATAATGAATTCCCAGAGGAGTCAATGACTTATGATATTTTTGGAATGGAATTTGCAGAATTTGAAATTCATATAACTGCAGCTGAATTTGAAACAGTATTTGGATTAGGTAAATCACCAAGAAATAAAGATTACATGTATATTCCATTAATTAATAGAATGTACGAAATTAATTCATTATCTATTGCCGATGAATTTAACCAAACTTCATCTTATTGGAGATGTAAATTAGTTAAGTATCAAGAAAGATCATCAGTTATTAAAAATCAATTTGAAGTAGACACTGATAATTTAACAACTGGTGTTGAAGAAATATTTGGCGAAAGACAGAGAGAAGAACAAGAAAAAGTTACTAATCCACAACAGTTCCAAACAGTAACTACATCATATCGAGATGGTATTAGAGCATTCATAGATAGTAGTTTATCAATAAAAGATCATGATCTAAAAAACAGATGGACTGTTGTTAGTAAAAATTACTACGATTTAAGTAAAATTAATACACAGAAAATTGCTATAGAATATCAAGTAGCCTCTAAATTAACGTCATCTGATAACTTAGCAACAAGTTTATGGTTTAATCCACAGCTAGAAAGCACAGATACTGCAGAATATGTTTTATTCGGAGATATAGCGGCAATTGGCGGGTTTAAATTATATTATAGCAATACAAAATTTAAAGTAAGTGCAAACGGAATTGATTACGAATTTACACACGGTGTCACCTTACAAAAAGGAGAATGGTATGGTTTGGTATTTAATATAAATAATAAGTTTTTCCAAATTTCACTAGCGCTTTACAGATTAGATCCATTAAACAACAAAGGAACCACAGCAGGATCCCGTCCACAGGATTCTAACAATAATTTAATTGAAGAATACACAGAAACTCTCGAAGCAGGTCAACCCTTACAATGGAATTCAGATGCAAACTATCATATTAGAGGAAATAAGACCTTTATGACAAATATTAGAGTATTCACAAATGTAATAGAATTTGAACAACACAACAATGTATTAAATCAATACGTAGTAAGAGACAATCAATTATCAATACTTATAGATAATGCAATCCCAAGTTTAGGATATCAGCGCTTTAAAAACGCCAGATAAAATCGGGATAAATAATCTATAATAAAACATTTAAATATGCCAGAAGATAATAAGAAAAGTATTCAGTCACAGGCTGAAGATATTAGAAAAGAATTAGATGATTTAATAGGAAATAACGATTCAATACAGGATGTTATAGAAACAGACCCTGAACTACCTACTAAAAGAGATCTTCCAGCTAGGATGTCTTATTCTGAATTAAAAGCATCTGCATCAAAAAAAGCTACAAAAACTATCACAAGTTTAATGAAGTTTTATTTAGATGAAGATATAATCGAGAAAGACGAATATATTGTAGCTAAAAAGAAAATAGATGAGATGACAATGTCTTCTTTAATCTATCAACTACAAGCAGGTGAAAGAGCTCTAACGACTTTATTAGAAACAATTGAAGACGGTGAAATCGCTCCAAGAATGTTTGAAGTTCTTGCAACTCTACAAAAATCAATGTTAGATATTATTAAGTCACAAACTATGTATTTAATGGCAGCTGAAGAAGGTGCTAAAAGAATGGCAAGGGACATTGAATTATATAAAAAGAGAGATGATACTCAAACTATTAGTGAGGCATCAAACGGAGCTCCAGTAGGAGATACAGTACAAAGAGGCACAAAAGATTTGATGAGAATGATTCAAAACGGAATCCAGGTAATTCCAGAAGATCAAATAGAAGATGCTGAAATCACAGAAGAATAAACATGGGAGATTACGTAGGAGATAATAGGTGGATCCCTAAGGGACAATCTGCTGATGAAGCTGGTAAACTTATCTGGTCAACAAAAAGTATCAACGAGTTGATGCTAGCACTTGATCAAGGATATAGGCCTTCAGTTTCTATGCCTTTTTATGAAGGTAAACAATTCTTACGCAGAGGTAATATTGTATTTGATTATACGGATGCTGAAATAACAGATCTAGCCAAGTGTGCAAATGATATCGTATATTTTGCTGAAAAGTATGCTGTTGTAATGACAGATGACGGAGTTCAGCAGGTTAAGTTGAGAGATTATCAAAAGCAAATGCTTAGAGACTTTCAACACAATAGATTTAATATAGTATTGGCTTCTCGTCAAATGGGTAAAACCGTAACTGCCAGTATTTTTAATGCATGGTACCTTACATTTAATTATGATAAGACTACATTATTACTAGCCAACAAATCAGAATCAACAAAAGAAATTATAGATAAAGCAAAGGTTGTATTAGAGAACTTACCGTTCTTTATGAAACCAGGAATTATTAAGTATGATGTCATGAATGTACGTGCTGATAACGGATGTCGTTTG
>TARA_R110000851_G_scaffold14313_3_pt1 | contig 10106 bp, 12 predicted proteins | sample TARA_R110000851 | Tara Oceans TARA_R110000851 (sample SAMEA4397627) | marine metagenome | biome: Polar Biome; feature: [DCM] deep chlorophyll maximum layer (ENVO:01000326); material: water (ENVO:00002006), including particulate matter (ENVO:01000060) such as... | depth 17 m | reverse complement strand
AACCTGTGTGGTGCTAACCTGCTTGGTGCTGACCTGTGTGGTGCTAACCTGAGTGGCGCTGACCTGAGTGGTACTAACCTGCGTTACGCTAACCTGCGTTACGCTAACCTGCGCGATGCTAACCTGCGTAGTGCTAACCTGCGTAGTGCTGACCTGTGTGGTGCTGACCTGCGTAGTGCTGACCTGCGTTACGCTGACCTGCGCAATGCTAACCTATGGTCAGTTGTAGGTAATATGACAAAAGTACACTCAATGCAGCTACAAGAGTACAGTATTACATTTACTACTGAAGTGCTGCAAATAGGCTGTCAACGGCATGCTATAGAAGAGTGGCGTAGTTTTAGTGACGATTACATCAGTGACATGGATAGTATGGCGTTGAAGTTCTGGACTAAGTACAAAGACTTCATATTCCAAGCTATAGAGTTAGCTAAGGAGCCAGTATGACAGATAGCAACAAAGACCGCATACGGCGCTTAGAAGCTGCAGGCTACAGAGAAGACATCATAGTGCTGCACATGTCACTGACGCACCACAAAGTTCGGCAAGCACTGAGAAAGCCAGAAGTGAAGCTAACTAAAAGTGCTCGTGAAGAAATATATTACGACACAGCATTTGACCACACGCAGAAAGCACTAGCCAAGCTGTATCGCACCACAGACCAAGAAGTGTACAAAGCTAAGTATGTGTCACCACCGAAGACTATAAAGCCGACATTGGAAAAGCTCGAGCACTTGTACGCTCAGCACCAAGACTTTGCAGCAGTAGCCTCAAGGAGCGGAGCGTCATTAGCTTATGTTAAGCGTGAGTTAGCTCACTACCGTGTTAAGAAGCTCCCACGGGCACAGCACACTGCAGAGGTAAGCACTCTGTTGGATAGTAACCTCACCTACCAGCAAATAGCAGCTCAGGTTGGATGCAGCGAGTCGACAGTGTGCAACATAGCTAAAGATGTAGGTAAGCCGCGGCAGACACAGCGGCAAATCGAGAATTGGCCTGAGATACTAAAGCACGCCGAGACTCACACAGTGTCAGAAACATCACGAGAGTTCGGTGTAACCCGAGCAAACATATACTACCAGCAGAAGGTGACAGCATGAAACACGCTTTGATGAACACACGGTGGTGCAGAGGTAACTACGATAGCACTAAAGGTGACTACCATGGTTACACTGTTATTCACGTTACTAACACAGCACACCGCAGTGAACGGCACCCTCCGCAAGTTGTGTACCAAGGAGATAATGGCCACACTTGGTCCGTACCGCTAGACAAATGGCCCGGCTCGTTAGTAGCAGAAGGTGACAGCATGAACTTAATAGAACGACTACAGCATGCAGTGCTTAGTAACACGTTGCCTGCAGAGTTACAGGAGGACCTACAGAACGTAGTAGACGCACTGCAACCTTTACGTGAGTACGAGTTTAAGTCAGGTGCCACTTACCCTCCAGACGATGAACATGACTTTGCATCTTCAGGTATAGATGTGGGAGAGCACGCTGAGGCTATAACGGTGTACCAAGGAGCCTTCATAGACTCAGTGGCAGAACAGAAAGCCCGAGTGCTTAGGGATAACTTGTTACGAGTGTTGGAGTTGACAGCATGAACACATTATACGCTATAGTAAACCCAGAGGGCGAGTCATGAAATGGTTCTGTAAGCATAACTGGTCTGCGTGGTCTGAGATAGTATCGACCTACAGCAGACCATATCAGTATAGATACTGCAAAACCTGCAACAAGATAGTACAGCGACAGGTAGCAAGTACGACCAACGAAGTAAACTTAACAGTATGGAACCACAAACCAGGAGCAGACACAACATGCAAATAACAACGCAGATATACATGGTAGACCTTACAGATTACTACTATCACGGTAGCGATAAAGAAGTGTTCTTGAAGAAGATAGCAGCGTACAAGAAGCTAAACTTACCGTACTGTGAGTGGGATGATACTGAAGGCGCAAGTAACACGTACTTGATACCGCATGGTGAGCGCACCGTAGCTATGGATAAACTAAAGATTGCTGAGTGTGCTATCGAAAGTGTAGCAATGACTGTGCAACCTCCGCAAGACATACGTGTAGACATTACTCAAGCACTTCAAGACATGTCAGGTAAGGCAATAGAGCTAGCTGTAACTGGTGGTGAGGGTAACACGTACAATAGCAAGTGTGAGGTTCACATGCCAGGTCAGGCACTAGCATTGTACAATGACATGCTGCTAATGGAAAACGCTTGTACAGACGCGTTACAGAATGAGCTAAACAATGGCTGGCGTATAATTGCAGCATGTCCTCAGCCTGATCAGCGTCGCCCAGACTACATCTTAGGTCGTTATAACCCTGAGCGTAGTCCTAATGACATGAAAAGTTCACGGTAATAAAATAATAGTTGTTGCTCGACTTAATTTTGTGATATAATTTTATTTTCGAAGATGAAGTACCAGTAAAGTCAGTATAATAATAAAAGGAAAGCACCATGCATGACATAGTAATAGAAATACAGCAGCGCCTAGTAACTGTTATAGATTGTAGTGGTAGCGAAGATGCTAAAATAGCATTGTTAAAGCTTAAAGAGTTATCAGAGCAAGTGATAGAGCTTGAAGCAGACTTAGCAATGGCACAAATGGCGGCACAAAGTGTTAGCTAAACCAATGGCAGCACTGGCGCTTATAGCAATCCTAGTAGTAGCACAATTTACTGTCAACTACATTGAACAAAGTGAACTAATAGAGTGGTTAGTAAAACATGAAACAACGTAAACTAATTAGGGCAGACGTCCTACGGCGGATGACAGATGAAGTAGCAATGGGTGTGCCAGTAGCACGCTCAATGGCTAAGCATCTGCCGCCAGCAGAAATAACACGACCGACAGTGGCTATGCTTATACAGTTTGCTAAAGACATTAATGACTTACCGTTGTCAGAAGATGTGCGAGCAGCTTTGTCAGATAGCCTATTCCCTGAATGGCTAGACGTCACTGGTACTGTAGTACAAGAACAACCATACAGTTATCGCTATGCTGGTCAGTTTCCGATGGGGAGATGGGAATGCGAAATATAGAGCCTTTCATTAGTTTGGGGTGGTACACAGTACCGTTGAAAGGCAAGCTTGAGCGTCGCGAAGACGGTTCTAAGACAGAACCAGGGTTTGAGAAAGGTTGGAGACTGAAGTGCTCTACTGAAAAAAACACAAAAGTGTCGGCATTGGGTGGCACTATGACTGGTGCTAAGTCAAACATCATAGCAATAGACTGTGATAATGACTTGACATGGAACTTATTCCATAGCTTAGACCCAGAGTACGACTTTGTATTCAAGTCTAAAGGTAAGCTAAATAAAGATGGTACACTGAAAGAGTGTGGAACTATACTTTATACGTACAACCCTGACTTCCCTGACAGCTTTAGTATCAACGATGATAACGTTGCGCTAGACGTGTATAGTGAGAACGGCTTTGTATATCTACCGACTAAGGCTAACAAAACTAAAGTTGCTTGGAAAGACGAAGAGCTTCCTGAGCTAAAAGAGTTACCACCGCAAGTACTGTCATTCTTAAAGCACCTTAAAGATAACTCAAAGCCTAAGCTTGCACCACAAATAAAGCAGAATGTACTAACAGCTAACTGTCTAGCTCCAACTGTTAAGCAGTTTGTAGACAGCGGCAAGTTCTCACAAGGTTTATTCCGCATTATAACACCACGTTCTTTTAGAGACGAACAACAGTATGTTACTCAAGGGTTCTTACACCCAGAGAATGTGCCTGAAGGTCGTGGCTCAGAGTATTTAAGTAAAATAAGCGCCATACTGGGCGCAGACATAAGCGTAGACGAGGAACTTTACAATGCTGCAATGCACGACATCAATGCCCTATGGGGAGATAGTGCTATGGATTCTGATAGGCTGGACGCTACTATTACTGACGGTATGGTATCGGGTAGAGCTTGTATCGACGGTATTCCAATCTGGCAGTACGACGAGAACTGGGCTCAGTCTAGGTGCATTCTTCATACTAAGCGTCAGTCTACTATTGAGCTTGGTTTTGATGATCATCGAGCTTTATATTATTGTGTAGACGTAGCTAATGAGCATGTGAAAAGCTTTGGTAGAGACTCTGACTTGTTTATGTATGTAAACACCTCAGTGCTAAGTGCTCCGAAGAAGCCAGAGTTAGTTCAAGCTATGCCAACGTTAAACGTTACGACTGCACCAGAAAAACCCTTCGGCTTTTATGCTACTGACGACAGTGTTAGAACACTTAACTTGTTCAAGCGTACACCAGAGCTTACAATACTAGATGAGCCTGAAAACTACCGACAGTTCTACAAGCGACCTAATACGCTACTTAAGTTTTTAGAGACCTTGATACCTGAAGAAGAAATGCGTACTTACTTACTGCAGTTTCTTAAGCGTAAGCTAACTAAGTTTGAGTACAGCCCTGTCATGCTTTACTTCTTAGGCGTACAAGGTTCTGGTAAAGACACATTCGTAGGCATACTTGAACAAATCATGGGTAGCGAAAGAGTAGCAAAGCCTACGTCTAAAGAGTTCCTGGAGCAATTCAACGGGTGGATGCTAGACTCGTACTTCGTGCAGCTAGATGAGTATGGTAACCAACTAGGTAGTCGTGATAAAGATGAAGCACTTGGTAAGCTTAAAGCGTACACAGGTAAGCAAGTCATCAGCATACGTCAGATGCGTACTGAAGGTTACTCGTACAAGCACAACGTGACATTCATAAGCACAGCTAACAAGAACCCGTTTGGTCTAGAAAGTGAAGATCGAAGGATAGCACTGTTTGAGACGCCTAATAACCTGTCTAAGGCTGATTGGGTTCATGACGTTACAGAAGTATACGAGAAGATCATGGCAGAAGTTAAAGACTTCGCATTCTACCTGGCTACTGAAGTGGACATGCTACCTAAAGCTAAGTACATGATACCACCCTGGACTGATGGTAAACACAAGCTTATTGCAAGCTCAATGAAAGCCGGACCTCGCTTAGCTTATATCTTAGACAATGGGATGATGGACTATCTTACGGAGCTCTCAGAACTCAATGACTGTCCGAAATTGATTAAAGATATAAAGGCCAAGAGAATATATTCGGAGACCTTAGAAGACCTCTATGACGCCTTGACAGAAAATGCCGGTGACATGAGAATCTTAACTAAGTTAATCCGTGCTAAAGGTATCAAGGTACGACCAACCACCATAAACAATGTCAAGAAGTTCTACTACGACATTAAATGCTTTGAAGAAGCACCACTATTTGGAGACATCGACGATGAACTATAACAGACCATTCATAACAAAGTACACATTCGACCCTAGCAAGCATGCTTGTCATATTGTAGAGTCTGAAGGCCAACGCGTAGCAGCGGCTACTGTATGGAAAGCAAGAAAAATACTTCGTGAACAGCTAGGAATTAAGATACCTGTGTAGTCGCTAAACCTTGTCGCTTCATATAGCCACAAGGTATTTAACAAATTTGATAAACTGTGAGATAATAGATTTATCAAATGGAGAACACTAATGCTTGAAACGTTTAAAAAGTATGTGGCTGATGAGCAAGCTGTTGACATGTACGTCACCGGTCAGGCAGGTACAGGCAAGACCACAGACCTGGCCACGTCAGTACAGTACTGTATGGATAACGACATAGACTACACTGTCTGTGCGTTCACTCACAAGGCATGCGGTATTCTGAGACAGAAGCTACCACCGAATGCGATAGTGCGGACATTACACTCATTCTTGAAGAAGCGTCCAAGCATTAACCAGGATGCTACAAGAGCTGAGCACGTGCAGTCTAGTCACAAACACGGTAAGTCTGATGTGACATCGATGTTGTTTATCGATGAATACTCGATGGTAGGTGAGCGTGATCTGATGGATGTGCGCGATGCCCAGGACCTTGCTGAAGATAGCGGCAAGCTTCTGAAGGTAGTGTGGCTTGGTGATCCTAACCAATTACCACCTGTAGGCGATCGACAAGCAGTCACTCCTACGGGTAAGTACTGTGTGACCTTAACTAAGATATACCGCCAAGCTGCGAACAGTCCGCTGATGGCTCCACTAAACCAATTAGTTAGCTTCATTAACGGTGCTAAGCCTGAGCCACTAATTGAAAATAGTAAGTTCATACGCCACCAAGACATAATAGAGTGGTACAATAATGATAGAATTGCAGAGGGGCATGATGGTGTTATGCTTGCGTTCACTAATAAGCGTGTACAGCACCTCAACGCAGTGGCTCAAGGTTATGGCCTTCCTAAAGAAGGCGATGTTGTATTTAGTCCTAGTACTCGTGAACTGTACACATTTAAGCGCGTACTGGACAAGCGTGAAGTGTCTTACATTGAGAAGCCGTTTGGCAATGACATGCTTGCTCTTAATAGTAAGTACAAAACGCTAGAACACGTATTGAAGAATAGTGACTACACGTTTGTAGAATTGTTAGACGAAGAAGGCGAGTCACGCATTTACTGCTCTATCTTCGGGCACTATGACTATAAATTGTACAACGAATCCTTAGTTGAAGCAGCTGCTAACTCTAATCAACGGATCGAAGCTAAGAATCCAGGTTCTAAGGCTTCAGCCTGGGTCAACAGCAACCGCGATGCACCTCTAGCTAAGCAGCGCGGACGTGCCTGGCGTGACTACCTTAGCTTTAATGAGTGTGCTATCTGCTTAGACTTTGCTCATGCTATGACGGTGCATAAAAGCCAGGGTAGCACTTACGAGAACGTATATGTAGATATGCAGGATTTATCTATGGTTGCGGACACTAATTACAAGCTTTACTTGAAGCTACTTTATGTAGCTGTTAGTAGGGCGAGTATAAGCGTGGTCACTAATTAGGAGAATGATATGGAACTTACTAAGATAGCAGTATACAACAGCAGTGCTTATGACACAGTGAGCAAAGGCATAGACCCGGCGTACTACGGTCGCCTTATGCACACGGCGCACAGCATTGTAGATCAAGATGGTGATCCTATGCTGTTAGTAATAACCGACAAAGGATTCATAAGTCCAGTATGGGTAGGTTACATACGCATACTGGACTTAGAATAAGAAATGATCTTTTTATAACAAAAGGTTATTTAACAAATCTATTATTTTATGAGATAATAGACCTGTCTTTTGGAATAACCCTTAAGACAAAACACATGACAACACGAGACCTACACAATGGCTAAGTCACAAACGATCACACAGTACAAATCTCCTAAAGCTCCTTTGGTTTGGGTAAAAATTACTGGTGACGGTGAAGAAGACATGCAAGGCCGCTTAAAGTTCCTTGCAAGCACTGTTCTTACCGAAGAGCAAAAAAACACTCTTGAAGCAACGCTAGATGCGTTCTGGAAAGAGAACAAGCCGAAAGGTTGTAAGAAAATGAAGTCTAATGGTATCTCTAAAGAGATGCGCAAGACTGAAGAAACAGATGAAGACGGTGACGCTATTAAAGAGCCCACTGGTAACTATCTTCTTCAGATGAAGACTAATGCTACTTGGCCTGATGGTAATGCTAACAAAATCAAGATTTACAATGCTAAGGGTAATCCAGTACAGCTGGGTGACACTAAGATTGGTAACGGTTCTGTTGGACGCTTGGCTGGTGCATACGACATCTATGCTGTTACAGATAAGCAAGGCAATGTTACCAACGCCGGTATCACCTTCTATCTTAACGGAATTCAGATCAGTAAGCTTGAAGAGTACAAAGCTGATGATGTTGAGTTCGAAGCTGATGAAGACGAAGATGCATGGACTGGTGAAGATGATTCGTTCGAAGGTTCGGATGAAGATGAAACACCTAAAGCTGGCCCACGCCTTTAAGCAAGACTAGCTAACGGAAACGTTCAAGGTGAATTAACCTGTCTCATGAATTGACATGAGTGTCGCTAGACAAAGTGCTGGCATACCACTATAAGTATGCTATACAATAACTCATAAAGTGCCAATGCACTATAAAGGAAACACAATGCAAGAAACTCCTACTACTTACGTAGAAACAGTATTCGCTCCGTATACTGGCAACAAAACCTACACCTACAAGACCACTGACTACGATGCAGAACCAGGCGACTACTTTGCTGTTCAAACGCCTAATGGCGCTTTACAGATAGTCAAAGTGCTTAAACAAGTGCAAGAGCCTAAGTATAAATGCAAGTGGGCGTTCCAGAAGATTGACCTACGCTTGCTTACCGACCTAGAAGCTACTGAGCCACAGGATGCAGTTAAGTTGGCACGGCTATGAAAACTCCATACGCTATGTATACACTGAAGGAAGCACACGACTTGCTTGACTTTGGTGGTACTCCAGTATTTGCTGATACCGAGACTTTAGGGTTCTACGGTAAAGTGCGACTACTACAGTTGTTTCAAGAAGGCTTAGACCATGTAATCATGGTTGAATGGCCTAACGTGTACGAAGCTATGACAATGCTAGGTAAGTTTGATACTAAGTGGCACAACGCGCACTACGATATTACTACCTTGCAACAGCAGTCTGGTACTCGCTGGGTGCCTGAGCGCTTCGACGACACATTCTTATTAGCTCGCTTAGCTTTCCCTGACAAAGAGAAGTTTAGCTTAGATGAGGCGCTGCACTACTCACTAGGTTATGACCCTTACGTCAAGCAAGGCTTAGACAAGAAAGTACTGCAAAAGACAAACTGGGGTGCTCCTAAGCTAACTGAAGAACAGCTTAACTACGCTGCTACCGATGTGTATTACATGCCAGCTTTATGGAACTCTGTGCATGATAAACTAGAGGCGCCGAGCTACAAGCTTGACATGCTTACTTTACGTTACTGCCTAGACTTCCAATGGAATGGTATGCCGGTAGACGATGACCGTCTGGTCGCATTACACAAAGCTAATGATGAGAAGATCAAGAGCTATGCAATGCCTATCAATGTTAACTCCTGGCAGCAGGTGCGACCTTATATAGGCGAAGACGAATCTGACGGCTTAGCATTAGCTACCCAGACTCTAGAGGGTAACGAGCGTTCTAAGAATGTTCAGACAGTGCGTAAGCTAATTAAGCAGCAAAGCTTCATTAAGAAGTTTGACACTCAGTCGGGACGTATCTTTGGTAAGTTCCTACCGTCTGCACGCTCAGGTCGCTTAACGTCTAAAGATCAAAACCTTCAGCAACTACCACGTGCTCTTAAAAGTGCATTTGGTGTTGAAAATGGTCGTGTGTTGATCTACGCTGATTACGCTCAGTTAGAGCTACGTACAATCTGTGCTATCACCACGTGTATCGCTATGATGGAGTTATTCCGCAAGGGTGAAGATTTACACGGGTTCACTGCTGAGATGATCTTTGGTAAAGACTGGACTAAGGCTCATCGCCAACTGTCTAAGACTTACAACTTTAGTTTCTTATATGGTGGTGGCATTAACATGCTTATATCCATTCTTATTCTTACAGCAGGCGTGTTACTTAATCCACGTCAAGCTAATAAAGATAGAGCACGCTGGCGCAACCTTTGGAAAGAGATTTACGCTTGGCAAGAGAAAGGCATCTCTACGTGGCAAAAAGGCTACTTAGGCTCTACACCACTAGGACGTCGTTATAAAGCTAAGATGATGACTGACCAACTAAACATTGAAAACCAAGGTGCTGGTGCTGAAGTAGCTAAGTTAGCTCTGCATTATTACTATCCTAAGCTTATGGCGTACAACAAAGAGCACGACGTTGACTTCATGCTTTGTAACTTCATCCACGATAGCTTTATTACTGAGGGTCCTAACGATCCAGTGCATTACAAAGCTATAGCTAAGATGAAAGCTGAGGCTATGCAAAAAGCATGGTTTGAGATGAGTAAACTTTTTGCAGTAAAAGACCTGCCGATGCCTGTAAATGTATTAGTAGGCACTAACTGGGGTGACATCGAAGATGATGACATGCCTAACATGTACGAATATGACTTAGAAGGGATGGCAATGTATGAAAGCTAAACATTGGGATATACACAGCGTAGACCACCTACGTAAGCTAGCTAGAAGACAGTTACAGAAAGAGTGGCAGTCTATCGAAGGCAACGTAAACCCTTACAACTTCCCGAGCCCACCTGTTGCAGAGAT
>TARA_R110000851_G_scaffold75921_1_pt1 | contig 10110 bp, 3 predicted proteins | sample TARA_R110000851 | Tara Oceans TARA_R110000851 (sample SAMEA4397627) | marine metagenome | biome: Polar Biome; feature: [DCM] deep chlorophyll maximum layer (ENVO:01000326); material: water (ENVO:00002006), including particulate matter (ENVO:01000060) such as... | depth 17 m | reverse complement strand
GTTTGTGACGCCGTAGCGACGTATGTATCTCTGGCGAATGCCATACTAGTTGTCTCCTAATAATTTATTAAGGGCGAGGTTTATGAACAGAGTGTTGAACCCTGGTGTGAACCTTGCCACGTCGAGCACTGCTTGGTTGGGACTCTTGGTACTAAGGTTTGCTACTGTGTCGACCATGCTACCTGCGGTACCGACCACCGGCCCAAGTACCGAAGCCAGGTTTCCTGTGCTCCTGGTCCACTGTGTGTTGACCACGTTGCGGTCAGTCCCGGTCATCGCTTGCACCAGGGAGTTGACCTCGTCGCCCCCTAAGTTGGTTAGTATATCAAGCGTCGTGCCTGACATTCCCACGGCCGCAGGTGAACGCATGAATCCATCCTTTAGAACCTCAGCCAGTACACCTGGGTCATCCAGCTTATCGAGCCTGCCCTCCTTACCACTCTTACGGTCCCGGACCTCATTCATAATGATAGGAATTAGCAGCGAAGCAAAGCCGCTGATGTACACTTTGGCGTCCCTCGGGTTAATAATGCCCTGTTGGATTAGCGGTGATACGTACGTTTGGCCTGCCTTGTACATAAAGCTGGATAGCGTTAGAAACAAACGACCAATTACGTTAGCACGCATGAAGGGCCTATCGCCCAAGCCTGGGTCGAGTAGTGCCTCATCGGACGCTACTCTGATAGCCTTCTTAAACTTGCCAACTAACGCAGCTCCCGACACCGTCTTGCCATGATATGTCACGCTAGCGTCGGCCCACTTGGTTATGTCAGTTAGCTCCCAACTACCCGACTTCACGGGGAACTTACGCGTCAGCTCGGCCATAGCAGCCAAGACCTCATCGTCGAGACCTAGCTTGGCGAAGTGTGCAATGTCGTCTCCCTCCAGCGGCTGCCCCTTAAGTGCGGTCTTTAGGATGTACTCGGCGTTACCGAGGCCAGCGACCTTACGTACCCATTTGTTCCATGGGTGCATCATGTTCATCCAGCCTTGAGCAACCGCAGTCGTCTGCGCGCCTGCTTGTAGCTTGCCCGCCATCGTCCTCTGCTTACCCATCTTAACCGTAGGCGAGTCGAGGTCATACATGTTGCTAGCTGTGGCTGAACTCCAAGCGTTAGGACCTATGACAGCCATCTCAAACTGACCATCATCTCCTGCCATATCTTCGATGGCCTTACGAACACCCCTGCCACCTAGGAAACCTTTGAGACCTACGCCCAAACGACCACCTGCGAACAGCACCATGCCTATATCAGCTACGAACGACAGCGCGATGTTACCTAATACAGCCTGCGTTGTGATTGTCTGTGCCAGAGCTGCTGCACGGTCTAGTCCTTCATTTGCGTTCTTCAGTTGAGTAGAGCGGGTGTATTCGCCCATGACTTGTTGGTAGTACGCGGTCCATTTGTTCCTAGCTTCAGTAAGATCTGCCAGCTCCTTCTCCACGTCTGGGCCGTTGCGGTTTCGTATTGTATTGGCGTCCGTAGTGAATCCCTCGTCGATCACTTCCCGTATCTTACCTACGATATCGACGTGCGACTTCCCTTCCTGCGCTGGCTTGTTCATATCATCCAAGAACCTACCAAATGTCAGTTGTAGATTAGCGTCCCTACCTGCGCTGTATGTATACAGCTCACGCGTTAGCTCTGCGTCCTGTCTGAAGAACTTAGCTACGTTAGGCTCGTGCCGTAGCCCAGCTAGGTTGATGGCCCTGCGCTTCATGTGCTTGTTCACACCTGGCGTTAGGGCTACTGGTACTGCCGACCCGCCGCCATCAAGTATGCCGTTAGTCATTCGCGCAATCGACTGCTTGATGGTTTTCTTGGCCGCCTCTTTTTCTATCTTGCGTTGGACCTTTCGTATGTCCACAGCGGCTTCCTTATTTGCTTTCTTAGGCTGTGCCCCGTGGCTCTCTCCGCCTGTCCGCCTGCGTACTACCTTAGCGTGCTTGATCAATACGGCGGTGAAGCGGTCTGCCTCTGCCTGGGCCGCCTCCCTCTCGTCGAGTACGGACCTGAATCCAGGCTTGCTGCCTGATGCTGGCATAGCCTCCGCGTCGTCTAGCACCCGCGCTGCGTTCAGTAGCTCCTCGTGTAGTTCCTCGTGTTTAACTACTCCGTTAGACGCTACGCTGAGCCTATTGAGTGCCTTATTGTGTATCTCAGTGGCATCTGCTAGTGCATCATCATCACCAGCAGCAGCAACCTGCTTGGCTTTTGCCGTGTCCGCATCGAGCTGGGCCGTATTCCAATCATCCGCTAACTGCGCGGATGTCTCGTTGTACTCATCCATTACCTGCCGGTAGGTTTTGTTGTTGAAGCGCGTTAGCTCCTGCTCGATGGTCTTCTCAACTTCCCTGAGACCATCCTCCACCAGCTCCCTGCGTGCAGCCTCGAACACTTCAGATATAGCGGCGGCTAGTTCTGGGTTTCTCTCGGTCAGGTCGTCGAAGGTTTCATCTTCCCTCAAGAGAGGCCCTTCCGGTAGCTCATCGTCCGTAAGCTGTGAGTACCTATTATTGATCCATTCAGCGTCCGGCTTCTCGCCCTTCCACTGACGCAGCATCAAAGCGTCCCACCCCGCGCGGTCAGCTAGTATCTCCTCGGGCACGGCCATCTGTGGGCGGTAGTCGCTGTTCACAGCTGCCCTGGGTAGCATCTTAGCGCTGATCTCTAGCTCCGCCATGCTAGCGTAGTAGGTGTCATCAAGCTGACCAGCCCGGTCGATGAAGCCCATGGTATCGTCGAAGCGGTCCTGGCCTACCTTAGCCCTGATCGCCTCTTCGATCTCACCGACTGCTGCTTGCACCTTAGGCTCGGGTGTTAAGTTTCGTGGTGCTTTGCCAGATACCTTATCTGCATCGGCGGCAGTTGCCACCCGCTCAAGGTCTCGCTTAGCTTCCCCACGGGCCTGTGTGATCATATCGGCCCATGTGTTGAACTGAAGCGCCGTCGGTGCGGCAGTGTCTTCGTTCACGACCATTCCATAACCCACCGTACGCCCTTCATTGTTAGCTACGCGTTTCGCCCACCCCTGGCCGTATAGACTACTCGTGAACTCTTCGTAGTTCTCACGAGTTTGTTTCATCACAGCCGTTACGTTGTTCGTCAGCACTGCGTCGGCATCTGTCAATGCCCCTGTGGCCCTGGGTACTCCAGCGAGATCGCCCGCCGTAGTCATGTCAGTCCTGTAGACCTGACCTACGATGGCACTCACACGGTCAACACCGCGTAGACCATTCTTTGTGGCGATCGATCCTGCCATCACCAGGTCTCTGTAGATACTCTTGGGAGAGCGAAACGGTGTGGCGGCGCCCCTGGTAACCTTACTGAGCATCTCGCCTGCGGTAGATGCGAAGCCCGGGGCCGGCCGGTCCTGGGGTAGTGCACGCTCAACGTTTAGCGCTGCACCGCCGTCACCACCACTCTCAGCCTCCAGCTCTTGCTTGCGTCGGTCACGGTCGCGCACACGCTGCTGCTCGGCGAACGCTGCTTTTCTATTCTTTAGAAGCTCGGCGGCGCGTAGAGCGTCACCCTTAACCAAGACACCCCCGAGTAACCGTGGAGCCGCTGCCCCCAAGGTACCGCCCAGCAGGGCACCTAGGCCCATCGCTATCATGTACTCCTGCATGGTGATGCCCGTTCGGCTGCCGGTTACGTCTGGTATCCCTGTGATCAATGCGCCCTCGAGTGCGCCCCATGAAGCAATTGTAGCTGCTGCCCCTTTGCGTGCGGCCATGATCGACTCATAGGTGTGCAAGCTTCTGCTTATGGCACCCATGGCACCCAGGCCCTTCGTGATTGCTACCATCGCTGCAACATCAAGAACGATGCCGCCAGCTAACCCAGGCCCAAATGCCCACCAACTGGATTCGCTCTGGATCCGCTGGTCCTCCTTCATCCTACGGTAGGCTTGAACAAGATTATCGGCCTGCACTGGGTTCATCGCTTCCGACAGGGACTGGAGTAGCTCACGAGCCGCTGGGTCTCCTAGCTTCGCACCCTCCATGGCCAGCGCTATGTCGCGTGAGTAGCCGGTATCTTTAGCCCACTGCTTCTTGTCACGCATGAAGGCCACGTCGGGCACGTTGTACTTCGAGCCAGCGTCAACCAGCTCCTCAGCTCCCCTGAATAGCTCGCCAGATGCTGCTAGAGCGAAGCCAGACTCTAAGCCTTCGAGGATGGATGGACTTGTGTCCTCACCAGACACCAGAGCCTCAGGTAGCTTACGGGGCAGTTGGTTGGTGAATACTTCGTTAATCGACATAAGCATTGCGTCGTTGCGCTGCTTCTCGCGAATAACATTTAGACTATCGTCACCCTTGCCCTTGGGTACTTGTGTGTCTTGTGCTATACGAGCTAGGTATTCGTCCTCTGTTGGCACCTGCCCGGTGATAGTAGGCCCAACGTCTGGTTGCTGGGGTACTCCCGGCTGCTTCCCTTCAGCCGGTTGTACTGGTTGTGGGGTAATAGGTAGGGCTGTCGGCTCTGGCATGATAGGGGCATCTCTAGCCGGTAGCGGTGTGGTGGTTGCGGAGTCGCCCTGAAAGTCAAAGTTCTCAGCCATAGTTTATACCTCGTTAGTGGTTACCGCAGTAGCGCAGCAGCCTGCCGTTTTCGTTCTTCCTTCTTCTGTTCCTTCAGCACACGCTTCTGTTCTCTGGATAGCCCAGGCGTGTCGATGCGTGTCATTCTACGTACCAGGTTGGCTACTACCTCCCAGTTACCATTATGGATGGCAACCAGTACCTTCGGTGTCATAGCCTCCGGCTGCCCATATCTCTGCGCCTCAGTACCTGCTGGTGATTTGATCCACGTGCTTGTGTAGAACGCTTCTATCAGAGCCTTGAACTGCGACTTTGATACCAAGGCCCCATCGGTCCACTTAGATATCATGCTGCGTATCGTAGTCACGCGAGCCTGGAGTAACTGCTCAGCTTGGTCTTCGTTCAGTGGTTGCCCTGGCTTCACGCCAACCGACTCCAGCTCATCCTTAGCCATAGGCCAGTCCATGTTGGTACCGTAGCCTATAGCGTTCACGGCGTCCCCAGTCATAGGTCCCGGTTGTCCCGTAAGCCCCGCAGTAGCACCTGCGTACCTAGCTTCTGACGCAGCCGCGTCCTTAGGTCCTTGTGTGATCTGCACTATAGACTTCCGTGTGGCTTCCTTAACTCGCTCAATGTCATCCGAGTCTATGACCGAGTCTAATGTAACGCCCGCAGCTCTAGCTACCCGCGCAAAGAACCCACGCTCTGGTGTTGGGTTGTTCGATTGGGATGCGTAGCGCTCCAATGCCTCCCGTAGTGTGAGAGTAGACTCCTCCTGACCAGCTAATGTGACGCCTGCGTCGAACGACGCATCTAGCACATCAATGAATCTACGCCAACCATCCTCGACGGTCTCGAATGTAGCGCCACCCCCACCTGCCGTACTTAGGTTACCTGGGTTCTTATTCTTGGCCTGCTCGGATGTTCCTCCGACCGTTTCGGTCATAGGTGTGTACTTGGCTGTGAACAAGTGTGACTTCTTAAGTGTCGAAGCTACCTCTGTCATATCGGATGGTGATAGTTGCTTGCCCAGCTCGGCGGCTAGTTTATCCGCAGCGTCGAACAGCCTATCTATGTCCACCATGTCCGGTAGGCCCATCACCTCAGGTGGGTACGTTCCATCGTTCACCTTATCCTGTAGCGCATCTCGGTTGGATTCCATAAGGCCCCTAGACTCATAGTCGTCGGCCATCCAGTCTTCTGTAAGCTCTGGTGCTTTACTGTCAGACCTGAATTGCTGTAGTACCGCATTGGTTAATCTCTGTGCGCCTTTGTAGCTAATACTGCTGGTCCCTTCATCTGTCGTGGCATCTACAACTTCGCCTGCCAGACGCTCCAACTCCGCCACAACCTCCGGGTCATCCAGTGCATTAGCTGCGGTTACTCTAAAGCCGCCCGCGTTGCGCCTCTCCTGTTCCTCAGTTACCACCGCAAGCTGTCCCTCAGTCTTCTCCGCCTTAGCTTTATCAGCCTGGGTAACCCCTAAGGCTTCCATAGCTCTTCGATTTTCAATCTCTTGTTCATTAGGAGTTAGCTGTAGAAGCTGCCCCGTGGAGCTTGCGCGCCGTTTGACTGGGTCTAAGCCTGGTGCGCCTATCTGCGTCTTAGACGTATGCGTAAGCGCCTTACGCCTATCCTCCAGTTGCTTGTCGGAAAGTGTCTTGGCGGCGAGCTTTCCCCCGGCCTCCTGAATGATTTTGACCAGACCCGCGTTATCGCTTGGATTCGCCGCTGCACCACCCGATCCGTTTACTGCATCAGACACCGCCTGCACCAATCCCGGTTTATTTAGCTTCGGCTCTTCGCCCAGCTTTGCTGAGAGGTGCTTCAGAGTCCACACACCTCCGCTCTGGCCCTGAGAGTAGACCATTGCTAGACTTGGGTGACCTTTGACCGGACGTACCTTAGCCTCTGGAGGGCCAGAAGCTCCACTCATCATCTTGAGTATGCCCGAGGATAGATCGCGCTCACTCTGCCCCTCTGCGTTACGCGCCCCGCCACTACCGTCACCGTGTGGTACTTGTAGGCGGAACTTAGATGCGTCGCTTAGGTTGTCCTTAAACAACTGGGCGTACTCAGCCATACCCTTGGGGTGCTTGAATAGGTATTGGACGATAGTCATCTGCTTACCATCCACCGTTACAGGCGTTGTGTCGTGTATGTTCAAGAACTCAGTGTGCGCCACGAAAGTCTTGCCGCGTGCTTTACCATCAACTATGTTGTCCTCTTGTCTCCTTGTAGTCGCCGCGCCTGGGTCCACATTAGTGAGCCTTAAGTACAGCGCTTGGAAGGCAGTAGCCGTACGTAGCAGTGCAGCCGTAGTCTCGGGTGATGTCCCAGATTCTACTTCTGGCCCTTGAGATATAACCACGAATGGAGCGAATGGCTTATTGTTATCGAGACCTACTGAGTTCAGGTCCAGATTGACCGTGATCCCGCCCTTCGCGTAGAACGCCTTCCGGTCTTCGTAAGAGTAGTTCTCTCCCGTGTTTATCCAACCAGCCGCTATGCCCGGCTGAGGAGCGGCCGCCTTTACGAGGAACTTGTTATCTACACCGGTAGGCTTAACGGTAAACCCTGCGGCCTCCATGTATTCCACCATCCCCTCCGTGATTGTCGAATCTTCACCTGCGGATATCCGAGTGGAGCGGTTATCGAACAACACTGGCGACTGCCCTAGGCCGTTTACCCTACCCAGCGTCACGCCTGTGCCGAACACTTTATTAAACTGCATAACCTGTTTGAACGTCTGCCTAGGTACTTCTGTCCTCTTACCATCTACACCAATGTACCTGGGACCTGAGGCTAAGCCTACCCGGACACCGCCCTCACCGTCAGGCTCGAGCCTTAGCTCGCCGCTGATAGACGCAGCGAAGTTCTCAGCGAAATCATCATAATCCTCGATGGTGTTGGCCGTGAGCTTAGCGTGGGTGCCAAGGCGTTCTTTCAGATGCCGTATGGCTTCTGGCGTGAGGCCCTGGGCGCTGATGCCACCCACATCCTTTTTCCACACTTCATACCAGGATGCCTTGTCTGGGTCTAGACCCTCTAGAATCTTCCCCAGGAACTTTGAGTCCTTAGTAGCACCAACACCGAGTAGCGCGTCGGCGCTTTTGACTGGGTCTGGCAAGTTACTCAACTTCTCTTTTAGCGCCTCAGCGCCGGATTCCCCATTAACAAGCCGCTCCTTTAGAAAAGCATACGCACCCTCCCGCTCATCTTTGGGTAGTATCGCTAGCTGTTGGAACAAGCTACGGGTGCCTGCGTCCGTTATGATATCCGTTAGGAGACTAGTGCCCTGGCCCTTATCCTTCATGCTCATAGACAGGGCTACCATCGCTATCACGCGGTCCCGTGCGTCTACGTCATTCCCCAGCAAAGTCTTCTTGACGTATGTCTTTAGGTTAGAGCCATAGCCGTTCTGCTCGGTCGAGCGCATTAAATCATCATTCATACCTAACTTCAGCATCTGCATCTGCGCTTCGTTCACTACCTTTGGCGATGCGGCAGCAGTCGGCCCGCCTCTCTGCGTGTCAGCTATATACGATGCGACCTTTGTGATCGCCTTATGACTACCGCTCAGGCTAAACATTAGCTTCATGAACTCTGGAGACTTAGCCCAGCCCCTGGAGACACCTAGCTTGTGCAGCCTTGTGTAGTGGCTATTTATCTCAGTCCGCGACAGCTTACCGGCCTGCGCCTGAGCAATCACGTCAGCGGCCTGGGCCTCCATCCGCTTAAACTCTTGACTCTCAAATGTCTTGGTGGCCGCTTGGCCTTTCAACTTCTGCTTTAGTATGGCATCAGGTGTCATACGCTGGTATAAGCTTAGTCCCGCAGCATCAGTCACCAGAGCGTATTTCATAGCACGCGCCGCTACTGCCGGGTCTTCGTGGCCCATCATCTCCGCCACCAGCTGGTCCGCGATTTTCCACGCGCGGTCCATTGAATCAAACGGGTTACCGCCTGGAACGGATGTCCCGAACTGGCCTATCATAGCCACCAACGCGGTCGGGTCAAAGCTAGAGTTAGCGAGCGTTGCGCGCACAGCTTGACTGAACGACTCAGTGGCCTTAGCCTGAACGGCTTCCATACGCTGGGTGGCACGCGCCGACACAGGGTCCGCCAGAGACTTACGTACTACTGCCGCGTATTCCTGCTTGTTGACTTCGGTCATGCCCCTAGTTGCGTCGGCTATCTTGGCCTCAACAAAGTCCCTGCCGATGACGTCAGGCGGGGCACTTGCCAGGCCCGCCGTGATTGTGCCAGCATCAGCCGCCGCCATAGCGTTAGCCATTACCAGCCCGTACTGCGCACGCCCGGCCACACTTAGTGCGCCGTGAATACGATTGTAGGCTTCGCCCTCGCCGGTGCGGTTGTAGAGCCTGCCCGCGTCTGGATTTCTTTGGACCAAAGCGGATGCTTCGGCCAGTATCTCTTTATCCTGCGCTGCTATACGCAACTCCTCGGCTGCGTCGTCCTCAGCCTTGAATTGCGCGCCGAACTTGGTGAATACCGCGCCTACAGCGGCAGCCCCGACACCGGCAGTCGCCGGGTTCATCTGACTGCCAGGGTCCGAAACGGAACGCTGCACAACGCGGGTGCGCTGGCGTGGTCCGGTACGTGGTGGTAAAGCCATCTTTATATTCCTGTATTTTTATCCGAAGAACTTAGAGAAGCGGGTAGCCAAGCTACTACTAGGCCCCCTAGCAGTGTAGCTGGCCGTGGCTCGGCTCTCCCTGAATAGCTCAGGTCCCGAGAATGAATCGAACTCGCCCGGTGCTCCTATTGGAGATGGAGGGGCCGCACTGAAGGCGTAACTGAAGATTGAGCCAGCGGCGTTACCGAAGAACTCCGACGTGTTGTTGCTAATCTCTTGCGAGGTTTGCCTCTGTTGCGCCTGATTGTTTTCGAGTACGGCAACCGAGTCGGACCTAAGTCCGCTTGTGGTTTCTTGTCGGTTGCTTTCGATCCGGGCCGTATCCAGGCCCATGACTCCGCCAGCAGCAGCACTAGCACGCAGTAAAGCACCCTGCGTAACCCCGCCATCCGCGCCTGCCGCATACAGCTCACCAAGCTGTCTATGAAGTTCGCGCGCTCGATCACTCTTTTCCTCCCGGGCGATTAGGTCCTGGATTTTCTTCTGCCGTTTCATCTCAGCTACTTTGCGCGCAGCCGTAGCATCCCTGAGGGCCTGCCGCTCGCGCAGAGCCTTATTCTCTTGTGAGGTCTGTATCGCTGACATAGCGAGTGACCCAATCATCATAGCTGCTTGAGCCATGCTACTACTCCTGTGTTAACCCTAACCCTGACGGCCTGTCTCTGTGAATAGGCCACGCCATTGGTAGCTTGTGATAACCACAGGCTGCGGGTTGGATGATATGATTTCTAGTTTGGTTGTCTCTGCGTTAGACATAACCTTCTTTCTGAAGCGACCTGAGTCCAGTAGAGTACCGTCGTCAATCGCCCAACCTCCCCCCAGCACTTTACCTTCGTATGAGTACGTAACGGCGTCACGCCCATCTGCGGTTATCTTAAACTCGAAGTGCCCGGTCTTCTCAAAT
>TARA_R110000851_G_scaffold117621_4_pt1 | contig 10117 bp, 22 predicted proteins | sample TARA_R110000851 | Tara Oceans TARA_R110000851 (sample SAMEA4397627) | marine metagenome | biome: Polar Biome; feature: [DCM] deep chlorophyll maximum layer (ENVO:01000326); material: water (ENVO:00002006), including particulate matter (ENVO:01000060) such as... | depth 17 m | reverse complement strand
TGTGTATCGCTTAATCATTTAATCAATCAACCAATTAGTTATTACACATGTGTTATTAATCATGAGGAATTACTAATACATGTGTTAGTAATCATGTGTTAGTAATCATGTGTTAGTAATAATTCTATCAAAAAAAAATAGGATTAATCTATAGTAATCATTGATTTAGGTGTGCATTAATATTAAAATAGTGCATTAATTGTGCATTAATATATTCTAATGCCCACCCTATAATTAAGCATAAAGGATTATTAATCAATTAGTTAGTTAATTAGGGTGTGCATTAGGGGTAATAAAACCCCTATAACTATTAATAATAATATAAGTTAAGGGTTATTTTAACAGTTAATGCACTAAAAACGCTGTAAGTATTTGTTAATCAATTAGTTAATGGGTGTGCATTAGGGTGTGCATTAGATAGCATGATGCACTATTGCTGCTAATAGCGGCAAAGTTGTAATGGAGGGCCGGAATAGATCGGAATGATTAAATAAAAAAAAGAAGTAATTAATTAGGATAATAGTATGTATATGTTATATATTTGCGTGTAATTAAAAAACTAAATATTATGAACGAAATTGAAAAACTAGAATCAAGCCTTTATGATTTTTGCAATTATAAAGGCATAATGCCTACATTAATTGTAATGCATCCTAATACATTTAGAAATCTTGAAAGGACTAATACTTATATTATGAAATCATCTTGTAATTTAGATACTCAAAAACTTGAGTATAGAGGCATTAAAATATTAAGGAGCTTAGATGTAAATAATGAGGAATTTTTTATTAATTAAAAACTAACATCATGAAAAAAGTATCAGTAAAAGAATTAAGGGAAATGTATCCGGATGGCTGCGAGGTATCCTGCGCATTAGATAGGTCTACTAATAGCTCTACTAAAGCAATAGTAAAGCATGATAAAATAAACAGACTTCCTAACGGTAGCTATTACATAGTAAACGATGAGTTTTTAAACGTTTATTTATGGAGCATAGGAACTGGATGTATTGCCGAGATAATTAAAAAATAATATTATGAAATTAGAATTAAAACACTTAGCGCCTTATTTGCCTTATGGGTTGAAAACAAAATATCAATTATCTGGTGTTATAGGATTAATAACACCACAAAAAGACGAGGTAAGAGATAAAGAGCTGACAAAAGAAAGTATTACGTTTGTATTAAAATATTGTAAACCAATACTAAGACCTTTATCTGATTTAAAAGAAGGTGATTTTGGAGAATATTTAATAGAAGAATTTTACACTCTTGATTTCGAAAAACAGATATTACGCATTTTAGAGGATAACAGGTGGGTTAATCAATGTGATTATTTATTAATTCAATTACTTATAGAAAATCATTATGACGTATTCGGCTTAATAGATAAAGGATTAGCAATAGACATTAACACAATAAAATCATGAGCACAATAGAAATATTATGCGTTGATGATAGCAATAGGCCGGAGGACATTCCAATTACTCACTGGGTTAAGCATGGAGAGGTTTACACATTAAAAGATGTAAAGAGCTTATTAATGCAAGGCGGTCATTTAGGCCTCCAGGTAGATGAGATTAATCTATTAGAATTAGGAAATCAATATGAGTTCTTTGGATTATATAGATTTTCTATTCAGGAAAAGGATATACAGGCATTTAAAGATGTAATTATTGCCTCCTATAAAGCGGATAAAATATCTAGCGATGATTTAAACAAATTATTTAATATAAACTAAACGATCATGAAAAAAATAAAAAATAAATTTAGAATAATACTATTGATAATTTGTTTATTAGGAATTTGTTATCCATTAACGATAAACTTTATAAACCCTGAAATAACTCAAATGCAATTGCTTATAAAATATTATTGGATTTACATATTATGTACGATTGGTATGTTCTATTCTATATTAAACATTAACAAAAACTAAAGATGGCAAATACAATAGAGCCTGAGGATATACATTGGAAACATATAAAGCATATTACTTTTACTGCTAACTCTCACATCCTTATGAGAGATGAACGTTTTAAAATACAATGGGAGCAAATAACAAGTAGAGATGGACACGGTAAGGTAGGTAAAAGCAAAAACTATTACTTTATAGATAAAGTACAAAGAGAGTTTACAAACATAGATGAGTTGTGCTATTGTTGGAACGAACTTCATAATTTTGATGATCCAAACAATGAAATAATCTGGATAAAGAAAATAGTGCCAGTAATAAAATTAAACAATAAACATTAACAAAAACTAAAAGAAAACGATTATGAGTATGAGAAAATTAATAGACATTAAAGAAGGCGATTTGATACCTTTGAAAGTCTTAGCAGCTAAACAGAATAAAAACCTTAAAAACTATATTGAGGATCTTTTAAGCGATAAAGTAAAAAGGACCAATAAAAGCAGCAAGAAATGAGAAAGCCAAGCGTTAGAAGATTAGAAAGAATCATTGAATCAAGGATTTTCAGGTATGTGGTTTTTAGTTTAATCTATTTAGCTATTTATAAATTAACTACCTTTGAATTTGCGGTCCTAACTGCTTTAGGTCAGATAATAGGAGAGATTCATTATCAGGGTAAAAAAGAATAAAATATGAAGTTTAAAAGTAAATCTGATGGCAATGAATTTGATGAGTTTGACACTCATACCAATGTAGAATCTCAGGCCGGTAAGTTAAAAAACCATTTTACTTATCTTATTATGAATTATGATTTTAGGCATAATATAGTATTAAGCCGGAAGGAGTTTAGAATTAGCTCTCATAATGCTACTAAAAAAACTATTTCCAAAAGTGAATGGATGATATTAACGGATTCTGATGTTAACACGATAAGGAAAAAACTAATAACTGAGGACCTACAAATTAGTGAAAAGGATCTAATGACATTTATAGATAGTCATGATATTACAAAGCGCTATAATCCGCTGCAGGATTACTTTAATAATCTAGATGAATGGGGTGATCAGGTTGATTATATTAATGAATTAGCCGGAACATGTAAATCAGATAATGATGCTTTATTTGAGGTCGTATTAAAAAGGTTTTTAGTATCAAGCGTTGAATGTTTATTAAATGAAGATAGCGTTAATGATATCTGTTTAATAATGCAAGGAAGTCAAGGAATTGGTAAATCAAGATGGCTAAGGAGGTTATTACCTAGAAACTTCATGAGAGAATATTATTATGAAGGGCCTTTAGATACCGGTAAAAATGATCATGTGGAATACCTCAGTAAATGTTGGCTAATAAACTTAGAGGAATTAGAGGTGATGAATAAAAACAGCGTTAACTCGCTTAAAAGCTTTATTACAAGGCAAAGGATTAACTTTAGAAGGTCATACGGTAAATTCACAGAGGATTACATCCGCAGAACTAGTTTCGTTGGTAGCGTTAATGATTTAACGTTTCTTAGTGATATGACAGGAAACCGTAGATGGTTAGTTTTTAAATTCTTTGAGATTGATCACACTCATAAAATAGATATTGATAAAGTCTGGGCTCAAGCATATTCTTTGTATTTAAGCGGCTACCGCAGCTGGTTTAATTTAGAGGAAATAAAAGATATCAATAACCGGAATGAGCAGTTTAGAGATCAAAGCTATGAGGAGGAATTAATTTTGAGATTCTTTAGTTTCCCTGCAGAAACAGATTTAGGAGATTGGATGAGCAGCAGTGATATAATTGATTACTTAAGCTCTCAGAATCAAAGTCAGGCATCTAAATACAACTCTAGAACTATTGGCCGGATATTAAGTAAATATACTGAGGTCAAAAAAAGGTCCGGAGGTGTTACAAAATACTATTTAGCTAATAGGATTTAGTAATGGTTAGTATAAAAAAGCGTTTTAATGTTTTTTATACATTGTTACCAATAGTACGGATTAAATAATAACAACTTAATAAATAGAATAAAATGGAAACGATATTAAAAATAGAAGAAACAACCTTTGATGGTAAAGATGGATTTGTAATTACAACAAGTGAGCAATCAATAAAATTAGGTATTGATAACGGACAATCTTGTTGTGAGAATTGGGGTTACTTTATGAGTGAAGATGATACAAGTGATTTTATTGGTGCTAAACTAATTGACGTAAAAATCACAGATGAATTATTAAAGCCAAGTGAAGACTTTGATGTAAATGATATGTACGAAGGTGGTGTTATGTTTGTGAATGTAGAAACAGACAAAGGGTTGTTGCAGTTTGTTGCTTACAATGAGCATAATGGATACTACGGACACGAAGCTTGTGTTATAAGCAAAGAACTTAATGAAAGCGAATACCTTTAGTATTATTGGTAACAAAGGTATAAGGGCCGTTTTTTCTATGGCTCTTATAAAAAGTTGTAATTATTTTTAAACTTTAACATATAGGATAGTTATATATATAGTATATATAACTATATTTGCTATGTAATTAATAACTAAAATACATATTATGCCTACTTTAAATAACTGCAAATTAACTGATAAAACTCAAATCGAATTAGTAAAAGTATTGAACAATATGGTTAAAAGATACAATTCATTAGAGCAAGGTTTAAATTTTACAGAAGTTAGAGATTTTGAAAATTATTTAACTGTAGATCAAAAAATAAATTTAGAAAGAGTTAATAAATTAATTAATCTTTAAACCGTAATTATAATGAAAACTAAAGAAACTTTAGAAATAGGACAAAAAGTATCATGGATCGTTAGGAATACAAATATAACAGGAGTGGTATTAAATGATGATTTAAGCGGCCAAGTTATAGTTATCTCTCATTTAGTAGGAAATAAGCCGCATAATCAAGAAATGATTGTTAATAAAGAAATATTAATTAAACACTAAAACCATGAAACAGATTAACATGTTCGGAAACGAATTTAAACAAGATGAAAGTGAAAAAAAGTATTCCTCTAAAATAGAGGCTCCTATTTATGAGCCTAAAAATAAAAAACCATATATTCTAGAGTTAGTTGATAAAGGCAAATCTTATAGGCTTATTCGTGAAATAGAAAGCTCTAATTTATCTATAGAGGAAAAAACTTTTTTAATAGACGCAGCGGGCCGGCATAATGTTTTTAATTACGAGAAAATAGCTGATTATTACGCTCATTCTACACCGGAAATTCAGAACCTAATGGAAAGATCCGCTTTAGTGATTATAGATTTTCAGAAAGCTATAGAGTTAGGATATGTTAGATTATCAAAGGAAATTAAAAATCAATATTTAGAGGAATATGAACAATAATAATTTCGCGGTTTTTATATTAACTCATGGGAGGCCGGATAATATAAAAACATTAAAAACGCTAAAGAATTGCGGATATACAGGTAAGATCTATTATATAGTAGATAACGAGGATAAAACGATTAAAAACTATCAAGATAATTATGGCGTTGATAATGTCAAGATTTTTGATAAAAAAAAGATGGCTGATAGTGTAGATGAAGGAAATAACTTTGATAACAGAAAAGTAATAGTACATGCTAGAAACGCCTGTTTTGAAATAGCTAAAGAATTAGGAATTACTTATTTTGTTCAATTTGATGATGATTATTATTATTTTGGTTATAGATATTACACAGGAGCTAAAATAATTAAAAATTTAAATGCTGTTTTTGATGCGATGTTAAATTTTTACAAATCAACAAATATAAAATCCATCTGTTTTTCACAGGGAGGTGATCACATAGGAGGATTTAGTGGTATAAAATTAAAACGTAAAGCCATGAACTCATTTTTTTGTTCTACAGAGAGGCCTTTTAAATTTGTAGGTAGTTTAAATGAAGATGTGAATACATACACTTCATTAGGATGTAGAGGTGATTTATTTTTTACTTTTACAAATATACAACTTGATCAAAAAGATACTCAAAGCAATAGCGGAGGAATGACTGATGAGTATGCTTTGACAGGTACTTATGTAAAATCATTTCACAGTGTAATTATGCATCCCAGTGCAACTAAAATATCTATGATGAATAGTTCAAATCCTAGAATACATCATGCAATAAAGTGGAAAAATACAACTCCCTACATTTTACAAGAAAAACACAAAAAGTTGTAATTATTTAAAAACTTTAACATTTAAGATAGTTATATATATAGTATATAGACTTATATTTGTAATGTAATTAAAAACAACTATCATGAGAACATTTGAAACTAGCAAAAACTACGGTAACGATTTAACAATAAAAGTTCTAAAAAGAACCGCTAAAACGGTAACTATAGAAACTACAGCATGGGGAATATCTAAAGTAAAAGTTAGAGATTACGGAAACGGATCAGAGTATATTTCTTTTAAAGCCTGGTTAATTACTGCGGATGATATTTTTGATGCTGATGAGGCTAAAGAGTTAGCCTATGAAAGAGCTTATTACTAGGAATTATGAGCGATAACAGAAAAATATTAAAAGAGATAGCTATAAATAATGCTATCTCTTACTGGACCGAAAACAAAAAAGGCAATTATTCTAAGGAATATTGTAAAGAACAAATTAAATATTTTGAAAATTTAAGGCCTTAAAGGCTATATTTGCAAAGCGTATTAAAAAAATTATCATGAGTTATACAATATCAGTATTCAAAAACGCTGCTGATAATGTGCCTAAAGATTATGATTTAGATGATTGGCTACAGTTAATCATTAAACCATCTCAAAGGCTTTTATCATTAGTAAACACTTACAGAAATACATTTAATGATGAGGACAAAAGAAAATTACCAGGAGCGACTATAAGCGCTAATTTTAAGGATAAAAGGAACCTTAATAATATAAATCAAAAACTGCCTTTTATTTGCATTGATATAGATCGATATAGTAAAAAGAAAAATAAATCCTCAAATGATTGCGTTGATATGCTACTAGTAAAAGAGCTTTTTATGAGTCATCCATCATGTTATTTTGCAGGCTATTCATTAAGCGGATCTAATATTTTTGCAATTATAAAGCTGAGTGATCCGGATAAATTAGATCAATATTTTGAGTTACTTAAAAATAAATTACAGTTAAGAGGAATAAATATAGATGAAAGCTGCAAAGATTATAGCCGGCTGCGGTTCTTTAGCTACGACTCTGAGGCCTATTATAATAAAAACGCGGTTCCTTTATCATTACCAGTTAAAAAGGTTTATAAGCCTCAAGTGCAAAGCTATAGCAGCACAGATGATGATAAGGTAATTAAGCTAATTGAGGTAATAAAAACTAACACTATTGATATTACTGGAGTTTATGAAGATTGGATTAAAATAGCCGGAGCCTTAAATAACTCCTTTGGAGAAAATGGCCGGTATTATTTTCATTCAATTAGTCAATTTCATCCGGATTACACTACTAAAAAATGCGATGATAAATATGATCATTGTAGTAAAATGAATAAAACTACATTAGGGAGTCTTTTTAAAATAGCCTCTGATTATGGAGTTAGATATTAACTTTAAAAAACAAACAATCATGAAAAAAGAACAAAGAATATTATCTGTTATATGCATTTTTGGCTGCTTAATATTAGCCAACACATCAACAAATATTTACTCAGTTGCAATACAAATAGCTTGTGCTATATTTTTTTTAATAAGATACTTATACTTTAAATTTAATTAATCATGCAAAACTTTAACCATACAACAACCTTTAAACAATTTAAGGTACTACTTCACGAAGATTTACGTCAGGAGCAAGTAGGATTAAAAAAATCAAAATATAGCGCTGTAATGAACATAGAGGCGCCATTACATTGGAGTTAAAAACGGAATTATGAAAACGTGTACAAGGTGTAAAGATTATTTAGAAATAAAAGAGTTTATTCATAAAGGGCATATAAATAAAAAATGTAATAATTGTAATAAAAGCACTTTAAAAAATAGACAAAAAGACATTTTAAACACTTCTAACAGATCGGTTTTTGATTTAATAATACATTCAATTAATGATATTAATACTTTATATGCGATTAGGGAAAACGGTGTAGAGGTAACTATTTTATATGATGGATTAAGCATTATAGAATCATCACATAATCTAAATCATTTAGATAAACAATTTATTGAAAACGAGCTTTTAAATTTAACTGAGGAATTATGATACTATCAATAAACTTAACTTTACAAATAGCTGCAAAAACCGATTTTTTAGAGTTTAGCCATTACAAAAGCGATAAATCCGGAAAAGTTTACAAAATTAAATATGGCATTCCTTACTGGTGTATTAATAAAGCTGGAGAAATTGAAAAACTAAATTATAGAACGCATGAGGCCATGAATATGGAGTCCTTTAAAACATTACTTTCTAACGAACAAATATTAATTACTAACTATAAATTATAAAACAATGGAAAATTCAAAATTAGTACAGAAACATGAATTTGCAGATTATACTGCATGGAATTTAGCCCTGCAAGATGGCCCAAATGAGAAATGGATAGCTACACGAGATTTATCAAAAGGAAAAGTTAGCTCCTATTTGCCGCTACCTATTCAGGAGGCCTTAGCTGATTTATTCTTTAGAGAGTGCGATGTGATAGAAACGAGTTTAGAAATTGAAAACAATCAAATTATTAGCCAGGTTAAAATTAGCATTTTGCCAGATTACCCACATGCAGAGCATAGGACTATATCAGGCATAGGAGCTAGAGTAATGACTAAAGCTGGTAATAGTTTAGAGTATGGCTGCAGATCAGCTAAGAACGCAGCAAAGAGCGAGGCCTTTACTGATTTTGCTAATATATTTGGCCGAAATCTAAATAGAGAGTTTTCAAATGATTTTAGTTTTGTAAAATCAAAGGAAACCAAGAAAAGACTAGAAAAGGAAAAGGAGGCTGAGGAAAAGGAATCTCAGAAAAAAAGTAAATAATGAGAATAGGATCTAAAAATTCTAGCAGTATATTTTTAGACTTGCCTACAAAAAAAGTAGTCGAGTCTAAGGATCTGCAAAGAACAAAGGAATGGCACCTAAAAAGAAACGGATGCTGGACCGGTAGCATGATAAAAAATGTAATGGCCTGCAATAGCTCAGGAGCTAAGTTAGATTGGTCCAATCCTGATAAAATATATGAGTTTTCTACTGGTGTTCTTAAATACATTTATTCTAGGGCCATGCAAAGGAAAACTAATAAAGTAATCTCAACTCCTAGCAATGCAGCCATGAATTACGGAACCACTGTAGAGGAATTTATATGTAAGATAGGCAGCGAGATATTAGGCCAGGAAATTATAGAGGTTGATTTTAAAACTCATGATAAAATTAAAACTTTAGGAGCTAGTGGAGATGGAATTACTAAGGATGGCAAAATTGCTATAGAAATAAAAGCCTGCACTAATTGGGAAACTCATTATGATAGGACTTTTGATAAAGTAAATGAAAAGAGCACCGATTTCTGGCAAACTCAATTAGAAATGATGGTTTGGAAAGTTGATCAGTGCGCTTATTTAATAGCAGAGCCACCGGAGGATATAATGGAATATGTAAAGGGTGATAAAACCTTTGATGATTTTAAATCGGAGTGCGCTGTAAGCATGGAATTTATTGATGCCTCTCCTTTTCATCAAAACGCTATTTTAAAAAGAGTTGAATTTATTGAGGATGTATGTGAGGAATGGATTGATAAAGGAGGCGATTTAAGGGAGCTTTTTTATAATAAGTTAGATATTATTAAATGCATAGAGTTAGTGGATGAGCAGCAAAGAGAAACGGATCAGGATGAGCAAAAGGAGCTTTCTATGTATGACTTTATAGGTGATATAGAGGTAAAAGATATTAAGTTAGTAAAAGCCTATCCTGAGGTAGAAGTTAAACAATTAGAAGTTAAACCGATTAAAAAAGTAAATTATAATGAAGTACCATTTTAAAAGAGTGAAAAAAAAGGATGGCGTTAATCATCATAAGATAGCAATTTTAATATCTTTGCTATTAGATTACGCTAGCGATCATGAAAAGGTAACAGATATTTGCTGCTTAATTATCGATGATTTGTATGATAATATTGAAGGAATTAGCAAAGGAAATTATTTTCAGAATTTATCTAAAGAGGTAGAAAATAGATTAAATACTGATTTATTAATGTTAGGCCTTTTATGTATTAAAGCATTTATAGAGGTTAATGCTGACAATCCTAAA
>TARA_R110000851_G_scaffold95111_1_pt1 | contig 10118 bp, 7 predicted proteins | sample TARA_R110000851 | Tara Oceans TARA_R110000851 (sample SAMEA4397627) | marine metagenome | biome: Polar Biome; feature: [DCM] deep chlorophyll maximum layer (ENVO:01000326); material: water (ENVO:00002006), including particulate matter (ENVO:01000060) such as... | depth 17 m | reverse complement strand
GAGCGTCTTGCCCGCTTTTTTCTGAGCTTCCAGCGCCTCTAGAGCATCAGTTAGGTTGCGCACCGCCTTTTGCTCATCTTGTAGCGCCTTGATTTGAGCTTCGATGTTGCGTGTATTATCACTAGTCATCTATATCACCTTAGCTTGAGATAGGCCAGTTGATACCGGCTTCCCTTTCAAATCGCTTGATGGCGAGGTTGAGCTTGGCTTTCTGATTGTAGGTCATTGGATCGTCTAGACCGTACTTCTTAATGAAGTCCATGTACCTTTTCTCATTGACTAGGGCGTCAGTGAATCTTTCTATTTCTATTTTGTTCCCTCGAACACGGACAGGGATTCGTCTGCCCTTAAACATCTTAGACAGGAGATACTCGATCCACGCCGCAAAAACGTGGAGAATATTCTCGTTTAGTTCATCGCCCTTGAATTCATTTAAATCAAGGATCTCGTTTTCAAAATCGGTTTGCACTAGAGTATCTCCGTTGTTCTTTGTTTAGTAAATAGTTGTCCAAACAAATTCTTACGGAGTATAGGTGCGACCTCTGCCAGAGGATGAAGAAGAAGTAGACTTCTTATACTGTTCAGCTTCATCTTCCTTTTGTTTAATGAGCCGACCTAGGAACCATGTTCGAACGTTTACGGGCAGATTATATGATTCAAAGAAACTCCAACCGCCATGATATTTTAGTTGGAAAAGCTGTTCGTAAACACTTTCAATATACTCGTCACTTAGGCCAAAAAAAGTCCGCCGAGAGCGGAACCTCCATGTCCGTAGAATGAGAGCAGTTGGAACACTCAAAGTCCTGAGTCATATCAATGTTGGGGATGCACTCTGTGTAGATGTTACGCAGTAAGCGACCATCACGAGCAGGCAGAGCCTGAATAAAGGATTCAATGACCATTGGTGAAGGGCTGCCATCGACGCTAACAATATAACTGCGGAAAGCAGCGGTCATGGTACCGGTGGGGTCCTTCTTCTTAGCCTTGCGTTCCATCTCTTTATACAAGCGCAACTCATCGGCACCATTTAGCATACGGCACTCAACTGTAGCTTTGGTCATTGGAAGCTTGACAATCAAAGTATTGTTGTCAGTTAGACCAACTCCGTATTCGGCTATCTTTTGCTCATAAGAGTTCGTGGGTGGATTAGAAATATCAAAAGAGAATTCCTCGTGAGCACCACAAGATGGGCAAGTTACTTTCGTGTCGTAGTCAGGACCATAACCTGTGCGTCGAGCAGCAACCAGTAGTGCATTTTTGTCACCGACTAGAAGAGTGTCAATCTGAACTGCCTTGTCAATCAAAAGGTTCTGAAGCATCCTGTCCAAAGCTACACCTTCTTTGAGAAGGGAGCGGGAAGTGAGAATGTCCTCTTCCTTGGCAGTCATAAACTTAATCTCTACAGAGGTAGTGTTATGTAGGGGATGGTCAGGTCCGTAGAATCGACCGGCGCTCGGAATATCTACAAACTCTGTAGGGACTGACCAAGCAAATGATGCGGCATCCGAAGATGCACCAGTGCCCGGCCCTACTGTAGAGATGGGTGCTGGTGAATCATCGTGTAAGAAATTATCTTCAGGCTGTCCTGTTCTGTTCTGATTGCGACTCATATATAACCTTTCTTTTTTGTATTGTAACTTATTTTATTTGATCCGTTTAGGATCAGTTGGCAGCAGCAGTTGGGCGAGTACCATTAGCTTGGGTCTGCGTAAGCTTTGCCCAGTCATAAGTTAGCTCAACTGTTACTTCGTTCATATCATCAGAAGAATAATCCAATGATCCACCGAAGTCAACACTGGTTATGAATGGGTTCATCAATTCCCAGCGTTCAATAATAGCGCCGCTTTCATCAATCTGGTCAATGAAAACTGAACCAATTTGATCGGCGAAGCCTTGCTTACTAAGACTGACCTTAGAACGAGTAGCCGTGGTAGGATACTTATAACCTGAAGCACCCAACACATCCAAAAATGCCCAGGATAGATCTGGATCAACCGGATCTACTAGAGTGATGGAAATTGGATCCCAGGTAACACGACCGGGATACTTGAAAGTGTGATCAATATACTGATGCTCAATAGTGCTGATGTTAGCCTTTGGCTTACTAGCAGTTTTGATTGTCCAGACAGGGATAGCACCCTCACCTAGAGTGCGGCTACTAAACTTAAGCTCAAACCTAAATCGGCGTTTGGGCTCTGTTCTAACATCGTTCCAAAATAAACTTGACATTATTTTATCTTACTCCTCAATTATAATTAGACATCTTCCGAATTAATCTTCGAAGGATGCCCCGCTGTTAGTAACCACAAAGTCAATCGCAAAGTATTCAACAGCACGGGTAGGCTTGACAAGCAACTTGGCATACATGATATTTCTATCAATCAGGTCTGGCGTAGTTGTTGTCTCATCTAACACAAGGCGGAAGTCTTCAATGCCCGACTCAGCACGAACGCTTTCAAGGAGGGGGTTAGCCTGCCCTAGGAAGCGATCCCAAGTATCTTGGGTGTTTGGACCGAAGAGCAACCTAGAAGCTATGAATGATATCTCTCTTTTCAAGTAGATCATCAAGCGACGAACGTTGACTCTATCTAGAGCAGAGGATGTCTGCTGTAGTGTTTTCTGACCGAATACCACGATGCCCTCGGCAGGGAACTTGGCAATTGGGTTAATGTTGTTTACATATAGTGTGTCACGCTCATCTGAAGTTAGACGGCGGGAGACATCCAATACTGGGACGCCAGCAGCACCTTCGCTTAGACCGCCTCGGGTGAACCCAGCAGGAGCGAACCATGGAGCGTTTAGACGATCAGTTGAAGAAAGAACGCCCATTGCAGCAACACTAGGTGGTACCCACAAGTTCTGGTTGGTATTCGTATCAAGGATGCGAACCCAAGGATAGTAGGTAGCGCCGTAGCTGTTGTTGATGCTACGGTCAGCCAATGTGGCAGCAGCCTGAGTAGCAGTCGAACTAGCGTTACGAGTTTCAGCAGATCCGGTATCTTCTGCGCTTGGCACATAGCCGTACTGAATATCGATGATAGCTAGAGCATCTGCTCGTTCTTCTACTGTGTCCAAAAGGAAGTTGGTTACAGCGGGACGCCATATGCCTGGGATAGAAACAGCGTTCATTTGAACGTAATCTGGATCCGAAGCAATGTTGATAGCCTTTCTAAGAGAAAATAACTCATAAGAGTCGTTTTCGTCTGTTGCCGTCATTTTGCTATTTCTGAATGGTTCACGTTCTGTGATGTCGTAGCCGTCAGAGCCACCGAACAACATTGCAGTGAAGCGATCAGCGCCAGCGTTAAGCACAGTCTTGTAACTTGCCGCTAATGGGGCGCTAAGGCTTGTGCCAGCAGCACGCTGACCAGCAGCGTAGGTGTAGCCATCACCAGCAGACCCGGAGAGGTCGTCCAGAGAGAAGCACCAAGCGATGGTGGTTGGGTCAGTTGCGACGTAGGCTATCTCGCCTTGAACGTCGTGTGATGTTGATGCAGGATCAGCATTGTAAGCCGAGAGATCAAAAGATCGAGGTCTTAGGCAATCTGCAAGCTGAGGGCTGAAGAAGGTGTCTGCACCTGTTCTTCCTGACCATGCTCCCCAGAAAGTATTCTTAAGGGATCTTGGTGTTCCCCAAGTACTGCTCTTTCTTAGAGGTACAGATGGGAAGGCTAACGATGCTTGGAAAATACCGCCGCCGGTGAAGTCAGTACCAGAGACGCCGTCAACGCTGGTCATATCAGCCGTAGTGTTACCAGCGACTCCGCCGGCATCTTGAATAAGAGTGATGACAGCGTCAACCCCAACACCGCCGGTTGTGGTTACGATAGCTGTTATGTCGAGAGCAGCCTCGATTGAGGCGGCGATTTGGCTAGCGAAGAAGGCTGCGTCGCCATCTGTTGCGCTGAGAACGCCGATAGCTCCTCCAGCGATGACATCATCACCGCTATTGAAAGTGAACAGTTGTGGCGTACCACCAGCATCTGTAAGAGTAAACGTATCAAGATTTACGCCAGCCTTTGTAATAGTGGCAGCGTCAACCGTCAATGTCGTAGAAGCTGGGAATACTGGGACTTCCAACTCGTCTGTTTCAATAGCAGTGAAGTGACCGATGTTACCATAAGTAGTCAAAGGACCGCCGGTGAGCATCGTGTTGACAAGATTGCGATCAGTAACGGCAGGAGCAGTCGTGCTAGAAGCCCAACCGGCAGATCCGCTGGCGTAACCAACGTCACGATATTTGAGAGGACCGAAGCAGCCGAATGGTAGCCAGCGGGTTTCGCCAGCACCAGCAGCAACATCTTCATTCATGACAACACGAATAAAGTTAGAGTTGTTATCAAACTCTCCGTACTCCTGCATTCTCAAGTCTGTCTGAGAATATACTTCATACTTATCACCGATGCGGGCAGCGATGTAATTAGGAGAAGCAGGATTCAAGGTAAGTTCGTCGTATCGTTCTAGAATCTCTGGACGGCTGTCTGTATCAGAGAGGGAGCGAACGAGCACTGAGAATGTGCCGAAGTCCTGGTAGTCGCCCTCTGGAGCCTTAATATTAGAGATTGATACTTTTACTTCCCTTTGAACTGATTCGCCGGCTGTAAGAGCCTCGAAGCGGAAAAGCTTCTGCATGTTGCGGGCTTTCCAATCAGTAATATCGTTTGTAAGATCCTGAGCAATGAACCAACCTGTGGTTGCCTTGGTGGCGGCACCTTCGAAGTCGTTTTGCTGAACAGCGTTTACTGTGCCTAAGTTTAGATCCTGTGCCATTGGAAGCATAGCAGCGAAGTACTTGCTCGTATCAGAACTCAAAAGTCCAATGGAGTTGGCACCCGATGCAACGATAGAGCGCTCGAACGATTCGCCGAGCCAAGTCATGCCGTTCTGATAGAAGGAGCGGGTAGAGGCGTCAGTAATAGCAGCATTTGTAATTGTTGGGTTAGTGTTAAGAGCTTTACGAATAAAGTTCTCGCTGTCGGGATTCAAACTAACAGTGACCTTTTGATCCACAGCAGCAGTACTTCCCGAAAAGAGTAGGACAAAGTCATCAACACTGCTTACTTCAATAATTGAAGAACCGGAGCAGGAAGCGATAGGAAGACCAGCGCCGTCTCTTACATTGCCGGCAAGGTTGCCAGAAAGAAGGACTCGACCAGATTCCATGTAGAACTGGGCAGCGACAGCGCCGTCGAGAACTGCACCAGCAGAACTTGATGGCCATACACAGAGAGCGTAAACGCCACCAGCATCATTGGTAGCTGGAACATTGCCGCCCGTAGAAACGAACTGTGGCACTTTCCAGCCAGCCTTGCCAGAAGCAGTGGCATTAGTTGACTCGTCGCCGAGTACTCGGAGGAAAGTGATTGGGGAACCATTTCTTAGCCAAGCCTGGGCAGCAAAAGCAGCATAAGTTGGGGCAGTAAGATTTCCCTCTCTCCAAACATCACCGGCTTTGTTGCCGGGAACTGGATAACCAAAGGTCTCTACGAAATCTGAAAAGGATGTCATTTTGACAGGCTTGTTAGCCGGGCCTTTTCTTGATCTACCGATTAATAGGGGTCCGACTTCGCCTGGAAGCTGTGGAAACTGAGAATTATCAATCTCGTTGACGAACACACCTGGTGAAATAAACTTGAATCTTCTGGAAGAGTTGTCAGCCATTGAAAATACTTCTCCTCATTTTTAAACGCTATTACTTAGCATAGATACAATAAATGCTACTAATAAATAGTAGCTGGTAAATCCAATCACCCACCAATAACCTAATTATGGCTAGCCTCGATATTTATCTTTTCTTCCCGCAGAAAAATCAGGCTCATCGCCGACAATAGCTCGTTCTCTGCCAATTGTTACCTCGGCAGCGCCTTCACGTACAACGACGGCAGGAGTATCCTGGTTCTTGTCAGATCCGATTATGTGCCCTAACACTTTAATCGTGATGGTTGATTTAAATACTCGCTCATTAGTCTCAAGACCGGCATTATTACTTTCATTACCGAAAGTGGGGTCCACAAATGCCTCATAGACATGACCTTCGTGAGAAATATTGAAGACAGCAGGCGTTGAAAACCTTGATAGGAAAGGAGACAACATTTCGTTCATCTGCTGCTGGTAACTAGAGATCAGCTTGACTTCATAGACCATTTCAATGAATGTCGGGGTTGGGACGAACAGTGTTTCATAGACCACCTTTTTATTATCGAATGGAAAGGTCTGATAAGTAGAATTAGTTCCCTTACCGAAACGTTTGATAGCAGTAGCGTTGGCTCGGTCACGAGTTTTCTCCTGCTGGACCTTTCTGGCAATTGGAATTGCTCCTCCTTTTTTATAGAAGTCAAAGTATGGAGGCAGGTAGACACCATACCTTCCTTTGTTCTCTGGGTTCTTTGTCAAGGAGGTTCTTACAATAGAGATGATAGGATACTCAAGAGTCCTGCCATCTTTTCTTAGTTCTGATTCATTTTTTACTTGATATGCCCGCTCAGCGCCTGCAAAGATTACGGGGACCTTCTTGAAGCCATCATTAGACTCGCAGAACACATTTAGAGAGTCATTTACATAGTTGAAAATGGCGAAGTCGATATCTTCCACCCGTGAGGGTGCAAAGCCATATACTGCCTTCAAATCTTGGTCTAACTTAGTTCTTTTTGGCATGAAGGACTCTCCGGTGTTTCTTTATGATTTAGTCAGGTTATTGCCGGTGACGGCATTGCCTGGATTGAACAAACCCTGACGAGCTTGAAGGCAGGTAGCAGTCACTTCTAGAGAAGTATGATCTGCAAAGCCAGCATCCTGACCGAATATGTATCTTGGTTCAAAAGTGTCTACAATTTCAAAATACATATTGTCATACTGTACAAAATCTCCAAGCCTTACAAACAAATTCTGATCTTGGGTCAGGCGGCGCTTATGAAAGTGTACGGATACATTATAAATGTTATCATAGCCAAACTCTTGCTGAGTTCTCACAGGACCAGTATATTCTATTAGGGCATACACTCTTATGGGAGGTAAGAAGTTCTTTTCTATTGCTTCCCCGTAAAGTGGGTGATAGTTGGTACGGTTTTGGTCAATAGGAAAATACAGGACCTGCTCACCGATGATCCTCTCGATAATCTCATCGTTGATCTGCTTAACAAAGTTTCTTTCAGCTTTCCCTACAAATAATGGGGGAGGCGGCTGAGCAGGTTGTGTCCATTTATTAGTTGGCATCTATTCTAACCCACATAAATGCCAGTAGGAACTTTCAAAGCAACTTCTGTAATATTATTCTGTAGTTTGGCGTCTTGCTCTGCTAATGATGCGTAAACCATCTGATCTAAGACTTCTTTCAACTCGTCTCGGAGCGATGCCTGTTCTTCTTTAGCTTCAGAGACAAGTGCTGGACCGTTCAAGGTCACATCATTGCCAGGAATTGGGATAGAGGCAAGCTTAGAGCGGACCTGACCCAGCGTCTCTTTAGATAAGGAAAGAGCGAAGCGTCGGCACCACTGTTTACCAATGCTATTGATATTTGCATAAGGTACATTTGGAAAAGGTAGCGTATTCATATTGTTTACGCCTTCAGCACCGTATTTACGATCAGCTTCCTCATCAAACGGCTCTTCGGATACCTTGAAGTCTACCCAGAACTTCATAGTCTGAGAAAATCTAGGCTTAGGAAAGATTCTAAGATTATTATTGATGAGCTTAAACGACCAATGTGAAGCCCTTACATGTAAGTCCTCTTCATAGGCCATTGCCTGAAGTATGTTTTGCCAAGCGGGTACCAACTGGAAGCTGCTATCATCAGCGTACATACCATAGGTAGAAAGATTGCCAGTAGTGCCGACAGCAAAGCCGCCATAGAACGCCCACATGGCAGCGGGGGTCTTATAGTACACCTTTTGAACTGTAATGGTCTTTTTCCCTACCTTATCCTTGAACGGGGAATCCGTCTCCAAGGAGGCTGTGTAGATAATATCCTGAAGGTCATAATCTTGCACGTCAAGTACAGTTGAAAAAGAAGCTGAATAAATGGTTTGGTTCCCGCCAACTCCGGCTCGACCAGCGATGCCTTGACCTACATGGTTCATATAGTCAAGCTGGAAGCGTGGATAATTCAGGTTGGGTTTAGAACCCGTTCCGGGAGCATAGGTCGCTAACTCGCCGTCTTGATCAAAAGATCCTGTAGAGTTCCCAAGGAAGGTTGATAAAACATTCTTTGCCTGATGAGTATTAATAAGGTATGAATATTCTAAGCATGCTTCCTCATAGGAATTATAAACTATTGACGGTGTAATCTCTAGATCGAGGACATTCCCCCCTAGTTTATTATAGGTATAGGAAACTTGATCTGCTGCGCCGCTATAGAATGCATCTGTTGTATAGATGTTATATGCAAGGGCAGTAGAGACATCCCCTGGCGAACCTGTGGAGGGCAGTACAACAGCGCTTACAGTGCTTAGCGGTTGGAGATTAGTGGGCATAGATAAATCCTCGTCTGTTGTATAAGTAGTTTTTCAGTTTCGGAAAGCTTAAATCTTAAAAAAGAAAACCTCGCCGCTAGGACGAGGTTCCTTCAAATAATATTCAGCAGAATATTATTTACTAGGTCATGCTACACATCGACATTGGTGACTAAGTCACGAACGACAACTAGACCGTACATGTCAGGACGAACCATCTGTTTGGCATAGCGAGTCATCACGCCCTTACGGGGCACGAAGTCTTCAGGTCCAAAGATGGTGGGCGTGACTTGTAGTGGGACATAAGGAGCATACACATAGCCGCTTTCTAGGAAGCTGCTACCACGACGACCAACAAGGATCAAGGATCGTGGGAAGTATGGATCCACATGGATGTCCATCTTACGGCTCAAAGAACCGACATTTTGAGCGCCCCAGCTACCAGCGGACTCAGAGTCAACAGAAGTGTTGGCACGGAAACCGGCGGTGAACTCAAGGAGAGCAGAAACTTCAGGACCACAAACTACGAAGTTTGCGCCGCCACGAAGCGTCTTGCGGTGAATGCGAGCACTCACGTCGTTGATGGTTTCAAGCAGGGTCTCGTACCACTCGGATACGGTACCTGTGAAGTCAGGATATGACATAGTGGCAACCCCTGCCTCAACAGCAGCACCGCTTTCACGGTCGAGGAACTTACCAGGTGAGCGTGACCAGTACAATGTAGCAGCGGTAGCACCCATCGTGAGGTCCTTGAGGATCTCTTGATCGATTTCTAGAGCGATCTGCTCAGAAAGGATGCTCGTAAGCTCAACTTCAGCGTCGAGGTTATGATAAGCATTCAAATCTTGAGCTAGTTCTGGAGACCATTTAGCTTTTAGCTTGCGGGTCATCGCTGTGACAGCTACAGAATCAACCTTGATGTCGATTTCTTTCAGAACGCTCTCATTTTCTAGTGGCCATAAAACATCACCGACAACGCCGCCAACACCTTGGGCTACGAAGTTATCAGCGTAGTTGTAAGTGCAACCAGCGTTGCCAGCTATAGCAGCAATGGCAGTTGGAGCGTAGACGATGAAAGTAAGAGCACCGTCGGACTCAAAGCGAGTCAAGCGACGAACAACCTGACCATTAGCAATAGTGTTGGCGATATCGATGGCACCCAAGTTCTTCCGGTTAAGTCTAGGGAAGCAAGCGTCTACCCCGTTAACACCTGATGCGGCGATTTTGAGTTCAAGAACTTGACTAGCAGGCACAGCTTTCAATGCTGCAATGATGTCTGGATCAGCCTGAAGACGAGCAACCATAGCTGCATCGGTGAGACCGGCGAAGTTTACAGCGGTGGGGATGCTGGGAGCAAGACCACCCGCAGTAATAGCGGCGTTTAGGAGACCAGCGCCGGCAGGAGCAGCAGTACTAGCCGTAGCCATACCAAAACCATTGTTAAGAGCATAGAAACTTCTTTCTGGGAACTCAACAGCAGCTTCTTGGGTTGTGCCACCGAGGTTAACACCACCGGTCAATTGCGAAGCAACGACGTTACCACCGTAGATGGAATCTCCACTATCAGCACCATCAGCAGCCATATCGCTATTGAATGTGAAATCCATGAAGAAAATGAGACCCGAGGGGAGGCTCATTGGTTGAACGGACACGAGGTCCTGTGCCAATAGG
>TARA_R110000851_G_scaffold15506_2_pt1 | contig 10137 bp, 9 predicted proteins | sample TARA_R110000851 | Tara Oceans TARA_R110000851 (sample SAMEA4397627) | marine metagenome | biome: Polar Biome; feature: [DCM] deep chlorophyll maximum layer (ENVO:01000326); material: water (ENVO:00002006), including particulate matter (ENVO:01000060) such as... | depth 17 m | reverse complement strand
ATTACAAGATACCAATAAACCGTTTGAAATGATGACCTACCCAGGCTCTAAACACAGCCTACGCGGTAAAACAGTGCAAACGCACCTACACCAAACCATTACTAACTTCTTTAATCGTCATTTTAATGTTAAATAACAACTAAATGTTGAATAAATAGACTAAAGGCTGATTATAAATCAGCCTTTTTTTTGCCTTAATAAGTGCTAAGTTTAGTTATATAAATAAACTTAATAAAAGCACAGCAGTGCTGTACCCATTAAGGAATAAACATATGCTCAACCTTCGTCGTTTTACTATTTTTCAGCGTTTTGCACTGTTAGTTGGTATCGTTGTATTGGGACTGGTTATATTAAGTATTTCGAGCTTAAGTAATCAGTATCAAGCGCTTAAAAATGAGCAATATCTTAAAACTCAAAACCTAGTAGAAACCGCCTATAGCGTTATTGATCACTTTTATAATCTTGAGCAAAGTAATACCCTCACCCAACAACAAGCGCAGTCGCAAGCTTTAGCTACAATTAGTGCCCTTAGGTACGATAATACCAACTATTTTTGGATAAATGACTACCACCCAAAAATGATAATGCATCCATTTAAGCCAGGCTTAAATGGTACAGATTTAACTAATAACAAAGACCCCGATGGCACAGCATTATTTGTAGAAATGGTAAAGGTGACTCAACAAGCAGGTTCAGGGTTTGTACCTTATAAATGGCCTAAACCAGGTAAAGACAAACCAGTTGATAAAATAGCGTTTGTGAAGGGCTTTAACCAATGGCAATGGGTTATAGGTTCGGGCGTGTACCTCGACAGTATTGATGGTGCATTTGCTGAGCAACGTAATTTAATAATTATAAATGCCGTGGTAATGATTATTGCACTGATTATATTAAGCTACTTTATTGGTAAAAGTATTATTACTCCAACACGCTTAGCTGCCGACATGATGAAAGATATTTCCCAAGGCGAAGGCGATTTAACCCGCAGCTTAGATGAAACCGGAAATGACGAAATATCTGAGCTTTCTCATTCATTTAACGCGTTTATATTGAAAATGCGCGAATCGTTAACGCATGTATCGCAAAGCGCACACGATGTTAATCAACATGCGCATACCGTTGACGAAGCAAGTAAAACAAGCCAATCATTTATTGAATTACAAAACGACAGTAGCACTCAGGTAGCTGCAGCAATGGAGCAAATGACCCATCAAATTCATGATGTGAGTCGCAATGCTGAAGCCGCCGAGCAAGCTGCAAACGATGCAGCTAGTAATGCATCATCAGGTAAAAATGTCGTTGCCAATACAATAACGGCGATTGAAACACTCTCCAGTAATATAGAAACCGTGAGCCGAGTTACCGCCGATTTAGCCAGCGAAAGTAATAATATAGGATCAGTTCTTGAAGTAATTAGAAGTATTTCAGAGCAAACTAATTTACTTGCCCTTAATGCTGCGATTGAGGCTGCCCGTGCAGGTGAACACGGCCGTGGGTTTGCCGTTGTGGCAGACGAGGTGCGTACTTTAGCAAGCCGTACTGGTAAAAGCACCGACGAAATTCAAGCTATGATCACTAAGCTGCAAAACGGTGCAAAAGCAGCGGTAGAAGCGGTGAAGTCGAGCCAAGCTCTTTCAGCATCAACGGTTGAGCAGGCATCATCAGCAAACACATCATTAAATGAAATTGAACGCTTAGTTAGTGTGATCACCGAAATGAACAGTCAAATAGCGCGTGCTACTGAGCAGCAAACTTTAGCTGCAGATGAAGTGAACTTGCGTATTAACGATCTAGCTAATTCAACTAAAGAGTCACTCGATAATACCAAGCAATTAACCGGTGCCAGCGAGCAGTTAAAACAAAGTAGCTCACAACTCTCAAGTGTAGTAACTCGTTTTAAATTAGATTAAAAATTAAAAGCCCTGTATTTACAGGGCGTTGTTAATTACTACTTTATGGTAATTACAAACAGTAACTAGCAAATAAACTACTTACCGAGGCTGCCGTTGGCTTGCCATGCTGCCAATCGCCGCCCTCTACTGCGCTACCCGCTATGTCCATATGTACATAAGGTAGTGGCTGAGCTGAGTCGTTACCATGCTTGTCTAAGCCGCCAACAATTGCTAAAAACGCCATAGGGAACTGATGTCCTCGTGCCGTTACAGCCGATGCTGCGTTATTACTAGAAAGTACATCGTCTGCTAAAGTACGCGGCTTGATAAAGTCATAATCCTCACGACGAGAACGCGATACTTCTGCGCCATCGGCCCATAAGTCGCCGTTATCAGCGAGCTTTCGTGAAATATTAGCACTACGTGCTGGTCCATTTTCAACGTAAGCACCATAAGGACCCATAGCGCGGGCTGCATGGCCGGTTAAAGTGGCCACTGTAAATAGCGTTGGGTTAATTTGGTTTTTAGCTAAATCTTTCATTTCACTTAACAGGTCGCCCATAGCTAAGCGCCCTTCTGCATCTGTATTACCTATACGTACTCGCACACCTTCACGGCTAGTAATAATTTCATCTGGTACAAAACAATCAGAGCCAATTGAGTTACGTACTACCGCTAAGTAAGCAATTACTTTAACGCCCTTAGGTTGGTAGTCGGCCACTGCTTTCATAAAGCCGGCCACAGAAGCTGCACCGCCCTTATCGCGGCTCATGCCCGCCATATGGCCGCCCACTTTTAAATCAGCGCCGCCGGTATCGTATACTAAGCCTTTACCTACAAACATGAGTGTACGAGTTACCTCGCCCTCTGGTACATATTCTAATTTAACTACACGCGGGTGATGATGCTCAACAGCGTACGATGCACGAGCTACTGTGCTAAGCATAGGGTAGTTTTTATCTATAACTGCAAGGTCATCAATAACATCAACTACAACATTACTGCCTTTAAATAGATCAACACAGTAATCTGCAAAACGTGGCGGCGCCATGCGCTCAGGCTCAGTGCCACATAAATCACGCGCTGCGTATTGTCCAGCTGCAAGTGCATTCACTGCTTTAATTGTTTGCTCTGTGGCATCAACCAAACCAATTTGCGTAATTGGCTCAATAGCCTCGCCATGATATTCGCGCGCTTCTAATGGCTGCCACAATGCTTGGCAAGTTCCTAAGTAAGCAACTTCTAGCGCATGCTGATAACGGCTGTCGGCATTTATATTAGGCAAGTAAATAGCAGGGTTAACACTGCCCGATGCTTTAGCTTCATTTATTGCTAATTTTGCAGCATCAAAATAACGGCGTACATCGTCGTAGTCTCTATTTAATGGCCCAGTAGGCGCCAGTACTACACGTTTATTGTTAATAACTAATAAAGTTACTTGCTTACCGATACGTGAATCTACTTTTGCTTGCGCTGCAATAGCATCGCGTAATGGGTTATTAGTTAATTGAGAAAAGTCATCACTAATTATAATAAGTGCGTCATGCGCGTTGCATTCAAGGCTAGCGCTCACTGGCTGAGCCACTACTGCTTTAGGGTATGCCATAAATAAAGGTCCTGTTAAAAACATAAGCCTCTATTATCGTTGATTTGAATATTGAAGACCAGCAAGCTGCGATAAGCTCCCAGCTTAAGTTAACATGCGCTGGCAACTTGTCACTACAGGGTTTACATATCAAGTATGCTCAGCTGCAAATTGTGTTGCGGCTGATTCTTTATTCCTACCCCAATACCTAACAAACGCACTGGTTGCTGTAAGCCGCGTTGATACGCTTTAGCTAATAGTTCGCTAAAAATATCGCTATTTAATTGCTGATGCGCCTGATCGGCTGAGGTCACTACAAAATTGGCAAATTTCACTTTAACACTAAGTTTATTTACCTGATTTTGCAGCTGCTGCTTGTTTAGTCGAGTGGTTAACTCCTCAAGCAGTGAAGGAAGTTGTTCTAGGCATTCTTGTAAACTATTTTTATTGTACTCATAAGTATGCTCAACGCTTAGCGATTTACGTACGCGCTCAGTAGACACCCGGCCTATGTGTTCACCAGCGCACTTTTGATATAACGACACGCCAAAATTACCTACATGTTGCTGCATCCAATTTACGCCTTTTTTGCGTACATCTTGGCCTGTATACAAACCTTTTAAGTTAAGCTTTTCGAGCGTGACCTTACCTACCCCCGGAATTTTACCCAGCGGTAGCTGTGCTAAAAAGGCATCAACCTGATCGGGCAATACTACAAACTGACCATTGGGTTTGTTTTCGTCACTGGCTATTTTGGCAATAAATTTAATTGGCGCAATACCAGCCGAGGCAGTAAGCCCTGTGGCATTATAAATATCAGCACGAATTTGCTGCGCAATAAGTGTAGCGCTGCCTTTACACTGCTCACTATGGGTTACATCTAAATAGGCTTCGTCAAGAGAGAGGGGTTCAATTAAATCTGTATAGCGACTAAACACGGCACGTATTTGCGTCGACACGTCTTTATAAACAGCCATACGCCCAGGCACTATAACTAAGTCGGGGCATAACTGCTTAGCATGATAATTAGACATAGCCGAGCGCACGCCATATTCCCGAGCAATGTAATTTGCAGTAGAGAGTACGCCACGGCGACTATTACCACCAATTGCTAGTGGTACATTGGCAAGTTTAGGGTTGTCGCGCATTTCGACCGCCGCATAAAAGCAGTCCATATCTATATGAATAAACTTTTTCATTACCACTATAACAACTGTTTATTTATACAGCCATTATTATAGAATCACCTGTAATTAGCAAGCTTGTACCCTATTAAAAACAGCGTTTATTATTTTTACGCTTTTTAAAAGAGTACAGCCAAAACCCTGCTTCCAACGCAAAGCCCACAACTGTTAAAGCAATTACACCCGATGCATTACCCATCGCGTAGCAAATAAATGCAGCTATAAAAACTAAACAGACTAAAAGCCAATTAACGACACTTTTCATACATATCTCCCTAGCTGTGTTATATAACAATAAAGCTTTTATTTAATTAAACCAAACATAAAATACCCTAGGTTAATTACCTTGAGGTAATAACCCCATATTGATAACCTAAACACTTTAAAATTAAAGGGCGTAAATGTATGCAAACGTTTAAAGATCAACATCCTATTCATACTGATATTACTGTGGCATGGGGAGATATGGATGCCCTGCAACACGTAAATAATGTCGTTTATTTACGCTATTTTGAAATAGCTCGCATCGATTTTTTAAATAAAATAAATCTTTTTGAAACCATTAGCAGCAAAGGTATTGGCCCTGTGATCAGCGAAAACACCATTCGCTATAAACGCCCGGTTACTTTTCCCGATACTCTCACTGTAGGTGTCACCATTAGCGATATTAAAACAGATCGCTTTATGATGAACTACAACGTGTTTAGCCACGCGCAAAATGCCATTACCACTACGGGCACTTCGCAAGTCGTAATGTTTGACTTTCAAACTGGTAAAAAGTCGCCAATCACTGAGCCGCTTTTATCTGCTATACAGCAATATACCCAAAACTAAGCCAGTAAATAAGGAGCTTATATGCAATACAACCCACTAGGTAGCAGTGGTGTAAACGTCTCAAGGGTCTGCTTAGGTAGTATGACGTGGGGGTTACAAAACACGCAAAGCGATGCAGATCAGCAAATAGCTTATGCGCTTGAGCAAGGTGTTAACTTTATTGATACCGCCGAAATGTACGCTGTACCGCCATCTCCCGACACCTACGGCAAAACAGAGCAAATTATTGGCAACTGGTTAGCGCGCAATCAAGATAAACGTAGCGACATAGTACTTGCCACTAAAATTGCCGGAAACGGTTTAGAGTGGATACGTGAAGGTAGCAATATTACCCACCAAACAGTCATTGCCGCGGTTGATGATTCGCTTAAACGCTTGCAAACCGATTACATTGATTTATACCAACTACACTGGCCCAACCGCGCCACGCCACATTTTGCTAAACAATGGCCAGGAATGCTTAAATTTACCGAGGTAGATTCGCAGCAACAAACTGCCGATATGCTCGATATATTAGAAGGTTTAAACGACTGCGTAAAAGCCGGAAAAATAAAACACTGTGGCCTTTCAGACGATACACCTTGGGGTGTTAACCAGTTTTTAAACTTAGCTAAAGAGCATAATTTACCGCGCATGGTGTCGATTCAAAACGAATTTAGCCTAGTACACGCCAAAGATTGGCCTTACTTAATAGAACAATGTGTACACGAAGATATTGCTTATTTACCTTGGTCACCATTAGCTGCGGGTTCATTAACCGGTAAATATTTAAACGGCGCACGCCCTGAAGGAACGCGTTGGACCTTTATGCAACGTAACGGTATTTTCCGCGATACGCCAAACGCACAACAAGCAATAAAGCAATACGTAGAACTTGCTCACGCCCATAATTTAACCCCAGCAGAACTTGCCCTAGCTTGGTGTAATAAAGTAGATGGCGTAACTTCTACTATTATTGGTGCCACGTCTATGGCGCAATTAAAAGAAGATATAGGCGCGTTTAACCTTACTTTAAGCGATGAAATTCTCGGCGCTATTAATCGTATTTTTAGACAATACCCTATGCCTTATTAAGCTAATGCGCATTAATTAAAAAGACCAAGTTAAAAGTAAAAACCGCAAGCTAAGTGCACCTACTCCATAGATGCACTTTTAACTTTGCATTATTACTCGGCCTGCCATTTATGCGCTAATATACGTTGCTCATTGGCGTACAGCGTGACACTAAATATACTGCCCGCCGTTACTTCACCAACCCCTGCAGGTGTGCCGGTCATTATCACGTCGCCATCTTCTAAGTACATAAAGTCACTAATTTCAGCTAAAATTTGCGCTGGTTTATGTAACATAAAATCGCTATTGCCTTGTTGTATTAGTTGATCGTTTATTTTGAGCTCAAAGCTAAAATGTTGCATGTCCTCGCTAAGCTCAACAAACGGCGTTAATAGCACAGAGCCGTCAAACGCTTTTGCTCGCTCCCACGGCAAGCCTTTGTTTTTTAACTTAGCCTGCACTTCGCGTTTGGTTAAATCAAGCCCCAAGCCAACGCCAACTAAACGACTATTTTTTACCACAAAGCAAAGCTCGGTTTCGTAATGTAAAACATCCTTATTATGCTTTGCTAGCAACTTAGTACCAATTGCACTATTAGGCTTATTAAATAACACCATTTGCTCTGGCAGTTCATTATTTAACTCTGCAATGTGTGCGGTGTAATTACGCCCTACACACACCACTTTTGAGGGCAATACGTTGTCACAACCCAATATTACTAACTGCATAAATCAACTCTATATTGTTGGTTAAATAAGTGTTTCGAGCAAAGCTAAATTAATTGGTTTAAGCAGCACTTGCTCAATTTCAAGCTGTTTAATTTTTACTGGATCAGGTTCCATACCACTAACAATAACGCGCTTTAATTTTGGATAATGTTGTTTTATGTGGTTTGCTAAATCTAAACCACTGCCGTCGGGCAGGTTCATATCTAGCAGTACTTTATCGTAGTTAGCGTCTGCTTTAAGTATGGCTAAACAATGCTCATAACTGCTTGCTATTTGTGTTTCAACCCCTAAGCTTTCTAGTAAAAGTTGCGTTATTTGCGCCGCATCGGCGTCGTCTTCTACTAATAAAAAGCGGGTATTACTATGGGTAACTTCGGGGGGAATTAATACATCTGCTGTTTTATTATTTTTACTAAGCGTATCTTGTAAGCACTGATACAGTAAGTTGGAATCGACTGGTTTTGCTATCACATTATTAAACCCTAATGCCGATAACTCATTATGAATGCCTTTCATAGTTGCTGCCGTTAAGGCAATAATTGCGCCTTCAAAGCCAATTTTTCTAAGCTCTATGGTGGCTTCTTTTCCGCCCATAATTGGCATATGTATATCCATAAAAATAGCGTCGTAGTCTATTCCTTGTTGCTGGGCATTACGTACTTTTTCAAGCGCTTGCTTACCGTGCTCAGCGTAATCTACTTTTGCTCCTGCAGAAGTGATCATGTGGCCAACTAAAACGCGTAAATCACGTAAATCATCAACCACTAATACCCTACCATTAACTTTACATGGTGCATTTTTTTGCTGCATATTAGGGGTTAAGTCGAGCCTTAATATGCTACGCTCTACATTTTTAATATTGCCCGGATAGAGCGAAATAATAAATTTAGAGCCTTTGCCTATTGCTGAATCTAAGGCTATTGAGCCCTGCATTCTGTTAAGTAGCTCAGTACAAATAGCAAGTCCTAAACCTGCACCGCCCACTGCACGCGACTCAACATCGGCTATTTGTTCAAACGGTTTAAATATAAGCGCTTGTTTTTCGGGGGCAATGCCCATGCCCGAGTCTTCAATACTAAAAAATAGCATTTCACGGTCGCTAACAAACTCAGTCCAAGCACAAAGAGTTATTTCGCCTTGCTCGGTAAATTTAATTGCATTGTTGATAATGTTTATAAGTATTTGTCGAAGGCGAGTTGCGTCAATATTAACGATTAAAGGCAAGGGTTGCAGCGATTCAAAGCGTAATGACAAGCCCTTATCAAGCGCCGACACTCGCATTAAAGTAAATACGTCAGCCATTAAGCTATCAAGATTTACATCACTGCAATTAAGTTCAAGCTTATCGGCCGCTATTTTTGATAAATCGAGGACGTCATTAAGTAAGCTTAATAAGTGTTTACCATTGCGATAAATTACACCTAGCTCGTTTTCGGCTTGTTTACTAAAGTCGCTTTGCATTAATAATTCGGTGTAACCTAAAACCGACGACAGCGGGGTACGTAGTTCGTGGCTTAAGTGCGCTAAAAAGCGATCTTTCGAGCGGTTTTCGGCTTCGGCTTTTAATCGTTCGAGTCGCTCATCTTCAACATCGCGACGGGCTAAAGCATAACGTATTGCGCGCGCAAAGCGGCTAGTGGTCATTTCACTTTTAACTAAATAGTCTACAGCGCCGGCATCAAGTGCAGCCGAATCTAACGCTTCATTAGATTGCCCTGTTAACATAATTATTGGGCCACTAAAGCCGTTTTTTATTGCTTGTTTTAATACACTTAAGCCATCTGAGGCACCTAAGCGATAATCTAGCAGACAAATGTCATGCTTATTCTCACTAAGTACTTTAACTGCTTGCTTAGGGTCGCTAACCCACTCAATCTCAAATGTATGGGAACTGAGCTGCTCAAGATAATCGCTAGTAAGAATATAATCATCTTCATCATCTTCAACAAGTAGCAGCTTGGTTGCCTTAATAGACATGCAATCTCCCGTTTTAGTGGCTGTTTTTAATCATTATAAGTATTTGGTAACTCTACAAACTCAACCCAGTACTTACCGAGTGCTTTCATTAGTTCAACTAAACCATCAAAGGTAACTGGCTTAGTTATATACGACGCAGCACCTAAGTCGTAGCCTTTAACCATATCTTCTTCTTGCTTTGAGGTAGTTAAAATAACAACAGGTATACCCTTTAAGCATGGGTTTGCTTTAATAGCTTGCAATGCCTCGCGGCCATCCATACGTGGCATATTTAAGTCTAATAAAATTAAACCTGGTCTGGGTGATGTATCTTTTTGCTCAAATTTACCTTTTCGCTCCAAGTACTCTAATAGCTCCACACCATCTTCAACAAAATGTAACTCGTTAAGTACACGGCTTTCGGTGAGGGCATCTTGAGTTAATAAACGATCATCTTCATCATCATCAGCCATTAAAATAGTGATTGGTTTTACTTTCGTAAGTGGCATTTAAGCCTCTCCTTGCAATGTGAAAAGCTCGCTTTCCACAGGTAGTTTTATTATGAAGCTTGCACCCTCACCCATGTTACTTTGTGCTGTTATAGTACCGCCATGACGCTCTACTATACGCCGACAAACAGATAAACCTATGCCGGTGCCTTTATATTGCGAACGCCCATGTAAACGCTGAAATGGAACAAATATTTTATCTGCATAATCTGGCGAAAAACCAATACCGTTGTCTTTAACGGTAATTATTTGCCAACAAACTTCGGTATTATGCCCTTCACTAAACTCACTCGTTTTTATGTGTTCAATATTAATAACTGGTTGTTGTTCTGGATGCCTAAATTTAACTGCGTTTGAAATTAAGTTTAAAAATAACTGTTGCATCTGGCTTGGGTC
>TARA_R110000851_G_scaffold142800_5_pt1 | contig 10141 bp, 9 predicted proteins | sample TARA_R110000851 | Tara Oceans TARA_R110000851 (sample SAMEA4397627) | marine metagenome | biome: Polar Biome; feature: [DCM] deep chlorophyll maximum layer (ENVO:01000326); material: water (ENVO:00002006), including particulate matter (ENVO:01000060) such as... | depth 17 m | reverse complement strand
CATCACCTCCACCTTCATCACCAAAGTCAAGGTCACCCATATCATCACCTCCACCTTCATCACCTCCACCTTCATCACCACCCTCATCACCAAAGTCAAGGTCATCACCACCACCTTCATCACCAAAGTCAAGGTCACCCATATCACCTCCACCACCGAAGCCACCTCCACTACTACCTCCACCACCTTCACCACCACCTTCGGCACCTTCACCACCCATATTTTTGGCAATATTTATATCACCATAAACTCTATCAACTTCATCAAATGTTCCAGTATATTTTATAACCTCTGAAGTGTTTTCCATTTCAGCTGAGGCTGCTTTTTCTAGTCTCTGTTCTAATAGGTCTTGTTTAATTTCATCATCTGACCATCCAAGTATTTCTCTTTTGGCTTTTGTCATAGACATAACACCAAAACCATTGCCAGCATCAGATACAGAGTCTTTATATAGATTTACCTTAGATTGTAAATGTTCTAACTTAAGCATTTCAGCTTGTGTTGATGGGTTGTTAAGTGTTAGTGTAAAATTATCTAATTCATCTTCTAAACCAAGCAAGAATAAATGCAATATTGCTATTTTATTTAATTCCATTATTAATGATTGCTGTATCCTATTAACAGTCCTAGCAAACCTAACATCTTGTAGTGCTAAATTTTTTCCCTCACCCTGTGGGTCTTCAAAACCAAGAAAGGCTTTTGGCACCCTTAAGGCAGTAAATAATTTTCGCTGGAGGTACTCTATATCTGCTATCGCATCTAAATTAGAAGCTCCAGCCAATGTATCAATAGGGTTTGGTGCATCTTCACTTCTAACAGGTATAAAGAAATCCTGGTCATTGGCTAGTTGATTATATTGTAAGTCAATTTGACCAGTTTTCGGGTCAATAATTGGTGTTCTTTTAAATCTATTGGCTATTTCATCAACATATGCTGGCACATCCTCGTCATCAATATTACCGACATATATTTTATATACTCTTCTTTCTGGTGCTCTTGTTACTCTATAAATTAACATAGCATCTTCAGATAGAATTAGTTGTTTCCAAATCCTTCTGGCTTTCTCTAAAACACTGGTTCCATATGGAAGTCTTCTATCATCACCTAATAGTCTAAAATGTGCAATTTGCCATGAATTGAATTCCATATCCCTACCTCTCCAAATAAACTTAACTTTTTGGTCATCTGCACCAGATGCATCAGTACCATTACTTAATCTAGTGTATAAGTCACCTTCTCTACGTTCAACTTCAAAGTTTGGTAGTTGTCTGCACCCAATAATCCCAGCTTTATCATCAATATTTAAAAAAACAAAATTATCACCATACTTACAGACATTTCTAGTCCACATCGGGAGTGATGTATGAATATCTAACCTATTGAAAAATAGGTCTTCTAATACGGTCTTAACCCTCTTAGAATCTGAGTAAATATTTAACACTCTACCTTTTTCATTTGCGGTAGTAGATTCTTCCATAAATATATCTAATGTTGCGGATATTTCTGGATAGAATTCCATGCTTTCAAAATCAGAATAGGAACCAATTCTTGTTGTTTCATAATGAACAGCTTTCTGAAAAAGTTCATTATCAACCTTTCTCCACGTACCACCTAAGTATTTATTTTGCTGTGCTTGTAGCTTTGCGGCATCATATTCACCCTTGTCTTGTGTCTTCAATAAAGCATCATTACTAATGGAATATCTATTAGTACTACTTTTTGGTACATTAACACCATCTGGCCCAAATATATTATTAAGCCTCTGAAATATCGTTAATCTGTTCTTCGCCATGTTTATTTTAATTTATACCTATAATTATAATGAATTTATTAAATAATTAAACCATTATTGTAATAATTATTTAAATCCACTAAACAACCATAAATAGTCACCATTTGGGTCTTGCATATTCTTAGAAACATGTCTACTAAATTTAGGTTTCTTTAATGCTTTTTTATTTCTATTTTCTTTAGTTACAAACCCAGAGTTATCTTCTTTTGGTGCATTACTTGAACTACCTATGGTCCAACTGGATAACATAGCTTTATTTTGTTTTTCCATCTTTTTTAACTTCTTAAATGAATGTTCAAGAACCCAAAGTGCCATACACATTGCCATAATTAAATCATCATGATATCCTCTCATATGGTCTGGTCTACCATTTCGATATACAAATGTTTTCATTTCCGAAACTAATCTTCTTGATTTAATTACAACACCATTTTCCCTAACCATTCGTTCAAAATTAGCAATCATTGGTAATCTAACACCATTGGCGTTAAAACCTGGTATCTTACTATCTTTCGAATGTGGTGTTAATTGGGCTTTTTTACTATTAAGTATCTTACCTCTTGGTGTGTCATAATGTAGATATTTATATTTCAGTTCAATTAACTTTAATACTGTTGCCACACCCATTCCACCAGTAATATCAACAATTGTATAAGCCTTATATAGGTTACCATATTCATATATAACTTCAGCCAATAAATCTGGTGGTATTTTCCCTTGATACTCCATAACTTGTTCCATTGTTGTGAAGTCAACTATAATAATGGTTGAGGAATCTTCTCCATCCCCTCTCGCAACATCAGAACTAAGAATATATCGATGACCTTCTATTGGTTTCGCCCAAATCCAATATTCACCCTCTCTCCCATCAATCCAAACAGCATCTGTAACATTATTTTGTTCATGAAATGCTATATCTTCATCGGAAATAACATTACCACCAGAACCAAGAAATGAAACATCTAACTCTTGTGCAATCTTTTTTACATTATTATTTAATGTCATACACATATTCTCATACCATGAGGATGTTGGTTTATAACCATTCTTTATTCTAGCCTTATATTTTTCATTTATAAATTCAAATTCTTTTATTTCTTCCAATATATTCCCCTTATCATCCTTTTTAATCCAACATAACCCTTTATTATATCTTGGGTCCTCATACCACCTCATTTCAATAATGTTATAATTATTCTTCCCAATCTTGGATTGTTCATATGTCTTATAATATAAAGAATCCATACCGTTTGGTGTTGAAATAAGCATAACCTTACCACCAGTAGCACAAGAAGACATTGCCGCTGCATATACGGCATCACCATTATCAATAAATGCCGCCTCATCAAATATTAGGTATGTTGGGGTATACCCCCTTAAAGCATCTTCAGATGTTGCCACAGCTATTATTTGACAACCATTTGGTAATTCAACTTCTATTTTTGAGTTTGATAAGAATATATCTTTTTTTTCTTTTTCTGGGGTACCGTAATACTCATCACCCCATGCCCATCTTGGCATTTGTAATAAGTAGTCTTTTATACCTCTAAGAAATTTTTGAGCTAATTTTAGTTTATTTGCGATAAGTAAAACCGTTTCTGGGTTATCTGAGTCAGCAAATGCACACTTAACGGCCATATATGCCTGTGTCGTTGTTGATATACCAGCTTGTCTTGGTTTTGCCACAAGATTAAATCTATGGTTCTCATATGCACGTATTATTTCCTTCTGTCTGGGAAAAAGGTTAAATGGTACAAAACCACCTTGAGTATTATCTTTTGTTTCAAGATATGCCTCAATTGCGTATGCAGGGTCTTTAATAGACTTAAAGTATTCTGTTAATATTTCTTCATTGGTTAGCATATATATAAATATGTTACCCAAGCATTAAAACAAAAAAACCACCCTATTGGGTGGTTTTTAGTAAGTTTAAATTAATATTTTCATAGCAAATCCCCTATATCGAAGTGCGTGTCACCCATTGCTTCATTGAATTCATCTTCCTTAATCTGTTCTTTTATTTCATTAACCATTTCTGAAATAACTTTCTTACCTTTTTTTGTTCCAACTATTATTTCTTTCATTAGTGGGTTAAAATCCTTTGGTGGTAAGCTTGCCATATCAGCATAGACATGATGCTTAAGATTAAAATCTTCATCTGGCATTGCTTTACAAAATTTACCCCATATTGCTGGCCCCAAACGCATATCCCATGGTTCCGCTTCAATGAAATCGGCTTTATTTATAACATATTGGGAAATTTTCTTCTTTTTTGGTAACCCATGTGAAGACAATACTTCCATAACACCCTTACATAATTCATGGACCAATACTGGAAATACCATAGCCTGTGCTTTAACCTTTGGTGCTTCACCACTAAAATCACATTCAGACTTCCCACCACTAACCATTTTTTCCATATTTGGTATGATGAAGAACATATAATCCGCAGCCGACATCATTTTATTATACACATTTGGTAGTCTTGGGTTTAAGTTAACTAACTCATCGTTTACCATATGAAACATATGATTAACCTTTTTTGCTGCCCCCTGTGTCATGGCATTTAATACTCTTCTTTTCTTAACTTCAGAATTTGCATTAACCAGTTCATCATGATTATTAAACTCAAACTCTTCTTCCATTCTTTGTGGCCCTTTATTACTTATTGTACCTTCAAGGGTTATACTGGTGGTTAATTCTGCTTCAAATTCTATTGCACCCTCTGGTATGTCAAATTCTTCAGACACCATCTTAACGGCCAATTCTTGTAAGAATTCTTTATGGTTTGATTCCATTTGAATTGCATTTCTAACCAAGGGCATTTGTTGTTGCATCATTTCATGGTTATTTATTTCATCCACATCGAAAGCTGAACGACATCTATTAACTACTTCTGTAAATCTTTCTCTAATTAATTTCATCTCACTAGTCATTTCATCCCCCTCTGGGAATACACCACATTCTGACAATGAATGTCTACTCTCCCTTAAATCCTCTTCCAATTTTGGGTGCATTCTTTCTGTAATGCTTTCTTCATAAAGAAGATTCTCAACTATTAATTCTTTATCTTTTTTCATGTTTATTTTTTTAAATCACCAACTCTAATTGTTTTTACAACTTTTCTTGGTTTTTTGTTTAATATGGTTTCTAATAATTTTCCTTTAGTTATACTTACTGTTGATTCGTTTACTGATTCACCTGTTACAATATCTACTGCGGCTGTTTTAGCATCTTCACCAGTAAGCCCTTCTTTTTCTAGTTTATCCGCAATATCCTTTAACTTAGTATTAAATTTTTCGTAATTTTGGTTTATTTTTGATGGGTCATTAATTTCCTCAATAACATGTTTCTTTTTAATTCTCATTTGTAATATTTTTATTAATTTCCTTATATTTTAGTATAATATCTTTTTCATAGAATTTATCTTCAACACTTTTAATATCTTCACCAAATTTAAAATAAACTCTACTATCTGGGTATTCAATATAGTCTGATATATCTTCCCAAGCAAGTGCTATTATACCATCAACAGCATCCCATACTGCAAATGTATCACTCTTTTGAACTAATTCGAACCTTAGTTTAGATGTTAGTCTACCAACCCTTGATACAAAATCAAACCCAGGTGGCGATGGTTTATTAGATGCTGGGTAAGCATCCCAATCATCACCATCGATATTATCTATTGATTCTGAAAACAAGAACTCGTAAAGGTGGTTTCCAACCCAATCCATACCAATTTCATTTATATATACTAACTTCATTTTCTACATCTTAGGTTTTGGTGTAACAACTGGTTTACTTTCCCAAATTCTCTTTCTTCTTGGTGAAGGTTTTGTTGGACTAACTTTTGGCTTTGGTTTAACAGTTGGATTATTCATATTATTCATATTATTTATGTTTTTTTATTAAATGTTCAATTTTACCCTTATTCACAATAATACGTGATTTTTTTGACTTATCCAAATTTTTACTTTGAAATGATTCATAAACATTGGCCATCTTAAACATTTCCTCCAAATTTTCTTCAGTGTCACCATCCTCATCATCACCCAAATCTTCATCATCACCACCTAAATCTTCATCAAATTCATCACCACCCAAATCTTCATCTTCACCCTCATCTCCAGATGTTTTAATTTTTTCAATAATATCTTTTTGGTCTGATTTATCCATTTCAGCGGTATGTGTTGCGGAAATAACTGAGTTAATGACATACTTTTCAAGGTCGAAATCTGGTTCGCCATTATCTTTTGTATATGTTCTAAGGGAGGTACCTATTTTGCCAGCTAATTGTTGAATGAATTTTTCTGGGTCTTCTTCTTCATCAGCCTCAACACCTGGGTCAAATGGTTCGTCATCATCAAATGGTTTATCATTATCAGAACCTTCATCAGAATCCTCAAGAGAATCCAATGAAAAATCTTCTTCTTCATCAGATGCATCAAAATCTGGTTCACTGCTTGGTGCATCCAGTTTTATCTTATAGGATGTTTCTTCGTCTATATAACCATTTTCCTCTTCTTTAAATAAACCTGTGGATTGTGGTTCTGTATATTCAGTTAATCTTTTTTTTTTTAATATTCCAGATAAACGTTCAACAATTGACTCATCAAGAGGTCCCATTCCCTCAAACTCATCTTTTTGGTAGCTTTGCATCCAATCTGCCTCTATTTCTTCTTCATCTGGGTATTCATGCTCAGATTCTGGGTCATAATCAGCCTCACCAGAGTAATCATCATCATGAGAGTAGTCATACTTGTCATCGTAATCAAAATCATCTGGATATTCTGCCTCAGATAATGAATCATCATCATCAAACATTTCCGTTATATAGTTGTTTAATTTACCAACAGTTAGTGTTTCTTTAGTTGTGTTTTCACGTAATTTTTTTAAATAGCTATCACTTGTTGATGGGTTGTTATTTAATATATTAACTTTCTTTATTGCGTATTGTCTAATATCCCAAGCTACCTCCATAACATTTGCAAGATAGTCTTCTAATTCATACTTATCTTGACCTTTCATCCACTCACTCCCTTCTAAATATTCTGCAACTTCTGCTTTAAAATTACCAGCACGTTTCTCTAATTCAACGTGAAAGTCCATACTTCGTCTATCAACATCTTCCGCTGTAAACCATGCCATAGTATCTTCACCTAAATCCTCCATTTTTTCAGCGATTTCTTTAATTTTGGGGTCAGAACTTTCAACCCATTTCTCACTCATAATTAAAATATCATTTATTTTAGGGACAAGTTTCTCCACGAATGTTCTTAAATGTTGGTCATCATAAAGTACTGTATCATCATCCGATAATTCTTCATTTAGTGCTTCAACCAAAAATTTATCAATTAAACGCTCAGTCTCATTCAACTTAACATCTTCCAATTCATCAATCGCATCCTTATCAGCCACATTATCACCAAAACCATCCTTTTCTTTACCCTTTTTATTATCATAAGACAATTTTGAACCCTTTTTGTTTACAATATATTCTTTGGATATATTTTTATCCATTGGTTTTGTTTCACTAAATGCTTTATCGGTAGCAATTGCGTGATGTTCATCAAGTACATTATCGTTCTTAAATGTATTTATATTTCCAGATTTTGAGTGTGCCTCGTTAAGACTAATAAACTTTAAGTTTAGATGTTTTATTGCTTTAGCGTATGAAGGATATGATTTACTCTTTTTATTCTGCAAACCACCAATATATTTAAAATCTTCAGAAATTACATTTTCCTTATTCTTACATGACTTTATGTAGTATTCTTGATTCTCCCTAACAATGGCGTAAATATTACCATCTGGCCCATTCTTAGTTAATTCTATTACTGAACGATTAATACTTTCATTAATTGGTGTAACACCCATCAATTGCTTCATTCTACTTAACTTTTCAGTTCCTTTTAATCCAGTTGGTTTTACTATATTTCTCTTACTCATTTTTTAATTTATTAACAAATATTATTCTTTATTATTTTTTATGGTGCTGGATAATTACTTAATGATGGTGACCCATCTCGTGTATTTATTGGTTCACCCAATACATAGACATTAGCTCCAGATATTGAAGTAACCGATATGTTTAGTATTGATGATGCACCCATAGTGACTGACACACCATTAATTACCGCAGTTGTAGCTGCACCAGCATAAACTTGATAGTATTTATAATTAACAGTATCAGCACCTGCTGCTGCATGTATTATTGTATATATTCCTTGATGTAATGGCATTATTAATTTATTTAAATGTTAGTGTTATTATACGCTTATGTTGTTACACCAACATAATTATAAATATGTTGTAAAAATTAAAACCACATTTTTATTTTTTATTTGTTGGGGCGTAAAACTCACTCACCACCTTAGTGTGGGTGAGATGTAAGCCACTATTGTAATTAAATTATCCTTATCTTATATTATTTCTATAAGATACTTGATAATTCATATATAAATATGTGCTTATATATAATAATACACTATTCTATAATGAAAATTATATATCAAACATATCAATTTTAATTATTACCTAATAATGAACAAAAAATCTTATTGGGTAAGCACTTTGGTTGTGTTAGATATATATAATCACTTTTTAAATGAGCGCAAGGAACAGTATAAAGGAGATAAAAAAACAGATAATTATTACGCAGAAGTAAAAACACTTACTGAATTAAAGAAAAAAGAAGATACTGTTTATGTTTTATGGTGTATCACTAACATAGTTTGCTACTGAACCTCCTTGCATAGTTAAATCTATCCCACTAGTTCCATTGTCTGACATAATAGGGTCTGTTGCAACATCTGTTCCATCCCCACAACGCAAATATGTATAAGGTACTGGCGTAAATGCTGCATTAAGGTCAAATGGTGTGCCCGAATTATAAAGGTCAAGGGCATTTACTGCATTTAATTCCACACCCTTCCAAGTTGCAAATTCTTCTAAATTAGTATTTGGTGCATATACTGCATTATAATTATATGCTTTAGTACCTCTTAATAACACCAAATCATAACCATTACTCTTATTGATAGACATATTTAAAGTAGAATGATATGTGCCTGGCCCAACAAATGACCATGTGGTAGTTTTTAAAACTCCATTTACGTAAAAGTTAAAGAATCCTGCACCTGTATTAACAGTTGCACCTCCGCTATATGTCATCATTACATGAAACCATGTATTATTTGCTATACCTATATCTGTAAGGCCAACAGTATAACAATCTCCTACACCAAATTTAAAATAAAAATTACTATCTGCACCTGCATTTGTAGTGTCATGTAATAAAGTAACGATGCTCTTAAGTGCATTTCCAGAATTACCGTATAGTATTAGACCATAAGATTGACTAGCTGTACCTGTAAAATTTGTTTTTAACCAAAAAGAATTTGACCAAGCTTCTGCTACTCCGCTACCATTACCAAGCCTATAAAAAGCAGTTGTATCATAAGTTGCACCATCTAAATTACGCATCCAAGTATTTCCTGTACCCGAAAGAGATAAAGTATTTGTAAATGCTGTTGAAACTATTATTGATACTGAAAGTGTGGAAGTACCATGATAATTTGTTACTCTTGCTACAGCAGTATATGTTCCCACTGATAATGCACTCCCCCCAATAATTGTGCTATGTTTACCTTCAACAGTTACTACTCCCGTAGGTAAGCTATCCCATGAATAAGTAACTACATTTGTGCCTATAATCTCATAATTTAAAGTAGCACCTGTTGTCATACGTACTGTAGCACCAGATGTAATAGCAGGTGCATCTCCACCACCCGCATTGGCAAATAATGCATTTAACGCAGATAAAATATCTACTTGAACTGCTGCTTGTAAAGTACCTGCAACTTTAACAGTAGTTATTGATAGGTTTTCTATAATTGGTGCTTCACCTCCTGTATATTCTATTGTAATACCTGTAGCCCCATTAGCTACTGCTGATAAAGTATTAGCTGGATAAGTAACAAGAGTTGCACCTGTAGTATAATTTTTAAATAAAATTGTTGTTGCCCCCGCTTCAATCTTAAAATCCATAGAGGTAATATGTTCTAATGTTTGTCTGTATGCCATTGTTTTAATTTATTTAATTTATTTATTTTTAAGGTACATCTGACACATAGTTTGCAACAGTCCCATTAATCATAGTCATATCCAAATTTGGTAAACTACCTTTATTTGTCATAAGTGGAAATGCTGCATAATCTCCATCATCTCCCATTCTATACCATTGCGTAGGACTATATGGTGCAAAGTCAAAACCTCCACTTCCTAAATTGTGAAAAGTAGCAAGATTTGCAAATTGGTCAGAGCCAAAGGTAGCAAGTTCTGAAA
>TARA_R110000851_G_scaffold77834_3_pt1 | contig 10157 bp, 15 predicted proteins | sample TARA_R110000851 | Tara Oceans TARA_R110000851 (sample SAMEA4397627) | marine metagenome | biome: Polar Biome; feature: [DCM] deep chlorophyll maximum layer (ENVO:01000326); material: water (ENVO:00002006), including particulate matter (ENVO:01000060) such as... | depth 17 m | reverse complement strand
TACTTTGCCAGTCTTAGGATCTAAAATTTTATATTGGGCCATAGCTGATGTTGATATAATACTCAATACTGCTATAATTGTAAATAGTCTATGCATATAATTCTCCTTGTTTAAGTTCCTATTGCGTTACCAAACAAGTATACATGCACTCTAGCGGCAACATTGTATCCTCGTTTAAATGCTCTTTCTGCAACTGCACCTGCACTTACTTCTTGTTCTTCTGATCTTGCTCCTACAGGCATAACCCAAACAGGATAGTCAATTCCAGCTTCTCTAAACTGTGCAATTACAGTTTCCATTTCTTCCCACTGTTCATCTAAATGTCCTACAACAAATTTTAGTTGTCCAGTTTTACTAAGTTTATAGTAGTCTGCTACTATCTCTGGCTTAATTGCTTTGTCTGCTTTTTCACCGGCAACAGTCCATAGCTTAGGGCTAACACTAAAAAACAATTCTGTGTCTGTATTAGTTCCCCATTCAATAAACTCAGGACGTAATCGTTGTGTTCCGTTTGTTTCAAATGTCATTGACGTTGGAACATTATTCTGTTTTACTAGTTCGTTATGTATTCCTACAGTAGCCATCTGTCCTGTAGCCATAAGAGGCTCACCACCTGTAATACACAAGTGCTGTTGTTGTTTGCTTACTGGATGCAAGAACAGTCCTTCTGGATTGCTATCATTTTTCATAATGTCAACAATTTTATTTGCCAGTACTGTTGGTGTTTCTTGCCCCATTAGGCTTTTAAACTTCTTTGCCCAAGTGTAGCTACTATCGCAACCTTTATCCCAAACAGGCAAGTCTTCGACTCTACTTACACTTGATACATCAAAATCTTCAAAGGGTAATTCATGTGTTTCAGGTTTTGTAGGAAATAATTGTCCAAAGCCATTGCATTGCAAGTTACACAGGAAGAAACGTATCCAAGCAGTAGGTACGCCGGTGTAATGTCCTTCACCTTGTATACTGTGAAATATCTCACTGTAGTAGTATTTCTTTTCTTCTTTCATCACAACTCCGATATGTATAGTTTATTATATACTGTATTTAGGTTTTTGTCAAGTTTTTTAAAAACTTTGTTGCAATTAATTGATGGAACTGTTTAGTATAATGTTCATCGTCGCTAGTATGATACTTAGCAGGGTTAATGTTCATCTTCTTAAAGTACGTTTCTACACTATGTTTAGCTATAGTTGTAGCTTTTAATTTGCCATAAAAGTCTATTTCTTTTGGAAACTGTAGTCTTTCTCGCATTTGAAATAAGTAAATGGGAATATTCCTATCAGCACACATATTATCCCAAGTGTAAACATCTTTAAAGAAGTCGCGTTGTTCTAAGTGTGTATTAAGTTCAAAGAATGTTTTAATTTGCATATAAGTTGCTGATCTAAGATCAGGTTTAGTAAGACCAGTCTCATAACTAAACTCAATACCCGGAAAGTTATTATAGTCTTGGTCAATTGGTTTTTGATACAGTTGGAAGTAATCGCCAGCAGTAATTGCGTCTAAATATCTATCACTAAGGCCATCTTCAGAGGTACCTTCAAAGTGTGTAAATTGATCAATTGGAACAGTATCAGATAATAGCTTACTATTATGGCCTAGCATAAATCTATTCATACTACTTAGTAATACAAACACTTCGTCAATATCATCGTATTTTTTAAAGATACTGCCTAACCAGTCCGAATATGCTCTATTATTACTACCTGGCATAGCATATACTACTACATTCTTATTATGTTCTTTAGCATATAGTTCTGCATAGTTATTTTGTTGCCATACACTAAAACTACCAGGACCTATTAGCCCTGGTAGAGTGTCGTAACCACATGTATGACTATCACCTAAGAATAGTGTTCTAGCCATTAAAGTATTTACTCAGCATTTCAAGTCTATCATCGGCCGCGGCCAACTTATCAAGCTCTGCGATAACTGCTTCAGTAACATCAGAATGTTCACCAATACCTGCAGGCATTGTTTTATAAACTTCTATGTTAGCTAAATGAACTGCAACTTCACCTTCTGCTTGTTTCTTGGTCGCATGCATGATTGCGTCACCAACTTTCATTCTTGCTCTTCCTTCCTATAATTGCCCTTACTAGGAATAACATGTCGTACTCCTCCTCTTGGGTCTTCCATATCCCCGTTTCTTCGAGGAATTAGATGGACGTGGGGGTATTCAACCGTTTGTCCTGCGGCCTTGCCTACATTCTGTCCAATATTGAACGCATCACAATAGTCACGTTCAACCCAATCGTAGCCCCATTGGTATGCGGCTTTAAAACATGCTGTTAAATGCTCCCAGTCTTCTACTTTAGGCACAAACAGAACATGTCCTTCTGTAACAGGATACTTATCTTTGTATACTGTATATAATTTAGTATCAATTAATACGTCAGTCCAGGGTTTGTTATTCACTTACTTCGTCCATTGTTATTGAAAGGTTAAAACTAATTGTAACTCTTTCGGAGTCTTGTCGTTGTTCACCTACCATATGTTGTAAGTATGCCGGAAAGATAATCAACCTACCTGTTTTTGGCTTAATGCTAAATTGTGTAGTCGAATATGCATTAGTTTCTATGTTACTAGCCCAAGGCCAATTACTTTCTTTGTTTTGGTCAATAAAACTTAATACACCATCTTCTTCGTCTGCTTGTACATAGTATACTCCGCTCCATGTACTTGGAATATGATTGTGAGGAAGGTGTGTACTATAGAGTCTGTTAATACTAAACCAGCTACCGGTAAACATTAAATTACTTTTCAATCCAATAGTTTCGTTTGCATTCATACCAATATTAAAAATAAAATTACGTAGTTCTTCTAATTCAGGTCTATCAATGATTTGTTGTGCTGGGTTATAGTTGGTATACCCTTTTGCACTATAAATATGAGGATCAGGATCAGTATCTTCAATATCTCTTAATATTGGCATCATAACTTTTCTTAGTTCTTCACTATTATCAAATTCTGCACCAAATATAGGCACAGGAAAAAGATCCATTCTATCAATGTTATTCATTATACTGACCAACACTTTCCCAAGGATAAACTAACCAAACATCTTCTTCTGCTTTGTTTACTTCATGGCATGTATAACTTACTAGACTAAAATCGCTTGCTAAGTTATCTGTTAGTGTAGCAAACTTTACATTGTTACCCCAGACATTATTCCAACGATCGTTATCGGGTAAACAACTTGCTTGCCAGTCTTGTTTAATCCAGTTAAATGTAGCGCCAGTATCATTAATATCGTCTACAATAAGAATTTTACTTTTGTTTTCTATCATACTAATTACTTTATTAGCACTTGCTTCTAAGTCTTGATTGTGTGTTTGGATCTTATAATCTTCGTACCCAAATGCATCTTCGCTCATCCATAAGTTGCTTTCGCTACCTTTGTCACTATCATCACGTAAACTTACTTTGAGTGCTTCGCAACGTATACTAGTCATGTTACTAATAATCGTAGCAGGCACATTACCTCCTCGGGTAATACCTACAATGTAATCTGGTTTCCAGTTGTCTTCAAACATTTGTAATACAATACTACTACACATGTTTTCAATGTCTTGCCAGCTATAATGATGCTTCTTAATCATTTTGTTTACCTTTCCAGTCTTGTTCTACCATACGGTATATTGTTCTAAAATTTTCATATGCCTTGTCAAGTGCAGGATATTCTTCACACATCTGTTCTATTTCTTCTATGTCGTACACATTTGGTTGTGCTATAGTATATGTTGTATCAATACCTCCGCCTACAGTTGCTCCGGTAATAGTAGTACTGTAATTTGCATTTGTATTAAATATATATTCGCTACCAGTGTCGTTTGTAAATAATGTATCATTATACCCGCTAATGTCAATAGTAATAGTGTCGTCGTTACCCATTTAATATAATCCTGTAAAGTTCATCACCGCTAAAAAAATCTTTATTAAGTATATTTACTTGCTTTCGTATTACTGGTAAGTAATCATCATAGTTTTCCATATACTCTATAATTTGATTTATAATGTTATCTTTGTTTTGTAAGTATGATTTATAAGAAGTAGTCCACTCGCTTGGATATTTAAACTGAGGTAACGTCATTTCATTATAGCTTAGTCTATCAGGCATCATAGGAATAGCATCTACTACAGCGCCTTCGTACCAACTAATACCAAGTGTTTCTTGCAAGTTAGCACTAAACACCATCTTAGCCTCACCTAACAAGTTATGATACTCATTTTTAGTAAGTTGCTGTTCTTGACACACAACAAAATCATATTGTGGTAATGATTGACGTAAGTCTTCAAATATATCAACTTGCTTCTCAGGAGCAATCCTATGTGGGAAAAGAATAAGATCTCGTTTACTCATTCCTACATATTGTTGTAAGTCTCCTTTTAAATATTCCATAGGCCAACCAACTCGATGTGTTTTGTTATCATCAATTTCTAAACTTTGTGCAAACAAGTCTATATGAAACTCACTAGCAAAAAAGTTATCATCGTAACATTCATACATACTTTGTTCGGCATGTCGTACCCACGGCTTGTCACCAATAAGTCTACCTAAGAAATCTTGCGGATCATAACTACCTGCATGCCACAAGCCACCAATAGTAACATCAATACCAAGTAGCTCTGCCATATACCGTAGTTGTATAACTGTAGGGTTCCAAGCGTCAGTATAAAGAAAATAATCATCATTTTCAATTTGACCATTACAGAACATTTTACCAATAGTTTCTAATTGTTTACTTTTGTAAACATTAGTACCACCAAAATTGAGGAACGCCCCAGGCGTAGTAGCCTGAGGAGTTTCTCCACCACTGATAACAACAACTTCTTCATTTGTAGCATGTCGCAGTTGTTTAGGTAGATACTCTTTCCACTGTTTAGTGTAACGTGTATCAACTGCTTCGATGTCTACAATATAGATAGTCATTAGTTTTTCCTTAAGTTTTTACGAGCCTTAGCACGTAACCATCCTTGATACTTGTTGTATGCAATCCATACTGGAGCATCGTCTTTATAAAGGTCTTTCTCATTAAAGACCTTCCCTTCAAAGCGACAATAGTCGCGAAATTTATCCAAGTCATTAAAGACTCTAGTGTACGCATTACGATTAAATTCGATAGCCATTTTAGTGTTTCCTTTGTCATAGCTAGTTTGCGGGGTAGTAATTTGAACAGCCGTTTTCGCCGTCTTCGGATACGTCAATCTCAACAAAGCGTAAAGGGTACTTTGCATTAATCTTTTCATATAGCTCGTCAGCTATCATTTCACAACTTTTGTGATCTAGTTTTATTACATCTTGTGCATATAGTCTCTCCAACCAACGTTTAAATTGTATAAACTCAATGTCTCGATCTTCATGAAACACTTCAATACGGATTTTAAAATGAAAAATATGACGATGTGGAATACCTAAGAATGATACGTCATCCCAATCGCCGGTTGCTAGTTTAGGGTCTGTGTCTGCTCCTGGATACATATGTACACCTTCTTTACGAAAGGTTACCCAGATGCTTTTATTTGCTGTTTTCATTTGCATTTTTATGTTCTCTTCTCTTGTTCTACGTACCATATAGGCGTAATATCTTTCATTTGTTATATCCATTATACTATCACTTTAGTACTTTGTCAAGTCCATATTTAGACCAATTAGTAAATTTATTTCTATCCATTAAATCATGTAGGCTATGGCACCAAACGCCCGGATTAGTTGCTTTAAAATCTTTGTCATCAATTTTAATCATAGTGTTATAATTCCACTGTTTTATGTAAGGCAACGGAATACGTAGTTGTGGAATAAAGTTTTCATATTCTGTAAGGCCACTTTCAAGGAACTCTTCTGCATATTGAATTGGAATATCTAAACTACACAACGTAGCTTTTTTTAGAAAATACATAATCATAAATTCCCATTCATCCCATTCAGGATTTTCAGTTGGTGCAAAACTATGATTAGCACCAAAGAAGATATGTTCGCAGTGTTCTTTTTTATAAAACTTTTCAATTTCTTTTGGGTCTTGCAATCCTGTTACAAATAATGTTTTCATTCCGTATGCAGGAGTTTTTTCAACTTCTATTCCTGTAAAGAACATTGGTGTATCACTTACACCATTTTCGTAATCTCTTTTCATAAGTTTCCGTTTCCTAATGCTCGTAGTTCATTTTCAAGTCTGTTAATTTCATCCTTAAACCAAAGTTTCTTAGTTTTTAACATATTCACTTGTTGATCACCTGCAAATGATTTTTGAAGTTCAATTATTTCATCGTCTAACATTCTATGTTTTTTTATTACTTCTTTTAAGTATACAACAATTTTATCGTGTGCATCGCTATAGTTACCCATACTATATCTCCCAAAGGCTATTGTCCATTACAGGTTTGTATTGTTCTTTAGTTCTTTCCCATACCTGCATATCTTCGTCACTAACCATAGATTCAATATCAACTGTTTCGTAATGATTCTGAAACTGTGTTTCTGCATTTACGATACGTTTTCCTGTATTGCCTCTAGTTCCTATAATAGTATCAAAGAATTTAGAATATGCATCAAGTATTGCATTTGCATCATCGCGGTTGTCTGCCATAAAGACTGCTTCTACAATATCTTTAAACTTTAAACCATCACGTTCTCTTACCAACATCTTAGGATTAACACCTGAATCGTACTGTCTATTAGCTTCTTGTACAGCATTAATATGACTCCATACGTTATGACCCATCTGTATAGCATAACTAAAACTATCCCAACTAGTTTTGCCTTCTTTGCCTATCTTGTTTAACATTCCAGGACCATAATGACAAATGTCTTTTGCTTCTAGTCCATCTGTTACAGGAGAGTCTTTAAAGCTAGTATGTTTTCCTTCACGTACAAATGCTTGTGCAAAAGGCGTAGTATCAGTTGCTAGTGCTTTATCGTCAATACTAGGAACCATTCGATAGACCCACTTTGATTGGGATTGTGTTTCTAGCTCGCAATAAATTTGTCCGTTAGCAGTTGCTAAGAAAGGACTAGCACAATCAAATGTAACCATAAAGTTTGGATTATGATACTTACGTACTGCACGTTGTATATCAGTTAGTAACGTAGCCCATTCTAGCTTACTTGTACCTAAGAAGTGCATAACGTCATGTATGCCCTGCTCCAGTAGTCCGTCAAACCTCAATGCAACTAGACGTTTAAGAACCAAATGCACATCACACATGTTCTGACCACCCATTGACCACCCATTAAAATGGTTGTCTGGATACTTAGTTGGATCACAATAGTCTTTCATCTGCTGATACCAATCTTCAGCGTCAGCATGATTCTCGCCTTGTAATACATTTAAGAACTTACAGGCACCTGTTCTGTGTTTCATCCAGTAGTCGTTGTTAATACGTGTAGCATTAACAGCTTCTTGATATGTACTAATACCTGTTGCTTTTTGACCTGCTGGCGAACGTGCAACCCAGGCTGGAATATCAAGTATCATTCCATAATCCATGTATGCATCCATCCAACGTAGAACACCATCACGTTTCTTTTGTGCTTTAGGACAATTAGGATCTTTCCAATCGCCTTCCCAAACACCTTTACCAATTTGGAAACCACCACTATCGCCAAGTAGCCAAGTATTTTCTCTATCGCGATTACGTACCATATCTTCTTTAGGACTATGTTTATTAATATCTAACTCTGCATGTCCTGCAGAGTATAAACACCATTTATAAGTAAACTGTCCTTGTTGCTTATTAAGATAGTTAAGACTTTCCATTCCATTGTTAAAGTTACTTGGAATACGAGCAGTGTCAACATAAAGACCTTTAACAGGATCAGGAAAACGTTGCTTGCCTATATATGTCGCATAAAAGCCGCTCAATGCTGGCAAAAAGTGTGCGTAGTCGTTCTGTGCTGTTGTTAAGTCTTTATTCATTTATTTGCTCTGTGCTGGTAAAATGTAATCGTATTTTGCCATGCCGCTATCTACACTAATCTGCATAGCGCCTTGATCACTAATGCTCATAGTTGCATCGCCATCTAAGTTTAAGATACTTTGTACTTGTGCTACTGGCCAACTCCAAGTATGTGTAAGTGTACCACCAACTGCATGCTGGAATACAAACTCACCTGCGTGTGTACTTGCATCACCAAAGCTAAACACTAAGTTGTCGTCTACAGTTTTTACATTAAATGTAGGCTCTTCACTATGTGCCGCACTTTGTAGCTTCATACGTTGAATACTTGCCATGCTAGGTTGAAATGTAACATTCCAACTTGCGCCTTTAAACTTAACAGTTTTTAGTTTCTCTTCAATAATTGCTTTGTTCATAAAGCGATAATCATTCTGAAAGTCACCTGCCGCATTTTCAAAGTGAATGTGTGTAGGAATAGTTTCGCCGTTACGTTCTGCTTTAACTACATCAAGTTTTGCATCTTTTTGATACTCGGGGTTCTTTAAATGCAATGCAAGTTTATCTAAGTTAGGCATACCAAATGTGCCTTCAAATTCACCAACTGGTGTATGTGTAGTTGCACCTAAAATAACACTTCTGTCTTCAGCCATAGACTCAACAGTTGTGCTACTATCGTTTGTTACCTTAACTAGGCTAAGAAAGCCTAGTGCATGTGTATGTGCTACCACGTCTTGTAATATGTCTTTCATGTATATCTCCATTCTCTTTATAGTATAACAGTTAAACTATTGATTGTCAACAGTTTTTCTTACTTTTTTATTATAATCTACTGCTGTTCTAAGTATATTTAGATCATAACCGTATTGTTCTGCTGTTTTTAGGAAAGCAGATGTATCCTTAGGGAAACAATGTCCACCCCAACCTCTTTCTTCGGTAACCATACTATGGTCATCGTTAATCCTTTTATCTAAACATAATAACTTTCGTACCGTTTCAAAGTCTTGATTTGTTACATTACAGAAATCGTATATTTGATTAAAGAAACTTACTTTAAGTGCAAGATAACTATTCTCAGCATACTTAATTGTAATTGCTTCAGGTACTGAACAATTATGTATATCAATATCAACCCAACATACCTGTTTCTTTACCCAATTATTCCAAAAAGGTGTATCTTTTTCGTCACCTGCAATTATAGTGTATTCCATATTCTGCATATCTTCTTCAGAAGACTCAGCACGTAAGAACTCTGGACTAAAGCATATTCGTTTATTAGGAAATGCATCTTTTAATATCTCCCAACCTTCTAAACTAATTGTACTTTTAATTAAAATAGGAATATCAGGAGACATTGCAACTACTTCAAACACATTATTCATATTACATGCACCATCTTTGTTTTGTGGTGTACTAACACATACTACTAATGCCTGTGCATATTCAAAGTCATGATGATTAGCTAAGTATCCTTTTGCAGGATCAAAAATACTAACTTCATTTGTACAACATACTGCTCTTTCAAAGGCATGTCCTACAAATCCATAACCTGCTACTACTAACCTCATTTAATATCCTTTAGTTTATTCCATGTGTCTTCCCATCCAGTAACTTGATAAGAAAATCCTAACTGAAACTTCTTTAGTGCATTTGCTAACGGGTAATCATTACCACAGTCGTCCATTGCATCGCCATAAAAATGTATTGTATCATTTTCTTTAAAGTCTCTAAGTATTTGACTCTTATCGGCACCACGTGGTCCAATATCAATACCAGTGTCGCCTCCTACTGTTGCTTGTAGATTTGAAAACTCTTTATTAAACATGTCGGCAATGATGCCTCTTTCTCCATGCTCTTGTTCGTATTGTACATACTTGCCTCTATCTATTGAATCAGCATTACGTCCTACAATACTAAAGTTAACCATGCCAATTCTTTGTTCTATATGATTACCTGTTCTAATACTGAAGTTACTTTCTTCTAACTTATCTTCTAACCACGAGTGTACAGACATTGGCAGTGTCCATTCGCTTTTAAGTATGCTTATTTTGCCTTCATACACATCACTGCCCGAACATTGGTATACACGTTTACATTTATTATAAATGTCTTCTCCAATTTGCTCAATAGTTTTAGGTTTGTCACTGCCTGTAACAAGATAAACATTATGTGTGTTGCAGAAATCACTAAACCATATAGCAAAGTCTAAGTTAATATGCCCGCGACTAGGAGTTAGTGTTCCATCTACATCAAATATAAAA
>TARA_R110000851_G_scaffold24765_1_pt1 | contig 10160 bp, 3 predicted proteins | sample TARA_R110000851 | Tara Oceans TARA_R110000851 (sample SAMEA4397627) | marine metagenome | biome: Polar Biome; feature: [DCM] deep chlorophyll maximum layer (ENVO:01000326); material: water (ENVO:00002006), including particulate matter (ENVO:01000060) such as... | depth 17 m | reverse complement strand
GACCCCACCCCACCCCTCCGTACAACTATAGACTTTACTATCCCGGAGAAGCTAGAAACCATGCTCTTCTCGCCTCAGTCTAAGCTCTCTGTAACTGTAAAATCTACGGGTCCTGTCTCTTCAGGTGTCTACCTCGCTGAGTATGGTAGAGCTGCTCTTCACCACATAGGAATTGAAGAGATTTCTGTAGGGGACCAAGCCACGGAAGCCAACATTTTGTTACCTAATAAGGATTATACTTTAAATTTTAGGGTTAGGGATAAAGATATCAAAACGGGCGGCATCGGCACAGAATCAATACACGTAGCTATATTTTCAGATATATATCCTGTTGCCCCAACTAGAGATATTACAGAACAATACAGACCTTATTATGACTGGAACACTAATGACTGGATTTCCTACCCTGCGTCCCCTCTAAATGCCACCGATGCTTCCTGGAAACAAGTATTTCTTTCCACCCTCGCCCCCGACCCTGAGAATTCCGGGTGGAAGATAGGCACGTTCTCTTTCCACACGTCTAACACGACTAGCCCTTTCCCTCCAGACCTGGATGGAGCAGGTTGGCATAGCATAGATACTTTTAGAGGAAGCCCTTTTCATTCTCCAGGAACACCTTACACGATAGCTTTCTCGAAAATTTCTAAAGGTGGAGACAACCTCAGTACTCCTGCCAGCAACTTTGTAACGTTGGATGAGGTTTGGGTGAATATGGAAAGTTCGAATAACACTGAGCCAGACCACTTTGATACAGCATTTATTAATTATAATGATAATGATTTAGAAACTCTTTTTAAGTACTTTGATACTTTAGCTCAAGGTAAACAGTCTAGGAGTTGGCAAACTGCGTCGGGGGTAGAACCTGAAGGAGCCTTCAATTCATCAGGAGGTTCAAGGGATTACTATGTGGATTCCAAAGGTGGAGTGCTTTTAGGGGCTAACGTGGATAATATTCTTGTCACCGGGGGCAAAGGAGTCTTGTACGATATAAGGGATAATTAAATGAAAGGATTTGTAGAAGTTTATAAAACAGGAAAGAAAGGAAAGGAGCTTCTTTATGAAGACTCCAACATGATTGTTGATGGTGCAGGCGAAAGTATTGTTTCTTTTTTAACCCGAGAAACCCCGCCGTCTTCTATGGGGTTTGTAGCTAACTCTCATTGCTCAAGTTTTAATATTCGTGCAATGACCTTAGGGGGTCCACAGGATTCTTACTCGATGCGGGATTCTAGATTCAGCCCTTCTTCTATTTTAGAGAATGAGCAAAGTTATCACGACAAGACCTCAAGATATAATCTCCTAGACATGGGACCTAATTGGAATTTCTCCTCTTATGGTCCGAATGCATTCGATACGGACAAACGCCGTGTTCAGCTTTTATATGATACATCCCTCACAGGAACCTTAGCGTGGGGTGAGGATTTACTTCAAGGAAAAGGGTATTTCGATAAATGGGGACTCAATGCGGGCAATCCTAAAATGGGTAGCTCCCCTCGAGATTGGCTACTTACGAATCTTGGACCTACCGCAGACCCTGTGAGTGGCCCTTACATGGAACCTCATAAAGGCGGGATGCGTATGTACCGCCCCCTTGACCTTGTAACCCCGGCTGTTACTTTTTACGCCGAGCTGGGGGCCAGCCTTATTCCAGGATACGAAGGCGCCGCAACGGTTCTTGGGTGGAATAATACCGTACACCAAACACTCACCACTGAAGCGGAATGGAACGATTATGCAGCAGCGACTCAATTCTATAAAATCGTTTATGATTTAGTAGAGAAACCGAAGAAATACTTCACAGATACAGTCCAGTTTCTAGTTTGGAATTATACTAGTGGTAGAGTCCTGTATACAGACCCTGCTTTTACAGATTCCTATAAAGGCGAGCGGGAAATATGGAATATGACAGGAGACCAGAGACAAGGAAAAAGAATCAGTGAAGTGTTCCCTTTAATAGACAAACTATATTTGACAGATGACCCACTTGGCACTGCAGGCACCTTTCAATACTCATGGGAAGGCTCTAGTGTAAGTGTGCTCCCTTTCCATAATAAATTTAAAATAGGACATTACACCTCTCTCTATGAAGAAGCTGATGCCACTGTAGCAAATATAAAAGTTTTTAAATATAACTCAGAGTCTGGAGGTGAATGGGATATAGAAACACTAGGAAACCCTGTGGTAGACCAAACCCCTGAAGGCATGCATATAGATTCCTCGAATAGAGGGGACCAGGTAACACTACGTCAATACGTAGGCTTAGAAAAAGGTGGTTCCTACAGGTTTGTTCTTAATGGCTCTGGAACAGATGATATTGAGTTTAGACTATATCGCATTGACACTAAGTACAAATACTCAGCAGTAAAAGAGTACTATGATTTTGACAAGAACGTATTCCTCCCTAAGAAAAATACATTTCTTAATTTTCCTGAAGCAACCATATCTTTAAATTCTAAGGTACAGGACCATGTAAGAGTTTTCCATCTTCCTGAACATATAGGAGACGATACAGGAGAAAGGTACGAGTATGTTGTAGAGTTAGTAGCTCCAAAAGATTCAGACGATAAGTTCTCGTCAACCTTCTTACATTCGGTTGAGTTATACGATGAGACTGCTCACGCCTTTACGAACCCTACATTTACAGACCATGAATCTCTTATTCCAAACAGTGAATTTTTAAGATGGAAGTATGCAACATCGAACCATGGCAGTCAAGTTAGTGATACGTTAAAAACATTGAATATTGTAGATGTCGATGAGTGGCCATTCAGCCTAAACTTTCTCGCAGACGCCCCCGACCCCGACACCAAGTTTTATACTTCAGGTTCTATTAGGTGGGAGCCATCTTCAAACATAGCGGGAAGGGAGGACGTGTCTAATGACGGGTCTATAGTATTACGGTCGACCTATAACACTTGGGATAGTGGCAACAAAGGCACTTCTAGACTTATCACCCCTGACATCGAACTTCCCCAGGAAATATATAAGCAAACAGGGTATCCGGGTGCTTATTCCTTAGGCCCTCAAAGTTTAGGTGCTTCGGGGGTGTATATGAATGTGTCTTGCTGGTTTAAAGTGGACAGGGGTCATACCTACACAACTCCTAGAATCGAAATTCATGCTGAACAGCCAGGTATAGACTCTACGTATTACATCTTCTCCGGCAACGGAGTAAATGTATCAGGGGGTCAGTGGATTACTAATACGGATGCACTCACCCACTCGCCTGTGCCTAAACTAACAGTCCCTTTAGCTCAGAGCGTCCCTAATTACCAACAAGGAGAGTGGGCTTTCTTTTCTAGGAATGTAGTCCTAGACCCTGCTATTTTCTTTTCAGGAACTGAGGCAAGAATACGAATGTCAATATTCGGCGCAAGCAGTGGGTTAGACCTTAGTTGGAATGATGTACACATAAAAGATTTTTCTTTTGGTAAGGTTCCTGGTTGGAACATACCCATACAGCACCTAACCAAGACTCTCGAACAGTCTACATACGCAACGAAACTAGGAGATGGGGGAGTAAGGTTTAATTTCGCCGGGCCATCCACCTCCCAAACGACAACTTTTGAACACGAATTTTCCGACATAGACAGGCAAAAACAGTATTTTATTGTTTTAGACTACACACCTCGTACAACGGCAACGGAATTCGAGGTATCTTTAATACATCACCATCCTGATGACGCCCTCAATTTGCGCAATCCCTTTGCGTACGAATTCACCTCGGCATCAGGTCATTGGGAGTCGATTGTGGTATTCCCTCTAAATGCCGAATATCGCCCTACTATTGAGGGGGTTAAAGACACTCGCACACAAAAAATTCTAGGTCCTATACACGGTATGGATAACACAGCCTTTGGTTTTGGTAACGAAAGTGTTTACACACTTTCCCTTCAGCAACAACTGAACATCACACCTTTAATAGACTTACACAGCGTAAAACTTGTAGACTCTGCACACCTTTTGTACACAAACCCTCCTAAGGTTGGGCTTATCGACGATACTACTTCTAAGTGGCCATCTACTTGGACTAAATATCCCCCTGTAGGAGGATGGGGCTTTATAAATACAAAAAATCAGCCTCAACAACTTAACATTGTTAACAGCCCTGATGACCCTCTTAAAAAATATATTAAATGGGAACACTCATATGGCCTTAGCTCCACTGCCCAAGACCATCTTCAAGGAGACGGAAGACTTCATTATAGGACAACATTAGGGGATTCTCCTTTTGAGCAGTTGAAAACTGATGGAGATTACCATAATTACGCACTTTCTATAGGTCTGCATTTATCCTCAACATTCCTCTTCCATTTCCAAATACATGCTTTCTATGATGATACTTGGGACGCCGATAATGGCAACGCTCAGAATGGTAATGTTTCCTCCTTCAACTGGGCTGGAAATACGTGGGACTCGAACCCTAATTACGGGCAAGCAATAAATGAAGCCCAAGCCAGCTCAATAGGTACGTACCCATTTACAGACCTTGTATCAAAACCGTTTTTTATGGACTCATCCTTTACGGATGATATAAAGTTAATTTTTACTATGATACACAGACTGCCAGGTACTCAGCAGTCCGACCCTTCAGGGTTTGCGCTAATGGACACCTTCAAGATGTACGAAATCTTTACGGAAGCAGATGTCAGTGGTGTTAGAAGTTACCCTCCGACCCCTACCGACTCTACATTGCAACCTATATCCGAAGGAGCAGGGAAGGAAGGTCACTTCTTAAACTACATAGAATTTTCAGCAACACCCGAATCTTCAGGTCTTACCTACGGAGAGATTCTACAGCATGGGTGCTATCTCCCAGGGAGTGGAACCTACATGCACGAAGACACTTTCGGTGACGAAGCGGCTAATACTTTCTCTGGAGTACTATCAGGAACTTTAAACAAGACTGGTGTTGTAAACAGCGAAGGTTTTATTATGCCAAGTCCTGTTGCTGTAGCTTCTCAAACAATCGCTGACTCAAGCGCGGGGTTTGTAACTTCTGCTTTGGGGGACTTATCTTCCACAAGAGAAATAAAATATATTTTAACGCTTACCGCTGAAGAATGGAAATTTCTAGACTATTACTATGGAGGTATTGGAAATATTGGATTATGGACTATAGACTACGAAGCAACGGCGAAGAAATTAGGAGGGGAGTTTGGAAAACCTCCATTCATCGTACCTCAATCGGGAACGCCTTACGCTGAAAGTCTATATAATCTTACAGATACAACCTTAAACCCCGTATACAAATTGTTCGCTAAGAAGGTCTTCGCTCCAGGAGGCCTAAAGATACCAGAAGGTACAGCTTACGATGAACACCTAACTATTGTATGGGGTATTAAATTCTAATGACAACAAACACACTTTTCGAATCGCTTTCACCTAAAGGACATATTGAGATATTTAAGGTCTTTCCTAATGGTCAGAGAGAGCTACTTTTTTCTGACCACAATGAAATTACTAATGGAATGGGCATAGCTCTTTCAAACATGTTCGCCGCTTCTAGTACTGCGGATATTTCCCGTTACCAAATTGGTTATTTTCAGATGGGCACAGGAACGGCAGCAACCCCTTTCTCTTCTACTGTTTCTTTAGGAGCGCCTTTAACCTCAGTGCAGTATGGTGGAAGTACAGATTTAGCTCTTACAAGTAGAGCCTTGTACAACGCAGGTACAAACCCGACGCAAGTATTTGCAGACCTGGAAAGGGTAAACATAGTTAAGACTTCCCCAGAAAAAGTAAAATTTATTTTAACCTTGGACGTGAATACTGGTAACGGTCTTGCATTATCCGAATTAGGTCTGTTTTCCGAAAGACCTTTAAGTTTAGATGCTTCCGTTCTTGTAGCCTACAGGAGCATTCCCGCAATCACAAAAACAAGCGGCTTCGCAATTACCATTAACTGGACAATAGACTTCTAATGCCTTCAATCCCTCCTATAGATATCAACACCGGTGGAGCCGGTAATTACAACTCAAACACCGCAGGTACGGACCCTTTTGCTACGGAAGTTACAAAGTTTGGACCTAACACTTTTTATAATTGGGAAGTGGATAACATTCCTATTGTACAACTGGAGGAGCGAACAAATGAGTTGTATGCTATGGCCATGGCAGGCGTCACCGAAAATTCCACGTATGACCCCGGAGTAGGAGGTCCTGGATATACAGCAACAGCACGAAGAAATTCAACCCCTATTTCAAGTGGTGCAACGTTTACGCTATCTTCAGTATCAAGCCCTGCATCACATGTCTATGCTTCCTTAGATACTCTGATTTCGAGAATCCCAAAACTTATAAAGTATCCTATCCTTATTGAGATTTGTAAGTATGGTGATTTAGGCGTTCTTAACCTTCACGGTTTTACTTGTGAAGGCGAAGGTTCCTTAGAAATCGTAAACAGGAATTTCGCACTGACGCACCCTGGAACATCTGGAACCTATGACAAAGTAACAGCGGTTAGCTCTATTGCTGGGTACCCCGACAGCACAAGCAACGTTTTTATCTCTGCAGTATCTTCTACCTCTTTACAAACTGATATTGTAGCCGCTTCCTCTACGAGACTAGCGCAGAATTGTTTTAATACATCTGCTTGGGGAGAAAAACACAGAGCATTTTTAACCCAAGATTTCTCAACAGACAATAAACTAGCACCTTTAAATTTCTCACAAGGGGTCGCGGGAGCGCGCTTCAGAGCGGATGTAAGCGCCGGCTTTGCTTTTAATTCCTATGCCCCTACTAGTGACCTTTCTATAAGTTCTTTAGACGCAAGTCCTAAAGACCTACAAGGGTTAGGAACTTACACACTAAAATCTGAATTGGATGCTCCTGCTGCAACTAATACTTTTAATGGTATACTGTACGGAAACTACTTTTCAAAAGTTAGTGTTCGGGATTGCCATGGAGAATTTATAAAACTTAAAGGTTTGTGCGTAGACTCAGCCTCGGGTACAGGCGCAACTTTAGAACACCGTTCAAATGCAGGGCTTACAGTTGAAAACTCCGATATTATTCTAGAGTCAGTTGCTTCTACGAGAAATCGTTTTTGTGGGTTCCAATTTGAGAATTCAAAGATTAGGATTCGTAATGGAATTATAGGGTATCGAAATTATCCACTATACGGCGCGGGCACCTCGACGGTCCCACTACGCGCAGCTTTAGACTCAGAGTACGAAGTTTCTGAGGAAATTGTACGTAAGGGGGTTGGTATGTTTGCAAGAAACTCAATGGTTATTTTTAATGATAAAACCGACCTTACAAATGATGCGTCCTCTATTTATCCAGGACGCCACGCAAATATTATGTCTCATAATGGCGTTGGTATTTATGGTGTGGATAGTGTTTTTGCTGGAGGTGTCGGAGGACACTTAAGTACTTTGGATTCTCAAGGAGGTGGAGCATTAGACCATCAAACCACGAAACTAGCTGCTTGTTTTAATACTAGAGGTTTAGTTTTGGAAGGTTCTAAGTTTCTATATCAAGGTATTCCGTGGGCTTACGCAAATGAAGGTGATGGTATTACTCTTTCAAATTCAGTGTTTAAATCTTTAGGTTTAATTTCTGAATTCAATCAAGGGAATGGGCTTACGGCAAAATCATCTGAGGTAGTATATGGGTACGGAATTGACAATTACTCTGCCGCATATGATATATCTGCAGTAAATGAAACTAAGAGAGCTGCTCAAGGAACTCGTAACGCACAAGTACACATAGACAGGAATGGAACGCATAACATCCATGCAACTAAATCTTCAGTTACGTATGAAAAAACAGCTAATGTACATGAAAAGTATGGAGTTGTTGGAGGTGGAAGTGATGGACGTTCTATGACCTCTTTTGGAGGAGGGCATTTAGGAAAAGATTATCTTCCTTTAATTGTTGCGGATAATTCTTACATGGAACTCATTTCTTTAGGTGCGAATTCAACATCATCCCTTTCCACCGTAGCCTGTAAAGGGTATGCACTTGAATCTAAAAATAATTCCTACGTGTCTTTAGAAGGAAATAAATGTTTCCCTACTGTAGCATATCGTGTTGGCTCGATTTCTAATACATCTCATCTTTTAGAGGTTCAAAAAACAGCTGCGATTTGTGCTGAAGGAAACTCAACCGTTTCTATTTCAGGACCTACAAAGATTTCTGGGTTTGGGGTTGGGTGCTTGTCTGAGAACAAATCTACTATAATATTTGATGCACATAAAAGAAATGGGGAGCTAGACATTAAAGGTTATGATTTAACAGGAACTCCTGAGAATCATTCCAAGATTGAAATACAAGCTCTACGAGCGTGCATCGTTTCCAATAAGAATTCATCCCTAGAGATGAAAAATTTAGGAGGTTACCCTCACGATACCGCTAACACTGTGGACACTTGGAATCCAACGATATCAGCCGCAACAAGCTCAGGAAGCTTTAAGTTTTACCCTAATGGGTTTACAAGTACTTTATTATCTACAACGGCAGGAAAGCATGGAAACATGGGTTTCGCTACATCACTTAACGTAGGCAGTAATGCTTACAACAGAGACACCGTAACCTTAGGGTCTCAACAAAGCGCCGCAACGGGAGGTATGTGTGTTAGATGTGTAGGGGATAGCAGTGTTAAGGTAAATAACACCAATTTCCTTATGGACGCGTCCTCTGGTGACTTGTCAGGGGTTTATTACAACATAGAAGGTTCAGGCTTGGAGCACCAGTACGGATACGCAGGTCTGACAGGAGACCCAGACATAGGAGATACGTCAGCTCATTATGGAGGCTCACAAATTTATATTTGGAATATCGCGGATTCTTCTAAGATTGAAGCTGCAAACGTTAGGGTCAACGGCGCCCATCCTTCAGGCTCTGGGTATCATGGACCTGCGGGTAAATGGTGGAATAACGTAGGCTTGGATTATTACGGTTCTAACGGCAAAGCTGGCGCTGCAGCTGGAGTAACTCTTCTAACTTATGAAAACTATGGACCTTTCCGTTTGATGATGGGCACACGGGGTGTCGTAAAAACTTACTATGATTTGTCCTCAACAACTAGTGTCCCTTTAGGACTAGTGAAATATTTTGGAGGGACACCTATAGACCAAATTAATGGGCAAGGGTACATGTCTCCCGTATCCTCAGTCTCATCCCTTGCGGATTCTGACATTGCATACTACCACCAATATGAAAATTATGCCACAGGAGAGGCTATATTCGGAGGAGTTTCTGGGATGATTCAAGATAGCACAAATGGCACCTTCCCTATTGTATCCATACCAGTCTTAAACAGTGATTGGCAAGGATATATGAGAAACTATATTGATGAATCTGCCGCTTGTCTCTTCGCGAATGCAAAACATGCTGCAAGTGAAAAAGTTGGTTTTGTTTCCATTTACCGTTCAACTACAGAAGGTACTAGGGGTGGAGAGGGGAGAGATAGTTCTATGTCAAAAGGTATAAGGTCTACCAACCTGTTCGACCTTGACAAACTAATCTAACATGGCTGACCAAATTATAGAAGATATTCCAATGTATCAACCAAACGACCCTTACTATTACGAGGTCGATAATATCCCTTTGGAGTATTTGTTAGAAAACCAGAAAAGACTTCAAGCACAGATTGATGAGTACCCTTCCTTAGAAACTATTGCAAGAATGCAATGGGTAGAGGAAAACTTTGTTTCTATAGTTGAATACAATTCAAGAATTTTAGGCGGTGTGAGTGATGTTGATTTTACTGGTAGATTACCTGAAGAAGGAGATGTTTTAGTCTTTTCAGAAGAGGGTACGTGGAATCCTTATAGGGTAAAAGCTGATGGTTTAGAGTACTTAAATATAACCTCCGGCACCGCAAACGCGCCAGATGACAGTCTTGTGTTCTCAGATGGAGAGAAATGGGTGCATACGTTGGATACAGGAGGGAAGACCACTCTGCATGATATGGTAGACTTTTTCCACGACCCTAATTCCTCCGATTCCGATAACTGGGGACTCGGCTGGAACCGCACCACTGAACAGTTTTTTACGATTCCAGGGATGCCTAATGACGAGCAGCTTGCTATTATGAGCACCAACGTGAACCCGAATGGGACTCCCTGGGCTCAAGACCCATGGGCTACTTTGAAGTTTTTTGAAAACGAGTACTCTTTTATATCACTTCAAACCTTGCTAGACGTAGCTGAT
>TARA_R110000851_G_scaffold52364_7_pt1 | contig 10171 bp, 8 predicted proteins | sample TARA_R110000851 | Tara Oceans TARA_R110000851 (sample SAMEA4397627) | marine metagenome | biome: Polar Biome; feature: [DCM] deep chlorophyll maximum layer (ENVO:01000326); material: water (ENVO:00002006), including particulate matter (ENVO:01000060) such as... | depth 17 m | reverse complement strand
CTGACCATGTTAACGTCGGAACATCGGTTGGAGTCGGTGTAGGTGTTGGAGTCGGTGTAGGTGTTGGAGTTGGAGTTGGAGTGCTCATGATGCCGATGGTCCTGCTGTAATAGTGTAGTCTAGATCGACTTCACACGGTATGCCGTAAGTAGGTGTCGGCGTTGGCGTCGGTGTAGGTGTCGGTGTTGGCGAAGGTGTTGGGGTCGGTGGGTTGCAACGATCAAATTCCTCTGCTCTAGAGGTTGGTGTTGGTGTATTCACCATGTAGAATTTATCATACGGGTCAGTAGGTGTTGGTGTAACTACTAGGTGAAATTTATCATAAGAGTCTGTCGGTGTCGGTGTTGGTAATGGTATACTCTCTGGACCATCAATAATTGTCACCGCTGAGAAGTCATAGCCTCTTACAGTCACCGGCTCGTCTGTTGTAGTATAGGCATCTTGTATTCTAACCAAATACACCTCGCTACTCTCTGTTGTATCCATATCACCATATGGTTGTACTGGCACATCGACATACTTCTGCCCGGCCGGGATCTTGTATATACCATCCGTAATATTATGAATATCCTCAATCCTAGCGGCGGGTTTTGTAACATCTAGTATCTCAATTTCAACATCTATATAAAGATCTACACTAGGCTTCGAACCAGGTACTCGGAGCAACCTCAGATATCCCTTCTTGGTCTCTTCAACGTACACTACTCGTGGTTCGCGCCACATGACTCCCGGTCCGGATGGGACTGGGGTTGGTGTCATGATGGGGTAAGCGGTAGGTGTAGGTGTTGGTGCGCCGGCTGCGAATTTCAGCTTAAGACCGTGATAGTCGTTGACCTCGATGCTCACAAATTCTGGATCCGCCGCCCGAGCGACACAACTGTCATTAACAGCTTCAACAGTATACCAGTGCTTCATGCACTGCGGTGGTTTGTCTTTATACACGATCCTGGAAGTTTGGTCCTTATCAAAGCTCTTAACTGTACCGACAACATCATAATCGATACCATCACTACTTCTAAGTATTCTATAATATAAAGTTAGATCCCGGTCGGTTGCTGTGTGGTCCCATGAGAGCTCGACACCATCTTCAACTGCTAAATCGTACGGGGAGCGGGGACATCCACCAGTCTTACAGTCTTTAACTAGACCTAAGCCGTGTTTTAGTGTTACATCAATCATACTCTCTACCATACCACCGGGTTTGATCCAGTCGTCATAGCTTGAATTTGATTCAGAAAGAGTAGTATACCAATTAGACCAATCTATAACACCTTCTATTTGAGTATCATCGTAAGCTTCTGTATATGCGTAAAATGTATAGTATTCCCACATCTTCTCATTTGCTGGGTACGATAGTCCCCAGCCCCATTGTGGGCTGTATGCAGTTAGTGGGTATGCAGTCAACCCACCATGGTCGGTACTATAACCAGCATCAGTATCGGAGCCTTCAATGATCAGTGGTGTTATCTTGCTCTTAGTATTACCGTATAACTCATTTTTAATCAATGATACACCGGCGGTAACCCAGTATGATGTAGTATCTAGCTCATCTCCTAGATTTTTAGCGTACTCTGGGTTTTGATCATGACCATAATGCTCATAATCTTCGTCGTTCTTACTGCGGTCACCAAATAGCTTTTTGTGCTTGATAGATACTAGATCCATCAACCGTTTCAATCGACCGGGGTAGATATAATTATAATCCTCTAATCTACAATCTACAGAATCTGCCATACTATACACTGCCGCTATATTAGCAGTGTGTATATCAGAAACATTATCAACGAAATTTGCGATCTTTTCGTATACATGCTTGCCGAGTTCCCATGGATAGCTATAATAATCACCAACTGACTCGTTTAATAGGTCGTTCTTCCATGTAACAGCATTATCAATAGTCGGTTGTAAGTGATATGTCAGTAGCGTAGAACCGGCGTCGAAATCTTCGTTGAATTCAGCGATCGTATCACATCCATCAGTCGGCATAATTCGGAAATCGTCACTTTCGCCATCAACCTCTCTCCACCCACCATCTATCAGGGTTGGTGAACCATATTTATTTATCCACCTACCACCGGTCCAATCACCATATGCCTGAACTCGATTCTCACTAGGTGATGGTATCTCTATAAAGTTCTTATATGCAAATGGATTTTCACTGTTTATTAGGTATAGCTTTTTATCTAGATTATGTATAGCTAAAATATTACCATCGAGGTCGTTTGCGATTCCTTCGATTGCAGAGATGAACTCATACGGCGGGTCGTACCGGGAGCCGAGATCAATATCATACATCGTTCGATATGTGTATCTAGATACTTTACGGATCCTATTCGCGCCATAAGAGAACCATATATGACCTTCTGCATCCATGGCTAAATTTCCAGGCATAGGTATACCGCTCAATACTCGCTGTACTGTTAAGTCGCGACTTAGATGTGTCAATGATCCGGAGTCTTTGGATAAGCCGGCTCCTAAAACCCATGTCTGTCCGACCGCATCGCTCAACACATCAACCGGGTGGGAGCCGGGGGCAAGTGGGATGCGAGTCTCAAATGTTCCATCATTCTCGTAGGCACATAAAAATGTAGACAATGGATGGGTGTATCCGATTAATATTTTATTATCGATCCGCGTCTCAATCGGACCCGGTTGTACTGTATTATTACCAGCAAAGACTTCATTATCAACATCTGGTAATAGGACTGCTTGTAGGGTTTGATCTATACCATCAACTTTAAATGCACTAACAGTATCTGCGCAACTAAATATAAAATCTGATTCCTCATCTACCGCTATACCAACAGGTGATGTGTTGTCACTACCGGGGATGTAAGTACTAACTGGTAAAACATAAGTTACATCTCCACATGTATTGATTTTCATTATTTTATCAACATCACCATCCGCGATCCATGCTTCCCCTCGGCCGTTAATAGCTATACCTAACACAGCGCTCATTCCAGGTGTTAATATCTGTCTAGTAGTTCTCTGAATCGATGGCAGATTATACGATAGCGTCATCTTGTGTAAGAATGAGTATCTATTAGGGAATCTATATGCGATTCTGTAGTTAAATAATTTATTTCCTAAGACGTCAGCGACGTACACATTAGTTATTTCCGGGTGAGAGTAGTTAGGTGGGTCCTTAACTTTAACAACACCGGTGAGCTTCACAGAACCATCACAACCGGTGTTTCCACATGAACTAAGGACACCACTGTATGACCCATAAGTAGTTATTGGTATTTTTTCATTCGTCCAGAACTTGTATGGTGGTACAGTTGGCGCGCCGGCGGAAGGTACCATATCGAGCTTAACATAGTAAGGATCAACACCATCAAAGTCCGCGCTTAACGCTGGGAAGTATCCAGGAATGATATTTCCGAGATCATCAGCTAAAGAAATGGTTACTGGGAAGCTAGTGCCTTGAAGTTTGTTCTTAGCAATCTTAAAATGCTTTATACCATTAGAGGTGTACAATAACCTGGTCGGTTTATTATATACTACCTTGACAGGTAGAACTGACCGGTGGTGCTCAAAGTAATCTAAGCCGGTGTCTCTATAATAACCATTTTCAATCGCCATGGTATTAGGATAGGTGTCACCATGTCGCGACATATCTAGGCTAGCCGTTAAGAATAGCGGACGGTTGTTTCCATATATATTGATAGGTGAATCGTCAATATAGTGTACGTCAGCTGTTCCTATAGTTCCTACAAACTCACTACCGGAATCAGTAACGTCTGTCTCAACTAAGGCACCGGTGGGTGTCTTTTTTAGATATATATCCTTACTATTAGTCTTGATCTTCCGGAGAGGTGAGCGATTGGCATCACTCTCCACAAACCGCCATGTGCGTTGATAGTGTACATACTTGCCGTCATTATAACCATCCTCAGTCAACGGTGCTGAGTCAGACCCACTCACATATAAATTTACGGTGTAGCCGGTGGCTTCATGTATCTTATAGCTTTGCCAACTACTGGTGCGGAAGATTGTAAACTTCGGGCTTAATCTTGACGCGATTATCTGATCTAAATAACAATTTTCAATTCCGGGCGATTGCCACCACACTCGATCATTAAAGTAATTGTATGCATGGATGGTTTGCTTGTAACTGTTAATCTTTGACTGACCTTTGTCGTCAATATATGTGCATCTAACTGTATACTCCCCCGGCCAACGATATACATGTGTACACTCACTACCGGTGGCAGTATTACCATCACCAAAATACCAGGTAACAGTGTCATCGGATATATTGAACCCAGCGTTTACAGTATCTAGCTTAAACGTAAAAGGAGTCAGCTTATTTGTTAATCCTGTCAATACCGGTGTACCAGTATATGTAAGTTCCTGTGTAGTAATTGAATTACTAACAGTTGCTTCTATTGGTACAGCAGGTAACGATTGGATCGACATTTCAACTCAAAGCTTGTGTTACTTCTATCAACTCTAGCAAACCAGCAGAGTCAAATATATATGGATACTTAAAGTAGGGTAGTATTATATTTTGATTAACTATCTCTATATCACTAATAGGATATACCGGATTCCAGATCAACATACTAACACCGGTTATTTTGAGTGTAGGAGCATCTGTTCGAGTCATATAAACACTCTGTACACCTTCTAATGATAATATATCACTAGTGATTGCTGATATATCAATAACCTGACCTAAGCGACTACTACTGTGACTAAATGCTTCACTGATAATGCTAAAGGCTTGAGATTTTAGCTCGTCTGCGTTCTTTTTTGCGGTTGCGGTTCGTTCAACAATCAGCTTAGTTTTACCGACAATATCTGTCGATACAGACTCTTTAGGTTGAGTAATACCAAGCCCGACTGCCATATATACCGGGTCTTGGAACACTGGCTCATCTGTTATCATCTTGACTGTTTGTAGATTATTCCTAATCGCGACCTTAGAACCGGGAGCTAAGAAATTTGCTTGAACGTTTGCCGATGTGTTTTTAACTATTTTAGGTACTGCATAAACATGTACGTTGTTAAAGTTATTAGCATCTGCATACTTCACCTGATTATATAATGCGCGGGATTCTAGTGTCGGGGTATTAAGACCTAATACCTCGTCTAAGTATCTTAAATGACCATCAATATACTGAGCATTACTAACAACCTTAACATCGTTTAATATATTAGAATGATTGCGACTTATGTACATCTCATAATCATCTGATGTTACTAATCGGTTCTGAGCCTTGAAAAATTCCGGTGCATATTTTCTTATGGTACTAATCTCCTCCGGTTCTGCTGGAGTTGTAGAGGTTGTCGTGTTTGAAAAATTTAGCTTACCGGCATCTTCAAAGGACATATAAGTTATATTCACCGGTTTGATGTCATTACGGATGCGGTTGAAATTAACTGAAGTGTATAGCGTCATTGGACGACCGGCTAAAGCCCCAGGGCCGACTTCTCCAACGTTTCCGGAGCTTTTCAAATATAATACATGTACTTCGTCTCCAACGTTTAGCTGATTACCGTTAATATTATTACCGAAAGTCAACTCATATCTACCATTCTCATTATATCTCTTTTCATACACGGAGTCGTTCGCGTCAGAAAAATATAATGAAGTGACTTCAGTATATTGGCTATATGCTCCGGTGCGCGAGTCTCTAACATACACATTAATAGTACCGTGGTCGATCTTTATATCAGCTAGTGAAATGGTAAAGCTCTCGAAAGGCTCACCGGTGGCCGGGAGAGTCGGGTATTCAGTATATTTACCTTGGTGCAGAATATTACCCTCACCTACGGAAGATATCAGCTCATCTATCTGATTAGACTTAGTAAACGAAACATCTGTAGAGAAACTGAAAGGTACACCATTAGCTTCTATAAACGAATATCTAGGTATGGTGTATACTCCTTTTGATAGAGTCTTTTCAGCTGTCATACTAAACGGCAAAACTGATGTCTGGTAACCTAGTGGTTTATAGTTAATCAACTTAACTATCCTATTCATGTTTTCATAAATTTCAGATTGAGAGAACATACTCTCATTAGCGGTGCGGTTTAAATAGAACAGTAACACATGATAGCTATAGGCGATTACGTCTATGATGGATGACATGTTACTGCCTTCATATATTTGATCAGTAAAGACGCCTTTCTCAGTTAAGCGGTCGATTATTAACTGCTTTAAAGACGTCGCGTCGAAGGCCGCGTAGGCGTCAGTCGGTAGATTGTATTCTGTGAATTTATTGCTCATGTGGTTTGTGTAAATTGTTCTTGAGATAGGATTCCGGTAAAGGATACACTAGAATTACTTAATTTAGGTATACGTAAAGTCAAAGATACAGTAAACTGTGTATTTGCAATATCTCTCTGTACGTCTATATTTATTATCTCCACTCTAGACTCCCATCTACTAATACCTTTAAAAATCGTCTCAGATATTCGCTGCGCAGTGAAGCTTGTTAGAGGTTCGAATAAAAACCTCTTAAGATCTAGACCGAATTCCGGGCTCAGTACCTTCTGACCGGGGATGGTGTTGAATATATTAACTAGAGAGTTCTTTATAGCTTGCTCATCTACTGATATATCAATGTCAGATGAGTTAATAGGCTTGAATAGATTATCATTAGTAGCTAGGTTATTAACCTCTATATCCATAGTAATATCGGTATATGTTGTGTTTGTATCAACTCGAGGTTGCTGAATTTCTTTAATTACAATGGACGGCATATAAATTATTTAATAGAGATACTTAAATCTATACACTGTTACCAATAAATAATAGTATATGAACAAATTTAAAACGCTTTTTGAGGGCAATTTTCAGAGATATCAGGGAGGTGGATTCTTAACCGGGGATCTCGTAAGGATCCGGCCTGATATTCTAACTAGTGAGTGGGCTAAGATGTTAGGGCTAAATGTTGTAGAGCAGGTGAAGAAATTTATCGAATCTGATCTAAATATCCGAGTAAGTTCGGTCAAAACGTTAAGGCCACAAGTTTCAGGAGGCACTCAACAAGATGTTGGAGCGAGTAACGAGTACTTTGCTGATGTTTGTCTAGAAAAGGCTCCGGGACTGTTTCTTGATTTTTTAGAATTACCGACCGGGTTTTTGGAGCAAATCGACACCGGTATTAACCTATCACCTATCCCAGATTCACAGAAAAGAGAGGGTGAGGTGACGATTAAACCAGAAGAGCTTGAGCTAGAGGCTGGCGAGAATCCTTTCGTTGATCCTGTGGATAACACAAAATCTAAAGAAGGAGACAAGAGTCTACCAACTGCTGACACGAAGCAACCGAATGCGCTAGCGGCTACTTCATATACTGCAGGGTATATGGGTTAAGATGTCTTGTCTGCTAACATAAGCAGGCAGGAAAAGAAGTTTATCTCCGGGTCGAGCACGAAACTCGATCTATATATGTACTCTGATATAACTAGAAGTTGTTGTTGCTTTAGACTGTCTGAGATCTCAGCGGCGCAGACGTGATTAAATAGTGTACGTAGCAGTTCTGGGTAGTCACCATTAAAAACAGCCTCATTCTCAATGATTTTCGCTCGTAGTTTTAACACAGTCCGCGGAGCGATCAGTTTATACACATTAGTAACGAACTTATCATGCCGGGATTTGTCATTCTGAACATACTTTCCATCTAATACACTCTTCTGAGCTTCATTAATACACTTTCTTAAGTCCGGGTAGTGGCACCTAACAAGCTCATATATGTCGTTCTCGGAAAATTCCACACCCTCCTCTTCTAGTACATGAGTTACTCGAGTGTTGCAGTCGCTCAGCTTAGGTGTTAAGTCGAAGCTTTGAGTCCGGCTCTGTAGAGGTGGTATAACCTTGTGATTATAGTTCGCAGTTAGTATAAACCTACAGTGACTACTATACTCCTCCATCGTATTCCGGAGGGCTCGTTGAGCATCTAGAGTTAAACCATCTACCTCATCTAATATAATAACCTTAATACCACCATCCAAGCTCTTCGTTTGAGCGAAACGGGTTACTTTGGTGCGGATAGTATCAATGCCATTCTCGTCGCTAGCATTAATATACAAATATTGACAATTTAGGATCGAATTTACTACAATCTTCGCTAAACTGGTCTTACCTATGCCGGCATTTCCAACAAATAATAGGTTAGGTACCTCTTTCGCGGTGGCAAATTCTCTAAACTTGCTCTTTACATTATCCGGAAGGCAGATATCATCTAATGTCTTCGGGCGATACTTTTCAATCCATAGGTTTTCAAACATTCTTTATATTCTTGATGTTAAACTGTGTGGCTTCAAGTAAGTTATCGTAGTATTCCTCATCAACATGAGGGTTTTCTTTGGCCCAGTCGTTTAATGCCTGTACATCGGTGAACGTCCATGGGTTTATCTCCGGTCTAGACCCAGGTCTCTCGAAAATCCTCGAAAAAATCGCAGTCTCACTACCGGTCGATGTAGTCTCTGACGGTGGTGGCGAGGTTCTCTTAGCGAAGGGAGGCCTAGTTAAATCTTCAGCCTTATGTGCTGGTGTATCCGAGGAGCCAAAGCCTTTTGCTCCTCGCTTCGTCGATGTAACACTATCAACAAACTCAAAGGTCGGTTGTAGCAGCTTATACACTACTAATTGAGCGATTTTGTCGCCTTTCTTGACGTAGTGTGGGCAATTCCCGAAGTTGTATAGCTTTACTCCTAAGTCTCCTCGATATCCATTATCGATAACACCTAAATGTGGTTGTATGCTATGTTTAAATCCTAGACCACTTCTAGGCTCGATGCGAATCCAGTACCCGCTGGTTATATCAGCTAACGTCAACCCAACAGCGACATTGTTACTGCCTCCGGAGGGGATTTTAGCGCTTTCGACAGCAACTAGGTCGTATCCTGTATCACCACCACCTACCTCCTCATTATTGGCTTCCGGAAGCTTGGCGTCCGGGTGTGTTTTTTTTAATCTTATGTTAATAGACATACTATTCATTCAATAGTGTTTCATCATCATGTAGAGATCTAATATTACCCTCTACAGGCATGGAATTTTGCGCTAACCATTTAAGTAATTCGTCTAACCTGTTAGCTGCTATGACGAATTTACCGTGTCCTTGTACTTCAACCGTTATCATATATTGATTATATACTATACAGTGTATTAATCAACTATTTTGGATAAATATTAGTAATGAGTGATGATATATTTCCAGATGACATGGTTGATGAGCTGGTATCACAACTAAAAGACGCAGATGCAGTAGCTAGGACGGCGGCTCGGGAGCGGACTGATGTTACTGATGATAATCTCGAGGAGTTTATATTAAAAACCTCTAGTGAGTTGATTGAGAACAGTCTAGATGTAATATCTAACGTAAAAGAGTATACAGCAGGTTCTCCGGATGCTAGAGAGTGTCAATCCCTTGCAGAGCTAATTAGAGCGTCGGCTTCTGCGATAGATACCCTTAATAAGGTTCTACTACAGCGGAAAAAGGGTGAAATGCAAAAAGAAGTCAAGATGATGGACATAAGATCAAAGCAAGGTATTGCGAATGCGGAGCAGCAGACCAAAGTCCTGCTATCTCGCGAAGATATTATGAAGCAACTAGTTAAAGATTCAGTTGAAGTCGAAGTTGTTGATCTTAATCAAGACTAGTTGGCTGATTTCAGTGTACTCTCTAAAGTAACCTCAGTTTGAAGCTTTTTCGCGCGGTTTTTCATTAAATCAACGTCTATCATTAGACCTTCGACGTACTTCTTATATATAACATTAGGCACTTTTAGTGAATTAATATTATTAGATATAAATAGTAGCACATCATACATCTGTTTTAATGATGTCTGTAGGGTAGTGTGGATGTCGGTCACTAGTTGCTTCATTCTGTCATAGTGACTTGCATCAACTACTAAATTTACACCATGTGGTTGCGCGCTATCAGTGTAATCCTCTAGGAGCGGTGCGATATTTCGGCGAAAGACCTCGTGAGTCTTTTTTGATAGATCTAAACTAGCGCGTTTTTCAGCATCACTCATGATATAGTTTAAAATACTACTATATGGGTACGGGACATCGCCGGCGCTAGTGATATCTGTCATATCCATAGTGTGAGTGTTCTTTATAAACTCAATATTCTTCAAATTCCCGACACTTTCACTAAAATTATTGTAATATACACTATCTGGGTATGTGTTTTGTAAGGCT
>TARA_R110000851_G_scaffold315704_2_pt1 | contig 10172 bp, 3 predicted proteins | sample TARA_R110000851 | Tara Oceans TARA_R110000851 (sample SAMEA4397627) | marine metagenome | biome: Polar Biome; feature: [DCM] deep chlorophyll maximum layer (ENVO:01000326); material: water (ENVO:00002006), including particulate matter (ENVO:01000060) such as... | depth 17 m | reverse complement strand
TGCCCGATCCCAGGGCACGGTTCTTCCCCCATCCTGCCAAACGGCTGCAGTATTCTCGCTGACGGTAAGCCCGTTGCCCGAGTGGGCGATGCCACGGGCTGTGGCGCCATGATCACCCAGGGATACCCAATGGCCTTTGCCGATGGCATGCCCGTGGCGTACCTCGGAAGCCCCACCAACCATGGCGGTTCGATTGTTAGTGGTAATCCACGGGTTATTCTTGGCGTTGCCACCATCGCCGCGCCAGTTGTGGATTTTGCGGTAGCAGGAGCCCTGGATGACAAGGGCCAACTTACGCCAACGGCAAAACAACTGCTGGACACAGACCCCCAGGAATTTGTGCGCCGGGCAGCGCAGAAAGGCGCATTGATTGACGAAGGCCTGCCTGAAAAATCACCGGATGAGTCGCCCGAAGAAGAGGACCATCCCAAAGTCCGGGTGGAAGCAGGCATCTTTTTTGATGGTACCGGCAACAACCGCAACAACACCCAGACCTACCAACGACAAATGGATGAATGCCTGACGGCCAATGCCGCCGGAGCCATGTCGGAGGAAGAATGCAGTAGTGAGCTGTCTCAGATCATGGAGGGTAGTTATCTCAATGCCGAGACCAATGTCTCCAAGCTTGAGCGACTTTACCAGCAGGGTCAGTCCCAAAGTGATGAGTGGGAACAGGTACACCGAATTGCCACTTATGTATCTGGTGTAGGTACAAAAGCCGGAGACCCCGATGACGGCCCGAGTATGGGGCTGGGGCTTGGTGAGCAGGGCGTACTAAAGAAAATTAATAAAGGGTGCAGAGAACTGGCGTTTGAAATCGGTGACTCTGTCATGGAACCAATCGATGAACTGGTCCTTGATGTGTTTGGTTTCAGCCGTGGAGCCGCAACAGCACGGCACTTCGTCAGCCGGGAGATCGATGAAAACGGGGCACTGGCCAAAGCTTTCAAGCGTGAGGGGATTCCCTGGCCAAAGAAAATCACGGTTCGCTTTCTGGGCTTGTTTGATACCGTTGCAGGTGTTGCCGACCTGGGCAACCTCGACTTTTCAGCCCACGATGAGAGAACCGGCCGTATCAACGTCAATTTAAAGCCGGAACAGGTTCAGCGCGCGGTTCAGTTTGTGGCTCGCGATGAGCGACGGCACAATTTCTCCCTGAACAGCCTGCGGAGTGAATCTGGCAACCTGCCCGAGCACTTCAATGAGTGGGTCTTGCCGGGAGCACATTCCGATATTGGTGGAGGTTATCCAGACCGGTTTCAGGAACGCATCGAAGTTCGTCCACCTTTGGTGGTCGGGGGTAAAGATCGTCATAACCCCGAAGCGAGTTTCGAATTCTCGCGGATGTTGCAGGAGCGGGCACTCATCAAAAGTGAAGGGTGGATTGGGCCTTTGAACCCGCTCGCTACGTTAGAGATTGAACAGGAGCGTCCGTCTGGCTTGCCTGGAGGTGACATTACCCTGCGTCTATGGCTGAATCGTGAGGTCCGGGGAGAGTACTCGCGTATCCCCTTGTATCTGATGCACAAGCTGGCTGTGAATGAGGGGGTTCCCCTGCAGTCTATTAACCCTGATGTGGAAGGTCTTTCCTTGCCAGACGAATTAATGCCTATCGCCAGGAATCTTGCTGCTCACGTCTGGCATGGCAATGAGTTGCTGATGACGCCGGAATCTAAAGCCTTACTAAAGCAACGGTACATCCATCATTCCGATCATTACCTGAGGATGGGCCCGCTGTACCCCTTTAGGCCTGCCAAAAACGGTCGTCGCGCGATTCATCCGAACAAGGGGCAGTGGAGTGAAGGGCAATATCATGAGTATTAAGAATCTCGCAGTCAGCTTATGTGTTTTGATGCTTCTGGGGTGTTCGGAGCAAACTGAGTCGAAAGGGCCGATGCACGGCCCGGATTCAATCTATCGGAGCATCTCCATTGTCGTGCCCAAGCATTACGATGCGTGGGTCGATACCGTAATCCTCGAATCCGTGTCGGGGAACATCGGTTGGCGTGCCCCTATCGGAGTCGTCACATGTTGCTGGGAAGACCCGTCCGGCAAGAATGCAGAATGGCAGGCTATGCCTGGGCTGGTGTTAGTTAAGTGGTTTTCGTTTGCAGAGCAACAATCCTACAAGGCGCTGATAAAGCTTGAAAATGCACGCGAAATTGAAGAAAAAATGAAGGAAGTAGCTTCGTTTGAGCGTTATGGCGAGATCGTTGAGCGCCCCCGGCATAACCTTGTTTTTGGCCTGGCCCCGGGCGGAACGGTGGTTGTCTGGATCATGAACCGTGCAGAAAATGCGATTGAGGTTGGGCGCTACGAAGCCGAGCCTTACAACAACGAAGAGTCGGACTACTCTCAGTGGGTAGACGAATACATGGAAAGAGAGGGCGAGTATCTCAAAGAAAATGGAATTAAACTGAAGGGTTGGTAGGCGAAAGCCTCGCCGCCAACACCAGGCATGGTGACAGTTTGCTGATGCCCCCCCCAATGGCCTCAATGTGATCAAGAGTGGACATTGAATTAAGTAAACTGCCCCTAGAATAATTGTTGGAATTCTTGTCGCGCCCTTTTCCGGTCAAATGTAACGATCGGTTCTTCCATTTACTATTTCGGCTACCATCTAGTGGAAGTGTGAACCTGACTAACTGCGCCCTTGAAGTAGTCAAACTTGAGGTCGTTCTTTACGCGCAATACAGCGACCGTATCTGTAAACTTGCCGTCATGGTAGTCTGGCTTACTTGACTCATATCGATGCAGCTTAATGAGTATCAAGAGGTCAACGCTGAAAGCGCTCAATAACTTACCGAGGAAGGGTGCCTTGGCGATGAGGCGAACGCCGGTGCTCTCACCTTCTTCGTAAGGCATCCTGTATCCCCATGCCTGGGTCCTCGCCACCAGCTTTCTGTGGGGCATGCGCAAGGACCGTTTGAACGCGTCTCCCGAAGTGACAGAAAAGCGTTTTGCGTACTTCGGAGAAAAATGCGGTCGGCGCTCGACTTCAATCACACTCAGCGGGTCGTATTCGTCAAGCCCAGTTCCTTCACGCGAGGGTTTAACAATCCAGGGCTGAAACCCTTCCTTACGGTTAGTAAAATGCTCCTCCTGATCGTCATAATCGAAGGTCGGCAGCCAGACAAAGAAACCTTCTTCCGCGATCAGCTCTTTGGCACGGCTTTCCGCCTTTTGCGTGGGGACCAGAGCGGAGCTGATATGGATATTGACTCCGTCAGGCGACTTCCAGTCGCCCTCAACGACGAGCTCATCTGCGATCTTTCGGGACCGAATGCCGACAAGACTGAGAAGTTTGTCGCGATCGCCAGTAATAACAAGACCATCCTTTCCCTTCTTCATTGCGTTCTGTTTCGTGTCGAGCGGTGCACGGTCCATACCGTCCGAGAGCCACAAGCCATCGCTTCTGGTAAGCAGGTTTGACTCGAGCCATTCGGACCACGGTTCTCCGTAATCCCAGTATTCCGATATTTGATGGGTCTTGAGAAGCTGGCCAGCCGCAAGATAGATCGCGTGCCAGGCAAGATAATGACCGTAGCCATGTGTACTGGAGGGAAGTGCCACCGCCCTCTGCCCGGTGCGGATTTCGCGCCCACCCTTGTCATAGATCGTGGTGATCGCGGGATCGAGGCTGTGGACGACCTCTTTAATGAGATCTTTCACTTCCCAGCCCGGTGCCGAGAACGTACCGGCGAGGCCGTGAACTTCGTACTTGTCGAAGTCGTAGTCGAGCGAAAATTTGTGTTTAGGTTTCGGCGCGTCATCGGGGCGAGGCCAGTAGAAATCCCCGTTGGAATTGCCCCGCTCCGTTTTATATGGAAGGGGCGATTGATTGATAGATAACAGCTTATCGCGATCTGTCGTCGTGAGCCTGATCGCGCCCGCCTCACCACACGCCAGCAGAGCCTGTGCTGCGAAATGCCTCATCGCAACATGGACCTGACGGGGATTGAGGGCGACCGAACGCAGCATCGCCTCATGCTTTGCTAGCGCCTTAGGTGTATCGCGGGCAATACGGGCAAGCGCTATGAGCAACCAGAGACGTGCATGCAGATTGTAGAAGGGCAGTTCCGGGGCCTGAAAAGCTTTCGAGTCCGTATCCTCGAACTTCTTAGCCAGGGCGTCGATGACCTCCCAGCATTCAAGCCGAGCAAAGGTGCGTATGGTGTGAGTGGCAAGCCATCGCTCAGACGCGCGGGGAGAGGCGAGTGACTGCCAAACGAGCCCCGTTGCAGCGGTGAGAGGATCGTCAGCGGGGTAAAGGCCGCGCTGCCATGAACCATCCGGCACTGTATCGGTGAGCCTGGCCGCATTGCTATTAAGAAGACGCGATAGGGCGGCCTGTCCATGCCCTTCATCTGCATTTTCGGCGATGATCGTCGCAAGGCCAATCCATGCAGATGCCGGAACAGACCAGTCAGGTGCTGCAAAAACTTTGACGAGTTCCAAGGCAAGTTCCTGCTTCGTAACGCCCGTCAACTCAGCGAGCTCTCGCAACCGATAACCGGACAGGCGATCAAAACTTAGGAATTCTTCTGCATGGATTTCTAGTAAAGGGATAGCAATCTTACGGAAGGTACGTGCAATGACGGGTGAACTACCTGACCACTTCGCCTTGCAGTGTTCAAGCTCTTTCTCCTTCGCATAACTATCTAAACCCTCGGCACGCGCGATTATCTGAATATACGCTGTGCGATCCTTTACCTTGACCCTACGCCTTAAGCGGTCGAAAAACTCTCTCTCCTGGTCCCGAGACGGCCAATGTAGGTTGATCTGCTCAAAGGCCGCGACCAATGCGTCTTCGTTCAGCGGATCAATCGCGGAAACGAGGGCCTTAATGTTGGCGTATTCAGGCTGAGATTCATCCGGCATAACTCCAAGCCTGGAGTCCCCCTTGGGGTTATAGTTCCTATGCTCGTTACTCTCACGAATGACTGCATCGAAAGTTGGATAAGCCGCTTTAAGATGCTTTGTCAGCGGGTTGGACGAGCCAAGCGCGTCCTTTGAAATTTTTGCAATCTCCTTAACCGTGGATGAAGATGAAACACCGGGATGATTATCGAGATACTGATTGATAAACTCACTTGCAACCAGTTTTGCGTTGGCTGCATTGGCCGCATATAGAGCCTTTCCTAGTGTGCTTGAGTTGCATTCCCAGAGCTCGACCGGGTCGGCGAGTCGATTTAGTGACAGGGCGTATTCTGGTGAAATCTTTTGATCACGAAGTAAGGCCGTGAGATAGGGAAGCAACGTATAGGAAAGATCGATCTTCTCGCGATCATGCCATCGAGAGAGCTTTGCAAGTCCTCTCACGCCAGCGGTTCTGGACAAAGCGGCTCCGAACGCGCCCCAAGGGAACTTGTGCTCTTCATAGGACATATTGAGCTCACAAATGTTAGTGAGCGTGTGGAAATCCTTCTCGGGAAGTTGTTTACCTTTGACTGATGCCGCAAAGCAGAGCAGTTCATGCGTAAAGCTGTAATCACCGGAGCCGATCGAATCGAGCTGCTCAAGGCCTACGCGGAAATATTCTTGCGCGTCAGCTGTGCTGACAGGCAAGATCGCGCGTGCAAGTCTCGCATAAAGGGATGAGCGCGTCTCAACGTCGTCTTCTCTTTCAATAAGTGCTTTCGCCGCGACAGCTTGCTCAGCCGCTATCGCGTCCAGCCGCCGATTGTGATTGATAATTGATACGAGTTGGATGAGTGTTGATGGGTCTTTAAAGTTCTGCTCGTCGATCCGGTCGATAAATCGGCGAATGGATACGGCTTTGAGGTCGGAACGGGACCAAAGAACGAATAGCACAGCCGTGAGGCCGAGTGACTGGAAGTAGGGATTAAACTGGTGCTCGTAGTAGCGGTTCTCCTTGTTCTTTCTCGTATCGGCCCAGACATCGAGAAGCTCTTTGAAAGCCCCATCCGCTGATCCGCGTGGAGCAGTCCAAAGCGCTGCCAGAGCATTTGTAAAACGAAGGAGAGATGGCAGCCTGTATCCGAGAAAACGATCAGACTCGGAATTTAGGCTATCGCGCGAATGTCTTTTTGCTTCTTTTTTATCCTTTTCCCATTCTTTGCGCAGCTGCGTACTAATTCGTCTCTTTATTATCGCCTTAAGTTCCTCAAGAGAAACGGAGCGGGTGACGCCCTTTGCGTGAGGCAATAGTTCTTGCGGTAGAAGATCACGCTCGGCGATGCACTTCCCTTTCGCGGCGGCAACCAGCGAAAGCCTGAAGAGGAACGGGAACGAACCCCGGTCCGACCAGCTATCTACGAAGGTCCAGATTCGCGGGCGTTCGTGCGGTGCGCGCAAGGAAATGGCGAGTGCCTCTTCGTTCATCCCATGGGACGCCGCAATCGCTGCAGCCTTCCTCAGTCCATCAGGTAAGTCGTACGTGCGCTGCTTGGTCATTGCACCGCTTGATTTAAACTTCGACTTCTTTTTGCACGCACTGCCAAGGCGGGCGATAACATCATAGCGCTGCTTGTCGGAAAGAACTGCAAACGATAGAGCCCCGGTGAGGCAATCAATCGCTGATGATGCCTCGTCGATGAAATTTGTGAGGGTGCTTTTCAGTCCGGGATCACGGTTGATAGCATAACTCAGCAGGGCGTAAAGTTCTTCGGATACTTCAAAGCCATACCAGTCGTACCAGTAGCGCATAAAACCCAACGCGCATTTCGGTTGACCCTGCAGAATCAGATGGAAGGGCACTGCGGCATGATCGATGCGCTCGGGACGCGGGCGACTATAGTCATCGTTATCGCTCTGAAGATCATGCCTGACCCATTCGCGCGTATTGCGATAATGGCGCGCGGCATCATCAACTGCGCCTGAAAGCAGGTTTGCGATCATGAGTCTTGCGTGTCTTGCACCAGGCCATTTGGTGCGCATTTCGAAGAGCCTTCTCAGCGCATCAGCATCCTGCGCATTCACGACTAGATCTGGGTTGTCAAAAATGAAGTCCGCGCCCTTTTGGTCGCTTGCGGCTACGCTCGACAGCTCGACAAGGAGTTCGACAAGATTATTGTTGTCTGAGTGCGCTGCCGCGTGCACAACGGCGGCTTTCAGGCGCGCATAGCTGATCCGGCGCTGCCCGACGGTGCTGGATATGGCTGCAGGGAATCTTTCATCGAATGCCAGCTTGAACAGCCTTTTGCCGTCGCCAAGACGCTGCAGCAGGCCGGGAAGTGACCGGGCCGCATAGACGGACTTATCCTGACGCTCCATGAGATTCTTGGCGACAATCCGAAGCGCACTCGTCTGTGAACCATAACTCTCCCGGACCAGGGTCTCGGTTGGCTCATCACGAAAGGTCATGCCATGTTCGGTTTGTTCCAGGAGGGGAGCAAGGTCTGCCGCAAAACTCTCTATGGCACCGATCGCCATCCCGTGCGCTTCGGCATATTCGCTGAGCGGCACAGGTGGTGGAAGCACGGAAAGTCCAGCGAGAAACGCATTGATCTCCTTCTTTTTATAGCCGCGCCGCACGGCTTCACTCAACGCATCATCAATCCTCTTTTGCAGAAGATCGTCGAGCGCGATGGGTTTGTCGATTTCAGATACATCCAGGAGACCTCTGTCGCTATCAACAAGATGTTCCAGGATGCGCGCATTGCCATTTGAGCGCGCCTGAGCAACGCGGGTTTCCTCAGCCTTGATGCCCGTCACGCGAGAGCGGAGATATGTACTCGTTTCACTGAGGCTGAAGGCGCGAAGCTCGAAGTCTTCATAGCTGAGGTCGCCGAGCGATCTTTCGATGCGGTGCGACCGGCATGAGACAACGAGCTTTACGCCGGGCACGGCACCAGAGCGTTCGAAGCTCTCTATCAACTGCGTCGGAAAGGCACGCTGGTTGCGTTCTTTCGCAAAGTCGGCGGCATTGTCGATCGCGTCTATAATGATGATAAGTTCGCGGCTCTCGTTTGCGGTTGCCAGCGTATTCATGCACTGGGCGAGTCGTTTGCGAAACGTGCTGAAGAGAATCTCGGGATTGTCGCTTCCGGGCAATATCGGGTCGCACAGGCTTCGGCAGGCGAGCAAATTCGCGATATGAATCAGGCCGCGATTGGCCAGATGGCGGCCATCTTCGGGCGAGCGGTAAGCACCGCCTCCAAAGCAATCAAAGAACACGACTTCATGTTTATTAGACAGCGCGGAAGCCAGTCCCTCCAGAAACACCGTCTTTCCGACCCCGCCCTCTGCGTGGACCAGCAGCGGCTTTGTCAGTGACGACATACGTGCGATGGCATCGGGGAGTTGCTCGCGCGCGACAACGTCTCCGACATTGGCAAGGTTCTCCGAGCATGGCAGGAGGTCATCAATATCAGAGAGTTCAAGCGCTGAGAGGACGTCAACCTGTCGAATAACCTTGAGATGTTCTTCGTCATACCCTGCCTTCTTGCGAACTATATTGCGCATGTCACCAAGGCGGGCACGGGCGGTCGCATCGTAGGTCGCTGACCAGTCTACGAGTATCTTCCTGAGATCGCCCTTCGTGTCCTTGAGGCTTCCGGACATGCCTCTCAAAAGAAACTTGGATGCGAATTCCTTGAGCATATCGTCTGGGAGGCCGGCAGCTGCTTTCAACTGGTTCGCCTGCCTGAGCGCATTACCGGTGAGCCGTGAACCGGAAGTGAGCCCTTCGACCGCTGCAAGAAGTCCGGAGAATATTGGGCGGTTGGTTATGAGCTCAAAGAAGAGTTTCTCACTCGTCGCATCTTGACCATAGTTAGCAAGATGATCCCTGTAGGATTGCGCGAACTTCGTGACGGTCTTCTTAGCATCACTGGCACGAAACTCTTTCTGGGCCTGCTTGGGTGAGTACTTGGACTGTAGGATTTCGACGCGATCCGCCGCTTCGAAATAGGCGTCCCTACCGTAATAGAGAGTAAGATCCGCAACATCGGCCGCTTCCTGCGAGGCATGGCTTTCATCCTTTTCAGAAAGCCCTTCGACGGCGATTCCGATAAGCCCGTCTCGGGGGAGCAGCAGCTGCATCGCCTTTCGCGCTGCCCAAGCCTCATGAAACTCATGCCCATCGCGGGACGGTCCAACTGTATTAACCAGCTTAGTTCTTGTGGACATTATTTTTTGTGTCTTGGACTTACCCCGGTGCAGTAGACACTCCTAGCCTATGATTAGAGCATAGGAGGAATTGTCATGAGCAGCCAACGTTATCCCCCGGAATTCAAGAACGAAGCGGTTCGACAAGTGCTGGAACGGGGCTATACCGTAGCCGAAGTGTCGCAACGACTGGGAGTCTCGGCTCACAGCCTCTACAAATGGGTTAAGGCGGTGAAACCGGATAAGTCTGATGAACAGGCCGCTGAGTTGGTCGAGGCCAAAAGCGAGATTCTCAGGCTGCGGGCCCAAATGCGCCGGGTTGAAGAAGAGCGCGATATCCTAAAAAAGGCCGCTCGGTACTTTGCCAGAGAGCCCGAGTGAAGTACCGGTTTATCAACGATCACCGACACGAGTTCAACACCAAAACTATGTGTCGTGTGCTCCAGGTAGCTCGCAGCGGTTTTTATAAATGGTTGCACAAACCGCTGTCGGATCGGGCGGTGGATAACCAGAGATTGCTCGGATTGATCCTGGCCTCATACCAAGGCAGTTCCGGCGTGTACGGTTCACCACGGGTGTTTCTGGACCTCCGGGAAGCCGGTGAAACCTGCGGCCGACATCGAGTCGCCCGATTGATGCGAGCGCACAAAATCAAGGCGCTGCGAGGCTACAAAGCACCGCGCGTGATCGCCGGAAGACCGTCTATTCTTACCCCGAACAAGCTCCAGCGGGAATTCACCGTAAGCCACCCTGACAAAGCCTGGGTGACCGATATCACCTACCTCCGCACCTGGCAAGGCTGGTTGTATCTGGCGGTGGTTGTAGACCTGTTCTCGCGTCGTGTAGTGGGTTGGTCGATGAAACCCACCCTGCACCGTAGCCTGGTGGTGGATGCGCTGCTGATGGCCGTTTGGCGACGGCGGCCGAAGGAAAAGGTCCTGGTCCACTCAGACCAAGGCTCACAATACGGGAGCGATGACTGGCACCGATTCTGTCGCGCCCACAACCTGGACCCCAGCATGAGCCGTCGGGGTAATTGTTGGGATAACGCGGTGGCTGAATCGTTTTTCAGCAGCCTGAAGAAGGAACGCGTTCGGAAA
>TARA_R110000851_G_scaffold333530_1_pt1 | contig 10183 bp, 17 predicted proteins | sample TARA_R110000851 | Tara Oceans TARA_R110000851 (sample SAMEA4397627) | marine metagenome | biome: Polar Biome; feature: [DCM] deep chlorophyll maximum layer (ENVO:01000326); material: water (ENVO:00002006), including particulate matter (ENVO:01000060) such as... | depth 17 m | reverse complement strand
TGTTCTGACCGAACAGGGCGGGTGTCTTCTCACTACCATAGATAGCGAAAGATTTATCAGGGGTGCGCTTCTTATAAGCGGTTGGCTTGTCTTGCTTGGCGTTACTATAGATGGGGAAGAGGGTCCCAGTCACTGTACTTCCGTCTGCCTCACTTAACTCTGAGACTACGCCGAAGTACGCACATGTCTGGGCTGAAATCCCTCGACCTTCAATGTCTGTGGATGGATAAGCTTTGTACTCATCTACATCTACAGGCTTGTTGTACTGTGGTATCTGAGGAGGCTGGTGGTTCTTAGCTCCCGTGGTCGATGGTTCTGTATGTTGACATCTGTTACAGTGCGCACCGCCATCCTCAAAAAGTATCAGGTGGTTACCTGAACTATCACCACCGTTTGCACGGCAGGTTGGGCAGGGTTTATCTCCTACAATCTTACTCATAACTTTTCCTTTAGACATATCCGAATACCTTGGCTACTGAGGTTGCCATTAATAGTAGGACAGTCGTTAGGGAAGTTAGTTCAATCTTATTTCTTTGACGGTTCATTGTCATATACCTCGATAGAAAATTTAATGTCGATCAGCTTGCCATCCTTGTCCTTAATATAACGAGGGATCCAGACGAACTTCGAGATCTCCTCACGAATTAACTGAGGGATAAAGTCATAGCTGGGAGTCCCAGTAGACTTCTCGAATACAGACATTGTTTCCATTACGTGTCGATCAAGTTTCATTTAAGAACTCCTGTGATTGTGGGGGAGCTTAGCGTCCCACTTATGCTCCGGTGCTAGAGAGTGTGGACAGGTAAAGACACTGATAGTTCCAATGCCTTCACGATGTCACACTCTATAGGGCTTCTGCGCAAGCCCACTAGCTACTTAATCACAGTACCGAGGTACATGTTACTACTTACTTACTTGAGGATATTACAGGCGGACTGATGCCATCCATGTTAACGCCCAGACCACAACGGAGAGGCCGGCATACACCGTAAGCCCGAAGGGTACGGCCCAGAGTATAAAGATTATAGTCCAGAACGTTCGCGGGTTCTTCTTAGCAAATGCTCGGAAGGGTGGTGGTGACTTCTCCAACACCCAATCCTTTATATCCTGTGTCTTCTTACCTAACCAATTCTTCACTACGATAATACCTCTGCTGTCATTGTTCCAAAGGGTACGAACCCTTCAAGTACGGGGTCCCAAGCGATTCGGATAGGTGCATGTGTAGCCACCCATGATGCCTTAGCTAGGACCATGATGTAGGTCTGAAAGACCTGAAGCGGAATAAGGAATGATGTATCCATCAGCCCTGCTGTTACGAGACTAATCATGCAGCCTCCAATGAAAGGTAGTAGAGTGATTCATCACGCAACTTAGCGTAATGATTTACCGATGACCAGTAGCGACGGTGTGTTGCAGGTAGAGACTGGACTGGGATTCCATCCTCCCCCTTGTTCATCGCTCGCTGGTCTGGACTTATATGCCCGCCATGCTTGTGTACCATTTTATTGAATACACGTCGTTGCTTGTTTGACACAGTTTGTTCCTCTTATTCAAGGCCATACACCTTGCTTAGTTCTTCTAGACGAGAAAGTTTCTTCTCATGAGATAGGTCGCTGAGGTCGACCTGTCGTGCATCTACTACGAATGATTCCATAGCGTTGCATAATCCTGCGATAGTTGTAGGCTTCATAATGAGCCTCCTATTCTTGTTGTTTTAAATATGTTGAACACGACTAGGCTCTTGCCCAACCGTATGTAGAACCTCTGATAACTGCACGGGTTCGTCTTGCACTTCTTGCCAGCTTATAACTCCGAAGGCTTTGACTTCATCAGCTACCTCTTGGATAACTTCCGATACTTGGCTCTCCTTATATGCTGTATAAAAATAATCAGCGCCTATGTACAGGCCACTCATGACTATTATTATGGGCAGTATTAAGTGCAGGGGCAGGGCTAACATTATCTGTTCACGCCACCATTCTAACATATTACTTCTCCTTAACTAACGTTGATAAAAGATACTACAAGGTTAGACTACTGGGATTAGTCATCGTTATCCTAAGCGCAGGCTCGTCCTCTGTCTCTTAGTCTTCCACCCTTTCACAGGTGGCAGGTGTTCCGTTGTAGCGGTGTCCCTATTCTTTAATGCGTAACTGTTCACACCCCTTGAGATGCTACTAACCCTACGACTTAGGTAATATTTTTGGTATGGTTTTATTATCAGAGGTGAACCACTAACCCCTTGGCAGATATGTTTAAGTACATCCAACGGGCACCCCTCTGAGAGGAAGGATGCCGAGTGGAGTTACTCCTTAGGTGATAGGAAGTTGAAGCATACAAGCACCAACATGAAGGCTGCCATCACTGCGTACCCTGTCCAGTCTGCACCAGGTAGGTAACACATCTCTTGGCTAAGCCCTGAGCCACACTGTACCTTGTCACCTGTCCCGAAGAACAGTAAGATACTAATGGTAGCTACACAAGCCACCAGTGTCAGGTATAGCAGGCTACGTAACGCACCTGTTAACTCCTGACCCTTGGGCTTACTACCACCTGCTTGCTTAGCTTTCGCTTGACGTTGCTGATCCGGTGTCATCACGTGACTCCTTTATCTTGAGGTGAAGGGGCTCTAACTTGTTGTACATCCACAGGCTAGAAACGGTCGTCATGTATAACAGTGTCTGCAAAGACGTCAGTATAACGTGAGTGACTAACAATGTACTCTTCCATAAGAGTATCATTAAACTTTTTAGCATTGCTTTCTTCTGTACTGACATCAGTCTTCCTCCAATAGGGCTACCGCTTGATTGATAGTAGCTTCTTGCAAGGACAACACCTTACCGAACCACTGCATACGTTCGTTGTTACAACCACGTGAGCAGCTGGTCTTACAACCCTCACCGCACCACTTGCGGTACTTACCATCAACCATACCTTGGTTTATCTCACCACCCTTGCGGTTAACGAGATCACCTACACCATTGAGTAGCATGTAGTATGTAAGTAGTTGCTTACGGTATTGATCTGCCTTACTACTAGCATTGTAGTAGTCACTAGCATCACGTCCAGTAACTAAGAAGACTTCATCATCAGTAGGGGTGCGTGATGTTGAATGGTCCTGCTTAATACCTTGATAGAACATGTCGAAGGTATCTTCATACTCACACTCAGGGCAGTAGCAGTCTGCTTGCATGTCCACAGAGGTAGCTTCAGTAGATACATCATGACCACAGCCAGGGCATGACATCTCATACATCTTAACACCTGCGGTGAACACACCAAACAATTCACTAAGCTTGTTGTATTCTATCTGAGGATCTACAACGTAAGGTGCTACCTTACCTACCTGTTTGATCTTGGTAGATGATACCTTGATAGTCTTAGCTACCTCAGTCTCATCTTCAACAGCTGACATGGGTACCTCTTCTTCCATAACAGAGGCTTCAATGAACCCTGATACTTCTGCGACTTTCTTTGCCGCGCTGAAGAACATTAAGATTCCTCCCAGTCATCATCAATAGCGTCGTCGTAGATGTTCTCCGCATCTTCCATCTCTTTCTTGAAGGCTACGTCCTTAGCAACAGCCTGTTCGTTCTGAGAGAAGATCCCGAACCGTTGCTTCTGTTCCGCCTTGGCTTCTATGTCAGCAGCCATGTCGTGTGCCACTACGTTTGGTACGTAGAAGCCTATCTTTTCTGCCACTATGGCAAGACCTTTCATTATTGATTCGATCATGTTACGCACCTACCTTTTGGTATTCAGAGATTAAAGAGTTACGTTCAGCAGGTGTTAAGCCGTTGAACAGTACTGGGTTAATACGCACTTGACGGTTGTCAATGTGGTAAGCATGACTGACATCTTTCTCAGTCATGAAGCGGTGGTTGCCAAGGATAGCTACCTGCTTGTAAGCATAGGCATACTTCCAATCCTTACCAGTTTCCTCACGAACATACTCTTCATTGTAATAGTACAGAGCACCATTACTAGGGTCGATGTATGTAGCGTCAGGGTCTAGCATACGTCGGGCAATAAGGAGGCTACGTTCCCATGCTTGACGTTCTATTTTGTTACGAGTGTCAGGGATATGTACACCGATCTCCTCTACCCAAGAGAATTGCTTAGGGGTATAGATAACTTCACACACAGTGGTTGCACTACGGAAGCCAACTGATAGTCGGTTCAGTACAACAGCAGCAGTTGCTACCTCTTGATCAGCTGTCTCACCACGAGCCTCATGATACCCATTCAATGCTAGGCATAGTAAGGACTCATCGTATAGACGGCGCTGTTCATCCTGTTGAATACGAATGGCAAGTTCTTTCTGGATACGAATCTCAGCAGCCAATGCCATTGCAGTCTGCGCTTCTAACAGTGTAGTGAAGTTAGGTTCAACAGATGAGTGCGCACCAAACTTACGGTTCATACGCATCTTAGTGATCTGAAGTTGAGCCTTAGCCTTAATACTATTCTCATCAGCAGCTAGCATGTCCCACACCTTAGTGTACCAAGGTGTAACAACTACTAACGGTTCTTCGATTCCCTCAGGTACGACCCCGATGGCGTCAGCTGATGCTTCTTCCTCAGTCGCTGCCTCAGGGCCGGTGTCTGTAGAGGGCAGTACTTGCACCCCTTCTTCCATTGACTGTACTTCAAGCGCCTTAGGGGGTGCCTCAGGCTCACTATCTGTGATGTCAACACCGGTGTCTTCGATGATGCGGACAGGTCCACTGCTTGAAGGCCCAGTGCTGACAACATCACTGCTGCTAGTGATCCCAATAGGCGTATCTTCATTGAACTTCTCCGTTGATAAGGCAGCCATGGACATGGCAGCTAGTATTAGGGCGAGTGTTATTCGTCCCAGTGGTTTCTTCTCTTGCATAATAGTCCCTCTCTCATAAGATTTATTAGGGAAGAGCACCGGAATTGGTACACTTCATTAATAAATCTACCAGCTGAATCGCAGCAGCTGATAGAGTCTCATGTGCAGGTAAGTATGGCCGGCACATGGTGTGAGTAAGCGCACTGGTATGGGTTCCCAGTACACTGCACGTATCTAGTACGTGTGATACAATCGTTAGCCGTTACGCTTCTGATTGTTCTGCTTGTTCTCAGGCATTGCTACACGCCCTTCAAGCACGGTTGGTTTCTTCTTAGCAGGCTCGGCCTTCTTCTTACTAGTGCTGGCAAACACACCATGAACACCGGGTTTGGAATCCTTCGCGTTCAGATTATAAGACTGCATAGAGAAAGAGTTAGGGATAGATGCTACGAGTTGCTGTGCTTCACGAATTTTAGACTCTCGTTTCACAGCTAAGGCTTTCAGTTTATCCTCAGCCTCTTGGATCTCACGGTCAACTTTACGGATGGGTTCCATCAAGTCAGCACGATGTACCCAATGCTCGAAGAATCCTAGGAAGGTCTTCTTCTCATCCACAGTGCAGCGGTGTACAGCATCACCATCTTGGATAAGATTTAATCGTAGATCATCTTGCTTATACTCGCCTAACTCCTTGGTTGTAAACGCTTTAACTTTCTTACTCATGTTAACTTCTCCCTATGTAGGGAACTTTACTGGACAACCACTGTCCAATTTATTATAAAGATTAAAAGATAGAGTGAAGAGGTGTTAGTCTCTTCTTAAGTATACTACATGAGTGAGTCTATCAGTCTCAGCTAACCTCGTAAGTGTAGCCAAGCATGTATAGGTACCTCTCTTAAAAATTTTACTACCATTAGTAAGCCATTGGGCTACCACGCAGCACTCGCATGTCTTCATAGCGACACTTGATCTAGCTATAGCGGGGTTAGTGTTCATCACACACTATTCACACTACTAACGGGGGACATGTTGTTACGCTGCTTACCCTGAAGCTAGCACACGACCGTGACACATGGACTCGAACCATGATACGTAACTGCTATTGCCTACCTATCAACTGCACAGGTTTCAAACTGCCGTTGTAAATGCGGAGGCCACTGGCCCTGTAAGCTACGGGCTTTGTTTATTCTGTCAGGTGTCGTAAGTAGACTCTTCCTTAAGCCATGACACAGCCAACTGTCTTGATCGTCACCGTAAGGCCCAATGATACGTAGACCACGTATCCCATCCCACCTTTTCACATTCCTTACAGCGTGTTGTCTTACTCACACATCCCTATCATGTATGGATAGGTGTAGTGTCTTAACATTCTGATTAACTTATTGATCAACAGGCTGGCAGTCCTAGTTGTCTCAGGTAATAACGCATGCCGTAGGGGTACTACACTTACGATACACTGGGTCGCTTGGTCTTATGAAAGCATCAAGTACCAGTGGTATCGGGGGGCTATTAGCTTTCGCATCATGTGTACTGCATGATCAGGTCAACGCATCCCTGACAGCTAGCCTAGTTGCTTACTCATGTAATCTAAAAGCTTACGAGCCCCTTCTTTCTCCTCCTTAGAGAGGCTAGAGATATCAAAGTTGAAGCCATGTAACAGGCTGCCTATACCAGAGGCCCGCTTGTTACGGATGAGGGATAGGTCTACGACCTCCGCAGTAGGTTGATCTACTAACGGACTGTCCTCTCTGACAGTTGTAGCCTGTGTTGTTTCCGTTGTGTACTGACTAGCGATCATGTAATTCCACTGCTTGAAACCTAACTGTGATTTAGATTCCTGCTTGGTAATGACATCATCTACGATCTTGTCGACCAGCTCTTCCTTATGAGCCTGCTCTATGATCTTACCGGCATTAAGATTAAGCAATGCCATCCGCGCTTCCGCTTTATCTGTCTCGATCCGAGCAATTATCTTGTCAGTATGTTCGTACCATTCACCCATTGCCTTACTTTCTAAGACACCCATGTCGTGCATTGCTAAGTTCCGATGTTGATAGAACCTTGTATTCATTTCAAACTTGTCCCCTCCTACATGGAACAAGGGGTGAACAGATACTCCTAAGTTAAGCGTGTGCTCTGGGTTAACACGTTGCTTACTCAGCTCTACTCGAGTACGTAAGTTGATTGAACTTCTATTCTTTATCAGCCAATGTTGGTATGCGAAGCCTCCCTCGTCACGCTGTGCCGCTATACGTTTCACATTGACTAGTGATTTGGCAGCTGCTGTGCCCTTATACTGTCCACGTAATGATACCATGGTGTCGTACATGTCTTGATGATCAGGTGTCCACTCTTCCACGGAGTAGATACGGTTAGGGTTGATTGGCCATTGGGCAGTCCACTGTTCCTGCTCATACTGAGTCTCCCTCTCTACCAAGGTAGGAGGTACGGAGGGGGCTGCAAGAGGTGTCACAGGGCCAGCCAATACGATAGGCTGTGCGTCTGTGTCTACCTCGATGTGTACTTCTAACGCTGCGATCAGCGCTTCAAGATCCGTATCATCCCCTGCCAAAGACACACTATCTACGCTGTGTTCGTAGGATACTGTGGTGGTGGAGTTGATAGGATCGTGATACATAGGGGCCCCATTAAGTATGGGGAAAGTTATCTGCAAGTCATTCATTGACAACCCCTCAACGTACCGATCGATAAGCTCCTGCTTATACACTGGGTTGTTAAGTATGACATCACTAAACTCTGGGCTAGCTTGGTGAGGTGCCGTACCTACTAACTTCGGTCCGTGCTTTTGGGATCGCGGAGTAATGCCCATAGCCTTCACTATGTTGAGCGTAGCCTTACTCTCTTGACTTAGCTGACTGCTACGTATACGCTCCAACTTATCCTTGTTAGATATATCAATAGGCAGTGTCTTCATCCGGAGACTGCGGTCATCATGGAAGTCCCACCACATAGCATGTAGTTCACTATCGTCGCTGGTGATAGACTTCTTCGCATGGTATTCAGTCATCCACCCACCGTTAGGTATAGGGGTGGTTGTCTTGTCCGCTGTCTTCAACACTGGGATTGTCTTAGGCAGGTTACATGACACCATGTCTTTCTCTTTACTACGATTCTTCCACTTAACTTTAGGCTTAGTCTTACTCCCTGTGAATGGATCGCATCGGTTCTGTATCGAACGGGGTGTTCTGCGAAGGGCGTCACGCACACTAGTGGCGAGTACGTTCCGCTGGTGAGTAGTCACCGTTGATAGTAGACCTCCTGAGATGAGATCTATACCAGGTTCCTCCTGCTTGGGCTTTCTTTTCATAGCCATTACCTTCTGTCTCTCTGATTGAGGGGTTAGTCCCCGTAAAAATTTACGCACACTTTTACAACCCTGAGTACCTATCTTTTCTAGTGAGGTAACAATCCTCATACCCCCCTAAGGAATGGGGTAGCTCTCATAGCCCAGTACTTGAGTAGTAACCTAGGGTTGTGATGGTTCATCTATTCCCTAGCTGAAGGTACTCTTGTCGTTCATTCCACTCGTGATAGGACATTGGATCTCTGCCTAGCAATGCAATCATGGACTGATACTTATTGTATCCTTCAGGTAGTTTCTCTAGTTCTTTCCATTCGAATCTAAACGTTTGCAGTTCGCTGTGTAAATCTTTAAAGCGTTGACGATCACGCTTCACAGCTAGCCGTACTGAAGGCTCAAGGTTAGGTATGTCAATAACATGGCTTAGCTCTGTAACTATACAGCCATATACCTTAGGTAAGTCTTCATCGGTTATCCGATTCAATGTACATTTAACTAGAGTCTCATTGTGTGTGCGAATCCCTTTGCGTATCGGCATTACTAAACGTGCTAGTATGAATGCTTCTTCCGCTTCGCTCATGAGTTATCTCCTCTATGTGTGATAGGGTTACGATGCTGCTCTGGGATAGCAGTATACCGGTCACCGTTCTTGTTACCTCAGCAGCTAGGACTGAGAATGATTCACCCCTTTCAGGTGACACCTACTCCTGTTGGTCGGGTACACCTGCTAACAGGGAGGGTTTGTTCTGTGACAGAATGGTATCAAGTAACTCATTCTGATTGTTAAGTACACGGAGCTCAGCATGCAGTACGTGCATGTCTATAGTCCAGAGTTCATAAGGAACCTCTGTTACTAAGGGCTCTGAAGGATCTCTACCACTACACGCAGCCAACATGTTGCTAAGGGATAGGTGTTTCTCACCTATGTTAGCCTCATTGAGACAGCACATACGTTCTACCTGTTCATAAAGATCACCAGTGTGGGTGACCGTGCCAAAGGTGTCGTGTTTCTTAGTCATGAGCTACCTCCTACGGTAGGTTAGTTTATATCTAGTCAGTACCCATGTGGTATAGGTACTGAGTACATACAACTACGTTCCTGGTACTCGATTGAGTAGCCATACATAGATGCACAGTAGACTGACTGTGCAGATGATGATCGTCAGACGAGCACCAGCATACCCTTCTAGTAAATGTTTCCTAGAGAGGAGTGAGAAGCCTGCTGTTACCATGAATGTCACGGCCATCAGCAGGATGAGTAGGATGAATCGTATATCAGTCATACCCTCACCCTCCGCTTAACAACCATAGGCTCAGGCAAAGTAGTGCGATTGAAGCCGACGCGGCTAACTTGTCCTCTTTCCAGATCGTTACGAGCATCAATACTAAGGCTTGCATAGTACACCTCACGTCTCAGTTGTTCTTCAGTGAATGAATCGGCATCAGAAATACCAAGCTGGTTTGCTTTTTCCAGTAGTGTCTCCATACCGTACCTCCCACTCGTGTTTACACATGGCATTAGCGCCCTTCAGAAGCGCATTGATATACGCACGCTTATACTTGGGTCGAACCGCGTCGAGGAGTTGTTGACCACCTTCAGTGAGACGCAGGTTACCTGACCCATCGGAGTAGCAATCGAGCTGAACGTTAGTGACCGCTTGCAGTTCAAACTTGTTAAGCTCTGGCCTAAGCCACTCACTAGGCATGGCCTCCTGCACGGTGGTGGTCACGTCCTCGGTATAGATAACCTCTACCTCAAGGGGTAGGTCAGTACCATTAGCCTCGTCAATAGCTAATGAAGATCCGCCGATAAGTACGGCAGTGATTAGAAAGATTTGAATAGGGCCCATGATTAAGCACCTCCTGTTTTACATTCAGTTGTGATGTGGTCACCCGCTGCGTATAAGCTAGCGCATGTCGTACCCCATCGGTTAGTCTCAACGTCAACGTGGACGGTGAAAGTTATTAGTCCTGCTAGTAATACTGTGTATACTGCATTCATTTTCGTAACCTCGGTATAACCTTAGCATCAATCGTGTCAA
>TARA_R110000851_G_scaffold96898_1_pt1 | contig 10185 bp, 15 predicted proteins | sample TARA_R110000851 | Tara Oceans TARA_R110000851 (sample SAMEA4397627) | marine metagenome | biome: Polar Biome; feature: [DCM] deep chlorophyll maximum layer (ENVO:01000326); material: water (ENVO:00002006), including particulate matter (ENVO:01000060) such as... | depth 17 m | reverse complement strand
CTAATCATTCTAATCATTCTAATCATTCTAATCATTCTAATAAATTATTCTTTCTAATTATATTCACTCCAAACATACTAATATATTATAATCACCATGTCCAACTGGAAACGTAAAAAGAATTATAATGGTAAAAATAAAAACTATAGTATTATTAATAAACTCAGAAGAGAACGAAAATCTAATGAAGAATTTGAGATAATGCTGAATAATTTATCATTAGAAGAAATAATAGCCCTAAAGTTGGAATTGTCAACAAAACAATTATCCAGCCGAATGTATAGTTTTCCTATTTGGAATAATTTATTATATATTGTACAGGATGCTGTTATTAAATATGCTTTATCTGCAACTAGAACACAGGCGGAAGCTATGAGATTCCTCGGACTAAAAGAATCTCACTTTCATGAGCTGAAGAAAAAATATAAACCTGAAGATTATTTTAATGAAGAAGGGGATTAACAACATAGTTATTAATGTATTATTGAGGAAAGTCTTATTATTTAAAACAATGCTGGTTCATTGTCTCTAACGAACCATGGAACTTTGAAGGGGGTGAGTACAATATATCTATCTGCTATAACAAGCAACTGATTCCTAAAGAACAGAGAGGCTAGGAAGCTGGCTATCCAAGCAAACCAGTACTTTTCTTATTTTTTTAACCCTATAATATAAAAGAAAAAAATGACAGATCTAAAAACGCAGGAAATAATCGACTTTGCACATTCACAGTTTGATCCATACATTGATATATCCGCAGAATTAAAAATAATTATTAATAGCGATGATGGTGGACGACATTTAGAATTTACAGTTTTAGATCGTGAAACTGCCATATTCTTAAGAAAAGAAGTATCTCATACTTATGAAGGATTAAGAACCATTATCAGATATAATATGCAGCCTCAAAAGGAATAAAGTGAAAAGGTTAATCGTCTCGGATACACATATAGGTTCACGATTTTGTAAAAAAGACGATTTATTAGCCCTCTTAAAAGAAAAAAAATATGATCAATTAATATTAAACGGCGATATTATTGAGTTTTTAAAGGTGCCTACTTTTACTCCAATTGTAGTAGAACTCATGAAAAATATTGAGTCACAAAAAGAAATAATATATATAATTGGTAACCATGATATCTCATTATCTGGATTTGTTGGTAAAACTTATAAGAATGTAAAATTCATGAAAGAATATTGTTTTACAGAAGGTAATAGATCATTTAGAATAGAGCACGGGGATAAATATGATAGCGGAATTGTTCATTATAGAACATTAATGAAAATAATATCAGTTTTTCAAGACGCACTCGAATTATTATTAAATTTAAATTTATCTTCTTGGTATGCAAATTTAAAATTTAATAAAAGAAAAATAAAAAGACTCTGGGATATAATGGAACTCAACAACGATGTTGATGTTCTAATAGTGGGTCACACCCACATACCAGAGGTATTAATTTGGATTGATGAAGAGGAAGAAATAAAAACATATGTTAATACTGGAGACTGGATCGACCACGCGACATATGTAGAAATTGATGATGGTGTAATAAGATTAAGAAATTTTTTAAAAAAAGAGAAATTTTAAAATAGTTATAGTGAAGGTTTTTTCTGGGGTACTCAATGTTTACTATTTTTATTTTATTTTTTTCTGGTTTCTTATTCACTTCTGTTATGTTTTATTTAAATCATAGATTTGTAGGTCACGGCCCTTTGGGAAAGTGGCCTTTATTACATCATATTAAGAGAATGCATATGATACATCACAGAAATGATTATAACGAAAAGAGAAATAAACATCTAAAATTACCGCTCTTAGCCAAATTTTTATTTTTTTTAGTTTTTGCAATAATTTCTATATTTTCGATTCCATTCTCAACTGGATATCTTTCATATGTTTTTTATTATTCTTGGCTTCATTATAAAATACATAATAATGATCAGAAATCTATATTTTATAAGCATCATTATATACATCATAGAAAATCCGCTAGACATAATTTTTCAGGCACTATGCCATTTATAGATCGAATATTTGGCACCCAACATAAAAAAGACTTGACAAAGGGTAAATAAAGTAGTATAATGATACTATGATATGGACTTTTAGCTCAGTTGGTCAGAGCACCCGGCTCATACCCGGATGGTCGTAGGTTCAAGTCCTACAAGGTCCACCATATGCACCCATAGCTCAATTGGAAGAGCAACAGCCTTCTAAGCTGTAGGTTGCAAGTTCAAATCTTGCTGGGTGTACCATTTAACAATATAGAGAGGAAAAAAAATGAAAGATATATACTGGGCATCACTTCCAACTCATGTCGCCGGCTCTGAATTTGAAAATGCAAAACCCGAAGATAATAATCGTATTGAAGTTAAAAGTAATAGAATTTATTTCTATTCAGAAGTTTCACGAGGAAAAAATTTAACACTTAATATAAATTTAAAGGATTTATCTGGTGATTTATTAACACGAGCTAATACTTTAAATGTAGATCCGGGAAGAATTTATTTGCACATTAATTCCTATGGCGGATCAGTATTCGCAGGGTTTTCTTCAGTTGATTATATCTTAAATTCAAAAGTTCCGATAACTTCGATTATTGACGGATGCGCAGCCTCTGCCGCAACTATTATGAGTGTAACGGCTAATCATAGGCAAATTAATAAGCATGCCTATATGCTGATTCATCAACTTTCATCAGGAATGTGGGGTAAATATCAATCTCAAAAAGAAACGATGGAAAATAATGATCGTCTTATGAAAATGATTACTGACATTTACGAAGAACACACTAAAATTCCAAAGAAAGAATTGACAAAAATTCTTAATCATGATTTATGGTGGGATGCAGAGACATGCTTAAAATATGGATTAGTTGATGAGATTATTTAAAAAATTAGTTAAAAATTATTTATTTTTTGGATTTGGAGTAATTTTCGGATCGATTGTGGCCACCTTTGTATCTTATACAATTTTTTCTGTGACCCATGGCGCGCCCACTGCAGCAAAAGTATTACAAATTCAAAAATGTTTAGAGGAAAAATTAAATCATGAAAAAACTCTTAATTAGGTTAACAAAGAGATCTGTGAAGCGATCAATGTTTATTAGCTGGTGGTCATTAATATCAGCAATTGTTTTACTTCATTTCTTTTATTATGGGGCTGTTCCAAATAGTAGGGCATAGTTATTAATATATGAATTGGTTTTTATACATTATTACTCAAGATTTTATTGCTGACGATGGAAAGAGAGTTAAAGCCGGCGAAGCCGGTGTTGGACAATGTTCGATGGCTCCTGGAATATCAGATGCTTATAATGGTATAATGTATATAGTCCCTCATAATTATATAAAAAAGATAGTAAGAGAAAGAGGAATGACCATACATCCTTCAGCATCTACTTTAAGAAAAATGATTGAAGATTATTATAATAAAGAAAAAATAATAATAATTAAACCAGAAGATAAAGATTTTTTTATAGAATAGGAAACAAATTGAAAATTAAAAAAAACACTCCTTGTTTTATATCCGAACCCGGTCATAATAACTTTTATTATCCCGTTTTTAATGCAGCGGGTTTAACATATTTTGATGAAGACACCGAAGATATCGAAATAAAATCATGGTTATGTAGTCATGATAATTTAAGGGCGGTGATCGTTGACATTAAAGATATAAGAAATTTATATGGAGATACCCAAGGGAAAACAGTTGTTTGGGTTGAAAACAAACATTTAGAGAACAATTAAAAACAAACCTTTTTATTCATAGGAACTAATTAATGCAGATGCCTAATACTATTTATGTTATTGATACAAGTGTATGTCTTACAGATTCTTCCTGTATTTATCGTTATGGCACCAGCGATATTTATATACCAATGAAAGTATTGGAAGAAATTGATAATCATAAGAAACGACAAGATTCAGTTGGAGCCTCCGCAAGAAAAATTATTAGAGATTTTGATTCTCTTCGAGAGAGAGGAAGTCTACAAGCTGGTGTTTCTTTAGGAACTAACAAAGGTAAATTAATTGTCAAACGTGTAAATATTGATATGATACCTCAAGATTTTAATAAAAGTGAAGCAGATCATATTATTATGACCATTGCTCTACAACTTCAACAAGAATTCCCAGATAAAAAAGTAGTTGTAGTTTCAAGAGATATTAATATGAGAGTTATGACAGACTCACTGGGTATTAATTCAGAAGATTATATTGAAAATAAAGTTATAAATATTCAATCAGATTTATATACTGGATTTAAAAGTATTGAAGTTGATGACATTGAAATTGATGCTGTTTATTCTAATGGCTCTTTACCAGTTGCAGAAGAAGAGGTTCAAGAAAACAATTTTGAAAATAATGATTCTGTCTTATTAACTTCTCAATTTAATCCTAAAAAATCCGCTCTCTGTAGATACAGAGATGGTTATTATATGAAAATAAAAGATATTTCTAAAAAGGGAGTATGGGGAGTTAGAGCTAGAAATAAAGAACAAGCTTTTGCCCTAGATATGTTAATGGATCCAAGCTTGTCCTTAATAACCTTGGTTGGCAAAGCAGGATCTGGAAAAACATTAATGGCGATTGCAGCTGGAATAGCTCAAACAATATCTGATCCATTCGCTGGAGGTGAACCAATCTATAATAAAATTGTAATCTCTAGACCTGTACAGCCATTAGGAAAAGATATTGGGTACTTACCGGGCACTATGGAAGAAAAAATGCATCCTTGGTTGATGCCCCTGCAAGATAACTTACAATTTTTATTAGGGAATGATAAGGCAACTTTAGAAGATTATATGGATAAGGGTATAATAGAAGTTGAGGCTTTAACTTATATTCGCGGAAGATCCATCGCGAATGCATTCATCATTATTGATGAGGCTCAAAATTTAACTTTGCATGAAGTAAAAACAATTTTAACTCGTGTCGGAGAAAATACCAAGGTTGTTTTAACCGGAGATATTGATCAAATCGATAATATTTATGTTGATGAAATCTCAAATGGATTAGTTCACGCAGTAGAAAACTTTAAGTCATATGATTTATCAGGACATATAACACTCCAAAAGGGCGAGAGATCAGAACTCGCAACTTTATCTTCAAAAATATTATAATTAATTACTTGACAACTTTAAATTAGTATGTTATAATATATATCTAAGGTGGGAATATTATGAATGAAAATGGATTTAATGAAGACTTACATAAAATTGTTATATCTGACGGAAAATTAAAAAACTTAATTGTTAATTATATAGGAGAAAAAATCAATCCTGAAAATGGAGATGTAACCATAGAAATGGTAATTAATACTCTTGCCGAAGAATTTCCTGAAGTATTATTACCGATTGCAGAAGAAAACTTCCTTAGAGGGTATGAGGTAGCTCTTTCGGATATTGAATCCTATAAAAGAGAAGAGTAAATATGCTTATGACAGACTACTTAAAAATATCACATAAAAGGTCGCAGGAGCAACAAAGAGAGTTTTTAATGAAGGAAGGTCTACAAGTATATATAAAAGATAAATTAACAAATGGTGTAAATATTAAAAGTGTTTTAGATACCATTAGTTCTTATATTCCATCTCATCTTTTCAGAGAAATAGATAGTATTTATGTTGGAATCTTTGATGATTTCGAAAAGAAAGAAACCAACGCAGCTTATAAAGAAGGTGCCATTTATATTTCAAATGAGCAAGATAATGAACAAGACTTAATTGATGATATAGTTCATGAGGTCGCTCATTCTCTTGAAGAACCATACGGATATATTATTTACGGAGATGAAAAGTTAAAAAATGAATTTTTATCAAAACGAGAAAAACTGTATGAGATCTTAGAAAAAGAGAATTTAAATCCCAATATAGATTTATTCAGAAACCCAGACTATTCTTTAAAACTGGATAATTATTTATATAAAGAGGTAGGTTATGATAGATTAAATTTTATTGTAGCTTCTTACGGTTTATTCACCTCAGCATATCCATCAACATCATTACGCGAGTATTTCGCCAGCGGCTTCGAATATTATTTTTTAGAACAACCAACTAAACTAAATGATATTAGTCCCGAACTTTTTAAAAAAATAGAGGAATTACATAATTATGACAACTAAAAAAATAGAGATAACTAAAGATAAAATCACTTGTGAAATCATCATACCCGAATATTCTAACCGTTCTAATAAAGGAAGAATATATTTGGATGATAAACGAGTAAAATTACTTCTTATTGAACAAGAATTAAATCCAGGAAAAGTAATAGAAAGTTCTAGAGTTGATAATTTTAGCGAGATCCTGACCGGAACTTGGATCTTCGAAAATGCTGACTATCAAAGTGAAATAATAATTGAAGTTGAAGAGATCCCCACAAATACAACAAAAAATAATAATAACAGGTCTAGAAAGAAAAAAATACAAAAAGTTCTTGACAATTCTCCTAAAGATGTTATAATAGAAGAGTAATTAAAAACAAGAGAACAAAATGTCTCATATATCTTTTTCTGAATTAAAAAACTGGTCATTTTGTCCATTTTATCATAAAATAACTTACATAGATAAAATAAAAGGATTTGCTGGTAATGAATTTACTGCATTTGGAACTTCAATGCATAGTGTTTGTGAAAGCAAACTTCTGAACAAAAGCATAGATTCTTACAAAGAATTTGAAAATGAATTTATTGAAGAAATTGCTAAACTACCCAGTGACCTTCAATTGAATGAAAAATTAATTTTAGATATGGGAACCCAAGCAGAGAAACTAATTCCTGAAATTGAACCGGCCCTAAAAGAATATTTTAAAGAAGGATACGAAGTTATTACGACAGAAGAATCCTTAATGGTTCCCATCGGCGAGACTGATTATAATTTTAAAGGATATATTGATGCTGTAGTCAAAACTCCTGATGGAAAAATCCATATCATTGATTGGAAAACTTGTTCATGGGGATGGGATGCTAGAAAGAGATCTGATCCAATGGTTAATTATCAGCTAACACTATACAAAATATTTTATGCGCAGAAACACGGAATTGATTTAAAAAATATTGAAACCCATTTTGCTCTTCTAAAAAGAACTGCTAAAACTAATTTGGTTGAATTTTTCCGTGTCACCAGTGCATCAAAAAAACAACAAAATGTTTTAGAACTATTAAACAAAGCACTTTTCAATATTGAAAAAAAGAATTTTATTAAAGATAAGCGGTCCTGCTCAAGATGCGAATTTTGCAAGACAGCTCATTGTCCATAATTTTAAGAGGATAGTATGACAGAAGCTAAGAAGAAAATCCTAGTGATTTCAGATCACCCATTAGCACCATCAGGTGTAGGGACTCAAACTAAATATGTTATTGAAACTCTCCTTGCAACAGGCAAATATAAATTTATTTGCTTGGGCGGAGCTGTAAGTCATAAAGATTATCAACCACAAAAGATAAGCCCTTGGGAAGATGATTGGATTGTTTTTCCAGTTAAGGGATATGGATCCCAAGAAGTAATTCGATCTGCTATTTTCAATGAAAAACCTGATATTGTATGGTTTATGACTGACCCGCGTTTTTATGAATGGCTCTGGACAATGGAAAATGAAGTACGGGCACACGTTCCAATGGTATATTATCATGTCTGGGATAATTATCCATTACCAACATATAATAAAAAATATTATGAATCCAATGATGTAATTGCTTCAATTTCAAAAGTAACTCATGATATTGTAAATAATGTTGCACCCAATGTAGAAAACCATTATGTACCGCATGCTGTAGATTCAGATATATTTTTACCGTTACTTGACACAGATATCACAGAGCTAAAAAACAAACAATTTGGCGAAGACGACAATAGAATTACATTTTTCTGGAATAACAGGAATGCAAGAAGAAAGATGAGTGGTTCTTTAATTTTTTGGTTTAATGAATTCGCGAATGAAGTGGGTCCAGATAAGGTCAGATTATTGCTACACACAGATCCAAAAGATCCAAACGGTCAAGATTTAAACGAAATTATTTCATCTATCGACGGAGCAGACGGTAGAATTTTAATTTCTAAAGAAAAAGTAAGCCCCACTGTCCTAGCTTCAATGTATAATATGGCTGATTGTACAATTAATATATCAGATGCAGAAGGATTTGGTTTAGCAACTCTAGAATCTCTAGCTTGTCAAACTCCAATTATTGTTAATATGACCGGAGGACTTCAAGAACAGGTTACTGATGGCGAGCAATGGTTTGGAATAGGTATTCAGCCGTCGTCAAAGGCTATCATAGGCTCTCAGCAAGTTCCATACATATACGAGGATAGAATTTCAAAAGAAGACTTTATCGCGGCTCTGAAAAGCATTTTTAATATGACCCACGGAGAGAGAAAACTTTTAGGAATGAAAGGCAGAAATCATGTCGTCAAAAATTATAATTTTAAAAACTTTCAAAAACAATGGGTCGAACTCATTGATTCAGTAATTGAAAACCACGGTTCTTGGGAAACAAGAAAAGGTTATAAGCCATGGTCAATTAAGGAGATAGTATGAAACAGCAAATCTTATTAAGGGGCCCTATATTATCACAAAGCGGATATGGAGAACAAGCAAGATTTGCACTCCGAGCTTTAAAAAGCAGAGAAGATATCTTTGATATTTATATCGCACCAGTTAATTGGGGTCAAACAGGATGGATTAGTTTAGACAATGACGAACGTGCTTGGATTGATGAAAAAATAAAGAAAACTCATACACACAATCAGCAGGGAGGTAAATATGATATTTCTATTCAAGTTACTATCCCTAATGAATTTGAGAAATTGGCACAAGTTAATATTGGATACACAGCTGGAATTGAAACAACAAAAGTGGCTCCAGCTTGGATTCAAAAGTCAAATGAGATGGATAAAATAGTTGTTGTCTCAAATCATGCTAAAGAGGTATTTAAAAACACTTCCTACGAAGCCCAACACCCCCAGACAGGGGAATTAGTAAAGTTAGAGTGTACAGTTCCCATAGAAGTTGTGAATTATCCTGTGAGGCACTTCACAAGCGAAAAAATTGAATTAAACTTGGATTTTGATTTTAATTATTTGGCAATCTCACAATGGGGTCCAAGAAAGAATTTTGATAATCTCATTAAATGGTTTATCGAAGAGAATTTTGATCAAGATGTGGGATTAGTTCTAAAAACTTCTATTAAAAATAATTCACGAGTCGATAGAGAATACACCGAACAAAAATTAAAAAACATTCTTTCTGACCATGGTAATATCAAATGCAAAATTTATCTTTTGCACGGCGATTTAACTGAAGAACAAATGACAGGTTTATATAATCATAAACAAATTAAATGTCTTATTTCTACTACCCACGGTGAAGGTTATGGTCTTCCACTGTTTGAGGCAGCATATAACGGATTACCTGTTGTCTGTGTAGGGTGGTCAGGTCAAAGAGACTTTCTGTATATACCACAAAAAAATGGTAAACTAAAGCCTCTTTTTGCATCTCTCGAATATGATATTCAAAATGTTCAAGCAGGTGCAGTATGGGATGGAGTAATCCAAGCCGATTCCCAATGGGCATTCCCACGCGAAGCTAGCTTTAAGAAGAGAGTCCGAGAACTTAGGACAGAACACTCAAGATTTAAAAGAAACGCAGTAAAACTTAAAAAATATCTTGTTGAGAATTTCACGGAAGAGAAGATATATGAAAGTTTTTCGTCAGCAGTTTTAAACATTCACGACTCCATTTTGAAAGATATGGATTTGGACTTGGAAATTATTGAATGAAAAGGATAAACTACATTTTTGACTATTTTTTAAATCAAATTCATGGCGGCGCAGAACTTGTAGATAACGAAATTATTAACGAACTAATAAAAAAAGGATTTGATGTAAAATCCATTAATAGTCGTGATATTAAAAAAGCAGATTTAGAATGCGAATTAATTATTAGTAATTTTATTGAATTATCTGAAAATACTAAAAAGTTTATTCAAAATAATTGCGAATATTCAATCATAGAACATGATCATAAATATATCATAAATAGGGATCCTTCTCCATATATTAATTATATTGTTCCTTCTGAAAATATTATTAATAAACAATTCTATAAAAAAGCACGCGCTGTTTTTGGCCAATCTAAAAAGCATTGTGAAATAATTTCGAAAAATCTTGGATTAAATAATGTAATT
>TARA_R110000851_G_scaffold7493_1_pt1 | contig 10191 bp, 30 predicted proteins | sample TARA_R110000851 | Tara Oceans TARA_R110000851 (sample SAMEA4397627) | marine metagenome | biome: Polar Biome; feature: [DCM] deep chlorophyll maximum layer (ENVO:01000326); material: water (ENVO:00002006), including particulate matter (ENVO:01000060) such as... | depth 17 m | reverse complement strand
GCGCATTGCCTGCCAAGTTATACTTATTCTCAGATATAGAAACTCTAGCAAATGTGCGGTAGCCGCTGGTAACGTTTTCTGGGCATCGGTGTACATGATTAGCATCAATCCTGATAACATCACGCTCAGGGTATTGGAAAATATTTTCTTGTTTAGCTTGTACCTTCATTTGCACTAAAGAAAAATTATGATCATCAGACAGACTAAATTTCTGATTGCAAAACTCAGTTGAATCTTTGTCTACCCATACATAATTAATGTCATCTGTTCCGAATCCATCAGTATGCCATCCTGGTCTTCCGCCTACACAATGTGGCTCGACCCATAGTCTTTTTACTGTTAGATATACATATTTCCCATCAGCGTTGTCGCCTTCATATGCAAGGGCCATTTTTACTAAATCGGCATACCCTGCTAGTGATTTGGGAACGGTTACTGTATATTGACCCGCTAACCTGACCGGCATGTAAAGGACATACATCAGCTCACGGCAAGTAGTTGTAAACTCGCCTATGTTTATTGGGTACGTGGTTTTCCCCATGACATCACCTCAAATATATAAAGCCCTAATTCCATTTGTACAAACACTGCACAAAAACCTATGTATTTTAATTCAACATCAGTTGGCATCATTGCGCCAGTTTTAAACGATTTGAATTTACGTGTTTCTAATGGAGCTTCTGTATTCACTACAGCCCACAGCCAAAACATACCATCCTGATCTTCTATCCGGATAATCTCAGCGCCTTGCGGTAACTCCATTTTAAAATCTTCTAGCACAGGCATTTGATATTTAAAGATAATCTTGCCCGTGCCTGTGGACATCTTAGGCCCACGTGTTTCTTCGTCCCATGAATTATTCATAATTCCTCTATGCCTATGGCCACATCTCGGACAAATCCGAACTGACCTATTTCCTTAATACGAAAAACTCTGTCCCCAGTACCTTCACCAACTATGTATACTGATACATCAACTTCACCATCAACGCTCTTTTCAAACGCTTGGTCTACACAGTTTTTTAAGTCTTTTAAATTCATAATACTTTCTCCTCGTATTCAGCTATTTGCTCTAGCGTTAACCATTCTGGCTTTAGATCATCAGGAAATGATGCGTGTAGTTTCTTAACTTCTTCAAGGTGCTCATTAATGTCTTGATAATAAAGAGTCTTATCGCTTCTCTTTCCGTTACCAAAATAATAATCTAAATCTTTTTGAAGACGACCTAACATCAGGTAAGAAAACTCAAAAGATTTTTCTATGTCGTTGCTCATATGCTTTGCCCCGTTACAACGGTGTCATAAGCTTCTTTTGTTGTTTTGTGCAACGCCTTTTCAAATAGCAACTCGGCTTCTAAGCGTGCGTTGTCCCGATGGAGTTTTACAATCGGTGATCTAGTTAACGCAAAGGATGCTTCTAACAGTCCGACCTTTTCGTATGTAATACATAATAATTTTAGTTGAGATTCGCGCATCTGTTGTTGCCTTGTGTTATTAAGTTATGTAAACATTATAGCAAGTAACCTGCTATGTGTCAAGTTTATGCAACTCTTTCAAATACAGGCTTTCTGAACTGTACTGTAATTCTTATTAATTCTAATAATGAGTTATATTCGCTTCTTGTAAGATTAAGTTTACCCCTTGCTTCGGCTGGCGATACACTAGCATTATAATCATCTTTTATGTACAAATTGAATCCCCAGTGCCGGTTAAAATAGTGTCCGGAAATACGTAACCATAGATTGTGGCCTTTTAGTAATTCTATATCTTTATCTTTTGATATAGCATAGCCGTTATCGTTAGTGAGTACTGAGTAGTTATTCATGCTATCGAAATAATGTTTTATTTCTTTTAGTGAGTCTTTGTATTGATCTCCTAAGACCTTATGACTTAGGTTGTACTTTCCGTTAATGCCATCGTTTGTAAGCGTGATATCAAATAAGAAACCTTGGTTGGTGAAAACAGTACACGGCATATCTTTTGTTTTAATTTCGTTTTCGTTTATGAAGTTGACGTGTTTCATGTGCTTTGCCCTGTGTTTATTAAGTTATGTACACATTATAACACATTTTCGTTACTTGTCAACAGGGCTACCAACTAGATTGATAGTAGATCTCTGCAGAGGATTTAAACAATAAGGCTTGCTCTACGATTGTTATAGTGTCCTTTATATAAGACAGGTAGTACTCGTCGTACGCCGTGCTACCAAAGAAGAATCCGCTTTCAGCAGGTAATAACATTTCAGAAAGTTCCAGATCAGCTACTACTTTTTCGCAGAGTTCTTTTAGTTCACAAAGCTGCTCAGTTGACACACTAGACTTTTCACAATTGTCAAGTCCTGCCTGTACGTTCTTAACAAACCAAGCATGAATAGCATTAGCCTTGCGCCAACTGCCTACTTCATACGATAGTTCCTTAGGTAATATACCGTGCAAGCGAGTAGCATGGGATTCATTTAGTTTCGTGTATAAGTCCTCGTTGAAGTACTCAGTAACATATACCTCAGCAGTTAAATACATATCAAGTCCCACAGTCTTATCTCCTGTGTTTATTAAGTTATGTGTCAACTGGGCTAACAGCGGGGTCTATGGTTGTATCATTATCCTCGCCTAAGAACTCAGCTACCTGGTCTTCATTCATTATCTTTAATGCTCGTTCAATCTGTTCGTTGTGTTGATTAAGAATGCTAATATAGTGGTCAACCTCTTTCATAGTAAGCGTTACACTATCCTCACCGTTCTTGTTAGCTATTATTCTTCTTAGCTGTAACGACATTATTCATCCATTGTGGTTATTAATTTATGTAAACATTATGACATAAGTTTGTAAGCTGTCAAGTGACAGTTCGAACCAGTTCCAAATACCGAACAGGTCAATGACTAAGAATCCAGCTCCGTGAATAGCCATTGGCCAATCTTTAAGCCAAGTAAACATTATAGTGTATATCACATGCCCAAATGCAAGAAACATGAATCCCCACTTAGAAATCTCTATGTTTGAGGATAGCATGATTGCGCCTGCAAAGAACACTATAGTAGATATCCATTTCCAAATTGTTACAGTTTGCTCATTCATTGTAGTGTTTCCTTAAAATTTGTCTACTTCTCATCAACCCAAGTACCGAGCTCAATTTCGTTAGCATCAAACATTTTAACTAAAGCTAACATAGTTTTCAGTGGTATTGAATCTCTATAAGTATCATGCTTAGGCATATGACCTATTTGATCTGAAAGAGCATCGCTTCTGTCTTCCAGCCATTTCTCTCTATCCCCAAAACACACATTATGTTTAATCTCATTTGGTTCTGGCATTAACTCGTCGGCGGCTGAATACCAAGTCATAAGGGCTTTTCTGCTATCAATTTCTGCTTTGAGAGCTTCTTCTGAGGATTCAATTTCGAATGTTTCGTTGTTTTTAACAACATGCAAAAATTTATTGTTAGCGACTAGTTTGGCCTCTTTCCCGCGATTATTAATCAACATTTTTAAAAAAGAGCCTTCATAATTTGTTAAATCATCAATCGTTAGCTCTGCGCCCCTTTTCCAGACACGAAACCCGTCCTTCTCCCATTGCATATAGTTGCCAGCAAAAAGTTTTTGAAAAGTATAGCCTTGACTTTTAAGTTTTGAATAGTCGCCAATAAACTTAATATAATTTACCATAGTAATCCTGTGTTCGATTAACTGTTATCGCTTTCTTGAGCTCTTACTTAACTGGACCATCTCGCGATCTATTTGTTCATAGCGGCGCAGCCCTGCATCTTCAAGTCGATCGACTTCATACACATCGAGCTGTAGTTCTTTCTTGTTATCCATTATGTGCTTAACAACCTTTAACAGTTGTCCGTGGGTATTACAATTCTTTATGTCTTTATGTAGTTCACTGTATACACTCATAGTTCATCCTCTGTGTCATATTCGTCTAGTTTGATATAAAATTGGTCGCCGAGAATACCGTACACAACCGGACCGTTAACCCCAGCAACAATATAGTGTCCTTGCATGTTACCGATCTCTTGTGTTATGTAACATAACATAAACTCTGGCAACTCGCCTTTTCTATTTAGCTCGAACCCTAGCATTGCAGCATAGGTATCTCGGTAATTTCCAAACGTTTTTTCAGGATCAAGATAAACTTGTACAGCTTTTCCTCTACCTAGTAAAGTCTTTGCGTAAGATGAATCTGTAAAGCATTCAAATCTCATTACTTGTCCTCTGCGGTTAGTCGTTCGTCTACTAGCTTGCGTGCTAAGTTCCAGGTCATTCCCATAACCATTAATGCAATGGCCTTGTCTGCACCGCTGAACTCAGCAATGTATTCAGCCAGTTCGTTAACGTTCTTCGGAGTAGGATACTCAGATACTTCTAATGGATTCTTCATCTTGTCTTCCTTTGTTACTTCAATTGATAGCGAACCGTCTATTAACATTTTGTCACATATATCCGAAGTATTTTCTAGAGCAGCAAGGATGTTAGTTAAATATGTCTCTTTATCGCCGACGAAACTTCTAAACGGATTGTCTGACTTTGACACTACTCTCAACTGCGGCTTGAATTTAAGTATCTTGCCTGTCTTGTCTTTTGTTGTGTCGCTCATAGTATGCTCGCGTCCGGGTGTAATACCGTGTAGTAATAGCTAACGTAGTCAGCTACGCCAATTTTAAATTCTTCTGGTGCTACCCACGAATCAAACATCTTATCGACTGCTCTATATTCGCCGGCTTCAAATTGTTGTTCAGACCACTTAAGACCTTTGAACCATAATGCTTTACGTTTACTCATGTATTTCCTTATATGCTATCAACATAGGTTTTAGCAGCCGAATAACAAGCGTCGGTCCAAGTTAAAGCTGTATTATTATAGTTGTTGTCTGCTGCCTTAATAAAGTCACTAGCAACGTCTCCTATTAAGAAGAAGTCTGACTTGCGTGTTTCTTTGTTGATAATGTCAACAGTGCCAAACGGACGACTAACAATCACCCTATGAGTGCCTTGAACGTACTCTGCCATTTCTTTTAAGATAGATGTTAAGTAGTCTGCCATTGTCATTGCCTTGTGTGTTAAGTTATGTAAACATTATAACACATTATGCTGATATGTCAAGCACTAGCAGCGGGGTCTTTGGATATAATTGTTAGCTGTCGACCTTTTCAAAGGTTACTCTGTGACTGTAGAGATTACCAGTGGACACTGCGCGGATGATAAAAGTGTTGCCGCGGCCGTCTGTAGCTTCAATGAATCTTGACGTGCGCCTGACAAGGTCGAGCATGTTAGCTTCCCTAACGTAATTGTCCAGCACCTCTTGGATAGTGCTTAGTGGCTCTGGTGTTGTCCACCTATAGTCTTCTATCATTAGTATGGTACCTCACCGTCTGGATGATTAGTCCAATGGTTCTTACATTGTGGATGGTGGTGAAAGCCTGTACACCAGCAGCCGTGTTCTGGTATCCACCGTACTGATACACGGAACTCTCCAGGAGGAAAGCCTTCTGCGTTGTCTAGCGCAACACGAACATCCTCTTCCATGTCAGGTGCTGATTCAGGGCAGTAAGTCTTGTGCAATAATATCTCACTCATGTTGCTCTCCTATCGATAATGCGCTATGTCTCTAAATTTTCCACAGCTTTTTTATATATGTCTTTTATTGTTGACCAACTAATCATTACCGTTTGGTGCAATACGCCTGACCCTTCGCAGAGATAGCAGTCTTCGTCTATTTCGCCATCGTTAGGCGCTGCACATACAGGACAAACGCTAGATATTGATTCACTAAACTCTCCAATAAATAAATGGGGGTGGTGCAACTCCCTGGGCATAACAACTGTTTCATCGCACATACGCCTTTTCCTTGTTACCTTACATTTACCTGATGACTACAGTTTGGACAATCGATAGTTTTGTAAGTTTCCCCACACCCTGTGTAGTCTTTTCTTATTTCAGTGCGTACATCATTCGGAGTGTATTCTAAGGTGACACCACAGTTACTACATACCACTTCCTTTAACACATCTTTATGCGGTTCTTTATTTACTATTCTAATCACTTTGCTCTCCCGACTCAAGATCACATCCAGTCACGCGAAATTTACCTGTCCATACAATATCTAAGTAGTTATTATCAATAACAAACCCAACCTCGTTGTTCCACGCTTGACTCCCACGACGGGCTACAATAGCAGCCTTATGCTTTTCAAGTAGAACCTTTAATTCTTCTTTAAATGTGCCTTCTTCGTGCGGGGAAAAATCAATGCCATTTTCCTCGCAGCCAATATACTGATTGTTATCACTCATACACCCCCCTGTAACTTATCGCGTATTGCGTCTATTGTATTTTGTAATGCTACTTCCTTATCGTAGGATAGCGTATGATAAAAAGTAGGATCCAATCCCTTAGGAACTGTGCCAGAAGGCAAAAAGTTATTAATGATCCTAATTTCTGTTTCTGTTAGTTCTACGTTCACTTCACTCTCCTACATCTATAAAATTCGTAACCTTCTGGCGCGGTCTCTTTTGCTGCGATAGTTATAGAGTCAATACATTCGGTTCCAAGTCTTTTAGTGTCAACAAGAAATATGCGCTTATTAAACTTTGGATCGCGGTGGAATGCATCTGATAGCTTGTAGCCTATTCTCCGGTACTCTGTTTGAATGATCACTTCGGCTTTCCTACATGTAAGGGTTATAATTAATAGCGATTAAAACGCCAAGCTACTATTAATAAAAGTGCAATAAATCCGACAGCTTCCATTACTTCGTTCTCCCTTTAAGCTTGCCGCGCTTTACGAATCGGCAGTATTGTGGCTTAGACAACATTTTACTTCCTGTCTTAAACCCGTTCTTTAATCCTTCTATTCGTGTGTTGCGAATAATCTTTGTTATGCGGTCGTACTCAAGAATGTAATCGCCGACACTAGCTTCAACATCGTTGCCTTCAATATCTCTTAATACGATAGTGTTCATTTGGGCCTGTCCGCTTTATAGATGCCGCCGATAAACATTGTCAACGATGCGTCTAATGGGTTTTTAAATTCACTGTTGCCTATAAGATCTACTACCTTCAAGTACCAGTTTTCCCGTTGGTTAATATGATCCATAGTGTCGAAGCCTACTTGGCCAATTAACCAAGGGCCGTTAAATTTACACCAGTAGTACTGCCCTAGCTCAAATTGATACGGTGAAACAATACGCTTAGCCTGGTGTTGCTCTTCTACGGCTTTTACCACGGCTGCCACCCCGTCGGCCATTTTGTATACTTGATGACAAGCAGTGTCTTCAAATATTTTAACATAATCTTCATTCTTCATTTTACTCTCCCATTCCACACACTTGCCATGTATGTAAGTGCCTTAAGCTCGGCAGCATCACTATATTTGTAAGTTTCGTTAGACCAACTATTTCGTTCGTCGCGTGTTAACATATCGCACTTTTGTAAAGACATAGAACAACAACAATCTATATCAATACACGAACCCATTGTTTCAACTTCCGGCTCTTCGCCGCAGAATGGACAAGGTAAAAATGTTACAGCTTTGTGGCTCATGTTACTTTCCTATATCTTTTTTGATACTATCGATATCGTGCTGCATCTTTATGTAGAATTCAGGCGCTTGTTCGGCTAGAGCATTTATTGCCGGACCATATCCTACACCGCCTGCTTCGCGATAAAGCATGTATTTCAATAATGTTACTTTGTCGATATTCATAGAGTGTCTCTTAGTCGTTGCATAGTATGAGATCATTCATCTCATCATCGGTGCACCAATTAACTAGCTTGCCGTTTGCGCCTTCTTCAATAAGCTCGTCGCCTCCCAAGTTAAAAACTGTCATTGCTTGGTGCTTAGACATGCCTGATTCCATTGCGTCTAGTATGTCGTCTGCTGTAGCTCGCGCTTGTTCGACGCCCATGCCCTTAACAACTAGCTCGTCAAATATTTCAAAGTAAGTATTCTCGTTCATGTTGTAGTCTCTTTGTTATAACAGGTGTTTCGAATTTTGTCGGACATAAGCTGCTACAGCCCATACTATAATCGCCATCACTGGCAGTACAATGCTGCCTACGTACATCAGCGTTCCTACTAGTGTGCTTAATGTTAACAATGTTCTTATTTTAGTAAACATTGTAGGAGCGTTGCCTGCAATTTTTTTCCCTAGTTCAGTTTTGCCGGCTACTCCTAGCACTGTTATCGCAAGTACCATTAATATTATTGCTAGAATTGTGTAGACGTATAATACCGTTATTGCCAATGTTGAGCCCTGTGATAATCCGTATATGATTGCTCCTAGTATCGCCGGAGATATACAGTGTTTTAATATTTCTTTCATGATGCTGCCTCTTCGTTAATTCTTTTACATCGAGCAGACTGCCCGATGCTTCCGATAATTGCGCTACACTGGTCACACCGGTATGCGCACGCCGAAGGATAATCCCATAGCGGAACCCCGCCGCAGTTCATAACTTCTAGCTTATCTGGAACTTTAGTCCCATCAAATGCGTGTGGCATATTATTTGACCTTTTTAATTAATTTCTATGTACATTATAACACATATTAGCTATTAGTCAACTGTTCTGCTGCTTCTTTGTCGAATGCTTCGTCGAACCTGTCCCAAGACGACGCGCTCATCTCTGTAACACTCTCGAGCATGTCTAGGAACTGTTCTTTGCTGATGGTTATAGTAGCCGTGTTCTTTGCTAGTTTACAAGGAGGCATAGGAGGGGATTTTGTAACTGACGGTAACCCGTAATCTTTGATCGGATATCGTTCTGTACGCTCGCCGCACTTGGTACAATGTAACACACCGTCCATGTTATCGTGAAAGCCAGTCTCTTTAAAGCGGCCGCCGTAACATCCTGCGTGTTTCTTGCCTGTCATGTCTGTCATCGTCGTCCTCGTCTTCACCTTTGCCTAATTTGTATAAACATTATAGCACGTTCCTTGTGCTCGTCAAGTAGCTTAGTGAGCGTTTGCTGATGGCGTAACGTTGCCGGTCATTCCCGTAACGTCTCCGAACATCTCTGAACAGTCGCCGGTCATTCCCGTAACGTCTCCGGTTATGTTACTTACATCGCCTATTAGCAGCGAGCAGTTTCCACGCAGGCTGTTAATTTCGCCGTATATATCAGTGCATTCGCCTTCTAGTCCTGTTACGTTGCCGATTAGTGCTTCGCAATCGCCTATTAGCCATGTGCAGTTACCTGTTATCCAAGTAACGTCTTCTTCTAGTCCAGTACAGTCTCCAAACAGTCCTGATGCATCGCCGGTGATCTCTGAACAGTCTCCTCGCAGTCCGGGAGTAACGTTGTGAAGAACGGCATGTGCGCCTAGCGTAATAATCGCGCCGCTAGGATTAGTGCGGTAAAGGGCTTTGCTTAGATTGTGCATATATGTTTCCGTTGGTAGTTACTAAATGTAATACAGTATAACACAACTAAAAGTTATGTATAGTAAAGCTTTGATTTATAAAGACTTGTCTTTGCTCCATTTTTCCGGAAGTGCGTTTACAGTAATGGGTGTAATTTCGTATTCATACTTTCCGCCGCGCCGTTCTTTTTCTGCTTTGCCTACATCTTCTGCTTGGTGCTTCCGGTTATGGACTCCAATTACATAGCTATGTTGCTCTCGGTCTCCCCAGCGTAACATCTCAACAACATATACTTCGTTCATACTATTCTCCTGTTACAGGTTGTTACTGCTACTTCTTTATATTTCATCGTTGCCATGCTTAATATAATACAAAGGATCTTCTGAAATTGGACGGATAAATTGCCAGAATTCGGTGAGTCCAAATTCACACATCACCACATATTTAGGGTCGCCGGCACTATAATGCGGGCATTCGCTTAGATCCGCAATAAATTTACCAGTCTCAGATTGTCTAAAATCTGGATTATTACACATTGATACATCGTCATTTAATTTCACACTATCTCTCTATTGTCCATAGCGAACCATCTTCGCATTCTAGTGTGTTTACTATACGTGTACCTGTTGGTATGTGAGCGTTACATATCATACCGGTATACATGTTGTTGTGTGTAGCTTCATTCTTTGTGTACTCTTTGTATATTTCGTTACTTAGAAATACAAGAAAGCATGCCAGTATTAGGTTACCTAACAAGTGAGATATAATTATTAGCGTATTTTTCATCGCTGAGTCTCTGTCCAGTGGGTGGGTTGTTTCGATTTAATATACGCTGC
>TARA_R110000851_G_scaffold16527_3_pt1 | contig 10202 bp, 6 predicted proteins | sample TARA_R110000851 | Tara Oceans TARA_R110000851 (sample SAMEA4397627) | marine metagenome | biome: Polar Biome; feature: [DCM] deep chlorophyll maximum layer (ENVO:01000326); material: water (ENVO:00002006), including particulate matter (ENVO:01000060) such as... | depth 17 m | reverse complement strand
ATATCAGCAAGTTTTATTTCAGATGTATATGATATATTAATTGGAACTACGCCCGATACAGCTGTTTTTTCAGGATCATTAAGTGTTAGTGGTTCTTTAAATGTAGAATCAGGAATAACGGGTTCATTAACTGGTTTAGCAACATCTGCTTCATATATTGCTGCTGCGGGCGTTGATGGTACTGTTAGTAATTCTACTAGTGCGTCTTTTGCTACAAAGTCAGTTACTTCGTCATTTGTTTCATCTACATTAACATTTGAAACACAAACATCGTTAGGTACTGTTATTAATGGAGCTCTTGCAGTTTCGTCCAGCGGTGATTTGTATTTTGGAAGTGCTAGTGCTTGGTACAAAATAACATTAGAATAAAATAAGGATAATAATGTTTAAAATATTTTATGCAGAAAGTGATGCTACATTATATGAACATAAAGCTAATGTTAATACTGGTATAGATGAAATATTAGAAGTTGGAAAACGTATTGATGTAGACGGAGAAAATATTAAAAAATCTAGATCATTAGTTAAATTTAATACAACACAAATTACAGATGCTTTAACAAAATATTCTACAAATTTAGATTCTTGTAAATTTATTTTACAAATGTTTACTTGTGAAGCAAAAAATTTGCCGGCTGACTATGTGATTGATGCTAAAATTGCAGCACAGCCATTTATAAATGGTACAGGATTTTTATCTTCAGAACCAGAAATATCTAATGGAGTTCAATGGGCAAAACCACATGCATCATGGTCATTTGATTCTCAATCTGGAACATCGTGGATATCTGGTAGTCAAAATATTCGTATTAATAATTCTTCATTGTATGTAAGTAGTTCCGTATCAGGATCAGGAGGAAGTTGGTTATATCAAAGTGGTAGTGGTACGTTTAATATATCTAATTTTAATCAAACATTTTTCTTTCAACCTGGATTAGATGAAAGTGAAGAATTTTCATATAGGCCTACTGATATATTCATGAATGTTACAGACGCTATTAAAGTATGGATATCAGGTAGTGGTGGAAATAGCATAGATAATAATGGATTTTTAATAAAATTATCAGAATCAGATGAAGCATCGTCAGATACTGGAATTATTCGATTTTTTAGTCGAGAAACTCATACTATATATGTACCTAGATTAGTAATGTTATTTGATAACGCTGTTTATGATGACGAATTATCACAAATTGATTTAGATTCATATATAGTACATACAAAAACAAAACCAGAATATAAAGATACTGAAATTACAAAAATACGAATATTTGCAAGAGATAAATTTCCAATTAAATCTGCAACAAATTTATTTCCAATACAAACTGTTAAACGATTGCCGCAAACAACATATTACGCTATACGAGATGCGGCTACAGATGAATACATAATTCCATTTGATGATATTTATAATAAAGTAAGTTGTGATTCTACAAGCAATTTTATAAATGTTGATATGAATAGTTTTATGCCAGAACGTTATTATCGATTAGAATTTAAAATTAAAGATGGAATCACAGAAAGATATATTGATGACCAGATTTATTTTAAAGTAGTTAGATAATGGCAAACATAATTCAACAATTAATACAAAACTCTGTACAACAAGCAGGAAAACAGGTTGTAAAAATAAAAGATCCTATTGCTACAGAACAACAAGACAAATATAAACTTCGAGGATTGAATTTTAAATCAAATAATCCTAATGTAATGTTACGTGATGAAGCTGGAAATATTGTTGTCGACATTGTTGAAAATAATTCATTATTAATAATAGAACCAGTAACATCAAATATATTAGCTAAGTCTGTAACTAAAATTATAGATACTCAATTTAATTATTTTAAATTTCCAGCAACTATTAATGTTGCAGATACTGAATTAGATTTAGATTTAGATTTAGATTTAAATATAGATCAAGAAATAGATGATCCTATATATGCAAGATATAAACCTATAGATCAACAAGAAATTCCATCTGGAGGTAATATAAATTTTGCTGCAGAACTTGAAATGAGTGAAGTAGAAGAAGGTGCAATACAAAAAAGACCAAATCGTTATTATATAACTAAAGAAATTAAAAATTCTGGAGCAGATTTAAAATTCCGAGTTAAAATTAATTTTAGATATGATAGTCCAGATAATGATACAAATACAACATATTTTTATATTACTAGATTTAGGCCTGAAGCAAAATTTGCTGATGTAAATTATAGAGAATATTTTAATTTTGAAACACCTAATGCAGGAGGTGGTCTTATTGGTCAATATAACGTTCAAGAATCAACTAAAGAAGTAGTTATTGCAAATTCTGAATTTGATGTTGGTGATACTTTTGCATTATTTGGTTTAGCAGGAAAAGGCCAGCCGGCAGATCAATTTAAATATAGTACTATTAATGCAGATCAAACATATTGGTCTATAACCGATGCTTCTAAAAATGTTGATGAATGGAATAGAGAAATATAATGTTAAATCAATATAAAAATATCAATGAAATTGTAAATTCTAAAACTTCATTATCTGGTGTTAGAATAAGTAACAAACAATCTGAATTTTTTTCTAAGGATTTAGATAATTCATATTATTTTAATGACAAAATATTATCTAGAACAAATGAATCTAGAATAGAATTTCATATATATTCCAATGATACATGGATTTCTGGTAATCATAAAGTTAATTTATTAACTGAAAAATTTGAATACAGAGATAAGAATACAAATAAATCTATAGATTTTCCTGGTGGTCAAGTTTCAATAAATATTTCAAAACAATTAAATGATTTAAAAATTAATGCTGGTAATTATCGTGTTGCTGTTAACTTTTTTGAAAATTTAATTGGTAATTATGAACGTCAACATTTAAGAATAGACGAAATTTCATCTGATCGAACAGAACTTAGATTACGTGCTATCGATAGTGATGATCCAGAATTTTTACAACAAATTACGGCATATGCTCAACGTCCATTACAAACTAGTAGAAAATTTTATAAGACACATTTATTAAATTTTAGTAGAAATAAATGTATATTATTTGTTAATAGTGTAGTAATTGGAGAATTTTTATATGTTAAATTATATGAACCATTACCTGCAGATATTTTAGAAGATTTTAAATGTTGGGTAGTTGAAGAACAAAAACCAACGTTTATAGATAATATTGCTATACAATCAGTAATTAGTAAAAAGGAATTTAATTCATTATCTGGACCAAATTGGCAAGCAAACTATTCTTATGATACATCTACAGAAACAGGTTTAAAAAGTTGGACAGATTTATTAGGATCTTCTGTACAAACTTCTCAACAATTAATTGATACATATTTTTCTAGTAGTTTTGCTGGTATTGATTTAAATATAAATTATCGTGATTTTAATAATTTTATATTTTATAGTTCTGCACAAGAGCGTGTAGAGAATTTTAAATATAAAATTGATTTATTAGAACATTATAGTCAACAAAATAAATCTATTTCACAATTATCAGGATCTGTAGCTACTACTAATGCAAATGATTTCTTAACATTAAGAAATACATTAATAGGAGGTTTTGATGGATTTGAAAAATTTTTATATCATGATTCTTCATCAATAATAACCACACATGATATAACGCCAGAATCATCTAATGTAACAGAATTAACTGGTAGTTATATAACTCCGGTTCCAAAATCAAACACAACATCACCATATGAATTATTTGCTGTATCTAGTAGTGCATTTCAAAATTGGTATACTGATTTACATGCAAATGCAATAACATATGATAATTTTAATACAAATCAGTTAATTAATGCCATTCCAGAATATATTAGACTAAATGATGATAATGCACCAATACAAACATTTGTAAATATGCTTGGTCATCATTATGATATAATATATGCGTATATTACTTATATGATGAAAATTCATAAAAGGGAAGAAAATCCAAATCTAGGAATGCCACCAGAATTATTATATTCTACAGCTAGACAATTTGGATGGAAATTAACAGATGGAAGACAAAATCAAAATTTATGGGAATATGCATTAGGTACAAATGAATCTGGAGTTCCTATTACTGGTTCTAATACTATAGGAGATCCATCGGTAGCTGGTAAACAAATAACATATTCTATATGGAGGCGTATAGTTAATAATTTACCATTATTATTAAAATCTAAGGGTACAAAGCGAAGTGTACAAGCATTATTATCATGTTATGGTATTCCACAATCCATGATAAGTATTAATGAATATGGAGGACCTAGACTAGAAAGACCTCCTGTTTATGAAAAATTAAATTTTGATTATGCATTAGATTTAATTACTAATACAGCTGGAACATGTATTGTAAATTATTCGCAATCAATTAATACTGTAGAATTACGTTTTAAAACAGATAATGTAATAACTAATCCATCACTTCCTAGTACTATGAATTTATTTTCCGTAGGAAGTCATGATGTAACATTAGATTTTACGCGTGGAACATTAGGAACTATACAAATTAATGGAACTGGTTCTGATAATATAGAATTATTTGATGGAGACTTTTTAAGCACTATGTTAAGAACCGATGGTTCTAATTTAGAAGTAGTAGCTAAAAAATCTAAATATGGTAAAATTGTAGCTGCTGTTAGTGCATCTACGATTAATTCATTTGATTTGTCTGGATCTATAACAATTGGAGGAACCTCCGGGGGAAATAGATTGCAAGGACAAGTACAAGAATTACGTATTTGGTCAAGTAGTCTAGGAGATTCAGCATTTAATAATCACACAAAAGCACCAGCAGCATATGATGGTAATTTAGATGCATATAATGAACTAATATTTAGAGTACCATTAACACAAAAAATTGATCATAGTGCAACATCTAGTTTATCTGGTGTAGAACCAAAATTTTCTGGATTAACAGCATCATTTGCAGGATGGTCAACTAATACACCATATGATTCTATAGAAGAAACATATTATTATGACGCTATATCATTAGCAGCTGGTACATTTGATGATAATAAAATACGAATTGAAAATAATGAACTAATTGGAAACTTAGATCCTAATACTAGAGCTGAACGTAGTCAATTTGATAAAGCTCCATTAGATAGTAAAAAACTTGGTGTTTATTTTTCTCCTCAAACAATGATTAATGAAGATATCATTGCTCAATTAGGATTTACTGAATTAGATCAATATATTGGTGATCCTGGAAAGGGAGAAGATAAAGTTTATCCGGATCTAAAAAAAATAGCAAGAGATTATTGGAAAAAATATAATGATAAAAATGATATTAATGCATATGTTAAAATATTTACATTATTTGATTTATCATTTTTTAGACAACTAGAACAATTATTACCAGCACGAGCAGATTTATTATCTGGTATTTTAATACAACCAAATATATTAGAACGTAATAAAGATACAGTATTACCAGATGTAATTCGTGAAGATATACAATTAAATGTTTCTATGTCTAAAGCACCAAGAATTGTCTCCGGTAGTTTTTTAAATTTTTCTTCATCAATTTCTACTAAAATTGTAACATTATCTGGATCAGATGATAATCAAATACAAGGATATATAACTGCTTCTATATCTTCAAAATATGATGGAACAATGTATTCCAGAGAATATTTTATAAGATCTGCTAGCACATATACAACAAGTTCTACACCATATTGGATGAGTGATGCAGTTCTTCCATTTTTTTCTTCTAGTGTTAAATCAGAATTACGAAAATCAAAAATAATTTTAGAAGATAAAGGAATAGAATTTATAACACAAGCTGGAAATGTATTAGGTACACAAAATGGAAATACAATACTAGTAGAACCAGTTGGAGATATAGAATTTATTTTAGCTCATGTTTCAGATTTTAGTCCACGTGGAATTGAAAATCAAAAATATAATGGATCTAAAATGACTTCTCCAGGATTTAATATTAATTCTATAGATACAGTAGATGGTGGACCTGTAGTAGAATTTGGTGCAGCTAATCCAAATCAATTAATATATCAAACAAATGGAAATGAAGGAAGTTTTAGACTTTCATAAAATATACATGAAACATATTTATTATAAATAGGAAATTAATTATGGGATATTTAGATAATAGTTCAGTAACAGTTGATGCAATATTAACTTTAAAAGGACGAGAATTATTAGCAAGAGGTGGAAATGCATTTAATATTACGCAATTTGCATTAGGAGATGACGAAATAGATTACAGTTTATGGAATCCAGATCATCCATTAGGAACAACGTATTATGGAACGATTATTGAAAACTTACCGGTGACTGAAGCTATTCCAGATGAAACACAAGCACTAAGACATAAACTTATTACATTACCAAAACAAACAACTAATATCCCGGTGATATCAGTAGGCAATACTACAATAACATTAGCTGGACCTGGTGCGAGAGCTACGATAGCTCCTAATACTGCTAATTTTCAAGGAGGAAATTCAAATTTGGGTTATACTGCAATATTATCAGATTCTACTGTAGCAGAAATACAAGTAACAAGAGCATTACAAAATTCAGTATTACCAACTACTCCAAGATTTATTGGAGATAATGAAGATGCACAAAGTGTAGCTATAGCGGGATTTGAATTTAGTGTAGTAGCTAAAACACAATTGTTAGAAGATAAAACTGCAACTATTACACTTATAGGAAATGAAACCGGAGGAAGTGTTAATATTAATTTAACAATTAAAAGAGCTACAAATGTAACTCCAGGTACACAAAGATAATTTAACAAAAATAGGTTAAAAAAATGAATTTTGAGATTTTAGAAAAATTAAAACAATTACCAAGACATGGTGTTTTACCTGGAAGATTTGGTGGAGCTGGGAGAGCTAGCAGAAATATATTACCGGTATCTCCTATCCAGGCAGCACCAGTTCAACAAGAACTTCCTAGGGAAATAGCACCCGCAACACCAGCTGTTAGTTCAATTAATGAACAAGTAGAACAATTAGCCAGACAACGAGCTAATGAAATTGTTGCAGAGCAAGCTCAAATGAGAGGCGTTGCTAGATTAGGAAGAACATTTACAACGTTTGATGTATTAAATGATGTTGTTTCTAAACAAAAAGAAACTGTTACTGCTGGATTATGGAGCGATGGTATTGCAAATTTGACCACATTCTTTACAGGATCTACTCAAACAAATTCACAAAGACAATATTATGTTGATGTATTACAATCAAATCCATCTGTTGATGGTTCGGTAGTACAATTTGCATTAGCATATGGTCATGCTGCAGGAAGTGGTTCTGATTCAGTGGGACAATTAAATGATTCTCCATCAAAAGCTATATATTCGCAATACAGACAATTACTATTGAATCCAGGAGATTCTAGATTCACAACAGCTGGAAGTGGAAGTACTGATTCAATATATGTTATAAATTTCAAAAGAAATAGATTACGAGAACGTTTAGATGCTGGTAATTTTGAATTGCCTTTGAGATTTTTATCAGGATCTACTCATAATGTAGTATCAAATGCTACTGGTAGTTTAAATGTTAGTAGCTCATTTGTTGTAACATTAATTGATGATTCTTCATTAGCATCTGCAACATTGGGCGATTCAGGACAAATATATAATATAGTATCTGGATCTATAAATGGGGGAGTACATAATTCAACTGCTCCAGATTATTATGGATTAGCATATCCTGATCATGGTGTGTTAATTTTAGATGCAAATATGTTAGACGGAAAATTAGGATTTGCAACTAATATTAGTTCATCAACAGAAGCAAATAATCATTTTAGACTGTTTCATTCCGTATCAGGTTCATCATTATTAACTAATCCTGCAAGTAGCGATCCATATGGATTTCAAGCTAGAAATTCTGAACAAATTACAAGTACACATTATTTTGTAAGAGTAAAAAATGCAGAATATAACTTTTCTAACAACCCTTCATATGTTACAGGTAGTGTAGGTCAATTAGCTCAAAACTCATTTGTTAATGATCCTAAAGTTTATGTAACTACTATAGGTTTATATAATGATCAACGTGAATTATTAGCAGTTGCTAAACTTAGTAAACCACTATTAAAGTCATTTTCACGCGAAGCGTTAATACGTGTTAAGTTAGATTTTTAGCGTAATTTAAACGTACGATATTTATAATAGATACAATAAAGTTTCTATTATTATGCCAGAATCAAGAATAGTAAATACCGAAGACAAAAATCGTGGTGTATATCCATCGGTTTTTAAAAAAATTGATACTGCAAACGTGAAAATTAATCCGTTTCAGTCATTCAAACCATTTGCTGCAATTTCCGGAAGTGCTACTAGTAGTATATTACCGTTAAAGGCTATATATTCTGATGTAAATAATTTACCTGCATTAGGAAGTGAATTAACATATAATGATGTATCTAATATTGACGGAAGTTTACAATCAGTAACATATTTTTCTGTTAATCATTTATTTTATAAAAACAAAGAAAATCCAGCTCATACATTTGGACCTACTAATTTAAACAGAACAAAAAAATTTTTATATCAATCTGCATCTATATTTTCTATTCCACAAGCAAAAGTAGGAGAAGGAATAAAACCAAACTCATTTAATATATCTGCATCTGATGCTGCAGTATATGGTGTAGCTACATATGGAGCTTCTTTATATGGCGATTCAACATTATTTATTGATAGTGATATATATGGTAATTTATTAGATTCAGCATATCCAACTGCTTCAATTATTGATGGTGTTAAATTTTATGAAGGATTTAATGAATATTTTGACACATCTAGAGTTGCATATGAAAATACAAATATAACATATGTACCTGGTGTTATAACCACCGGTGGATTAAAAAAGCCTGTTGGCTTAGCTGCAAATTTTAGTGGAAGTGGATATATTCAAACTAAATTAAATGGTTTTTATGACAGAGATCATGATTATGCAATTTCATTTTTTATATCTGGAGCTAATTCAACTTCTGAAAATGAAATAATTATAGCCAAAGCTTCTAGTTCATTAACTCCACAATATCCTTTTAAAATAGAATTATCTGGAAGTAATGAAATTGTATTTTCGGCAGCAGGTAGTCAAACATTTAAAACACAGATAACTTCATCAACTGCAGTTACAGAATGGACGCATTTACTTTGTCAAAAAACTGGTAGTTCATTGGAAATGTATGTTAATGGAGCATTGCATTCATCAGCTCAATCCACTTTATTGCAAGAAGTTAATTCTCCATTCACATCAAGTGCAAGAATAGATAATAAAGATCCATTATTAATAGGAGGCCATGTTACATCAAATTATATGCATGGTAAATTAGATGAAATTCGCATTTTTAATAAAGGATTAAATAGCACACAAATTGGTAATTTAGCAGATTTACATGAAACAGGATCATTTTTACAAACAGATCATATTGGAAATATATTTTCAAAACAAGGTATTGCTGTTGTTTCTACTCCTAATTATAGATTTCATAATTTAATTGACTTTCCATATACTGCTAGTTATCGTAGCACTAAAACAATATATGAATTAAATGTTATAACTAAAATTGACGCTGGTGATTTTAATATGTCATCAAATTTAACATTGACAAAAGATGATGATGAAACATATAAAACTTTTGTTTCTGGAAGTGATTTTGCACCTTATATTACTACAATTGGTTTATATAATGATGCAGGTCAATTATTAGCAATAGGAAAAACAGCACAGCCTATAAGAAAAAGATCTGATGTAGATTTAAATTTTGTTATTCAAATTGATTTGGATAAAAATATAACATATAATGCTAAATGATACGACTTAAACACATATTAAATGAATTGGCAGAATCTGAAATCAACAGATTAACAGATAAAATAAACAACAAACAATTTAAATTTTTTGATAAAGGCGATAATGGTCGTATATATTCTATAGATGATGAAGATAAACTTTTTAAAATAACTACAGAATCTGAAGAGTATAAAGTTGCAGATATTATTGTGGGACGTAGTCAACAATTTAACACATTTATTCCAGTGCATTATGTTAATGGCAAAAACATGTATATAATGTCAAAAGCAGATCCAATAAGCAGAAATGAAATCAATGAAATTAACAATTTTTTAAATGGATTCAAACAATATGCTAGAGAACAAGGGGGAGAAGTTTCTATTTTTGATTATTTAGATGCCGACGGTGCAAGAGAAAACAA
>TARA_R110000851_G_scaffold32870_1_pt1 | contig 10230 bp, 27 predicted proteins | sample TARA_R110000851 | Tara Oceans TARA_R110000851 (sample SAMEA4397627) | marine metagenome | biome: Polar Biome; feature: [DCM] deep chlorophyll maximum layer (ENVO:01000326); material: water (ENVO:00002006), including particulate matter (ENVO:01000060) such as... | depth 17 m | reverse complement strand
TATTGAGTCACAGCAAAAATAAGGATTTGCTTGTTGTGCTTGTGTCTTTGTTGATGCTAGCATTAATACTACCATCCAAAACGCTGCTACTATTAAATAGCCTATTCTTGTTTTCATTTTCATTTTTGTTGTTTTTGTTATTTTTAATTTAATTTATTCTTTTGTAATCATCTTCTAACCTAATAATGTCATCTTCACCAAAGTAAGTTCCAGTTTGGATTTCTATAAATACAACAGGATCATTAGTTTCATTCCACGCTCTATGTTTGGCTCCTAAAGGTATATGAATTGACTCTCCAGGTCCTCTAAATACTTTTTCATCATCAAGAACAATAGTTAAGGAACCACTTATTACTATCCATTGTTCTCTCCTTTTTTCATGGTATTGATATGATAATCTACTATTAGGGTTAACAGTAATACGTTTTACTTTAACATCCTCATTATCAAGTAATACTTCATATTTACCCCAAGGTCTATATTCAGTTAAAATGCCGAAAGCATGTAGTGTTTGATTTTTTTTCAATTCCATATTTAAAATACTCCTATATTAAGTTGTGCTTGTTCGTGTAGATATAAAATATTAGCTTCAGTTTCACTCATTTGTTTACTCCAAACTCTATGCATAGCCACAGTACCATCAAAGTGACTAGAATTAGTATATCTACATCCAATTACCCATTCATTACCAACTTTAGCCATAGCAGTATTTGCTCCCGCAGTATTCATTATTGTGGCATTATAAAAATCATTTAAATATATTGTACTTGTATTAGTTGATGATTTAGCAGTTGCAACTATGTGCATCTTACTTCCAATAGACCACTCTGCGGGTAAATTAAATCTATTTTGATTCGTCCAATTAATATCATAACTATTATATTTCATCAACATCCATGTACCTTGATCATTTCTCCCATCCCATAAATACTCTGTACTAGTATCATCATCTTTTTGAAATGTACTTTCAATTGTCACTTCTCCAGAAATAGCAGGATCGCTGTCACATTGAATTCCTAAAGTATCATTGAAATCCATAACACCAACCCACGGATTACTCCACTCACTATAAACATTTGGAGTATTTGAAACAAATGAAGCTGCTGAGTATGCATTTGTAGCAGTTCCAACATAGCTTGTTATACTAGAAGGACTAACTGTCCAACATTCATCCATATGCATCACAAAATTAAAAATAGGCTTAGTAAGCATAGGAGGATAACCACCTTCAGTCCAACCCCACATTCCTACTTGATATAACTGCTCAGTTATTCTAAGAATATTGGTTGTTGAAACTGGAGTAACACCAACTTCCTGAAAAATCGGCAGTTGAAGAAGCCAATCGGCGTAAGCTTGTGTGTCTTCATGTACTACAGGACCGAAAAATATTACTGTGTTATCATTACTAGACAAACCATTTCCTGCATGTCTTTGTGCATTACCCACCCAAATTACTTCATTATTACCAACTGCAGTAACCCCAATGTCGCTTCTCATAGCCTGTCCATCAATATATGGTGCTTCAAAATCTGGAAACTCCATAGAACGATCCCAACGAGACGTTGATATTCTTATTGGGTTATAAGCCCCATTCATTATTGATCTAAAACCTTTATTAGCATTAAATGACTTTAAAACACCACACATACTTGAACCATTCCATAATTTCATAATCTACTCTTTATTATAAATATCAAACCCACACAACTTACTTCCAGTCCAAGCGGACTTTTTTCCTTGCCGCCCTTTCTTTTTTAACGGCCTTTTTTTCCTCACGAAGGGTTTCACCGCACGTAGCACATGAGTATAAGTCGGTTAACATATTTAAAGTAACTTCCTCTCCACCGCAAGCTCTACATGGTGGGAAACGATCATCATCCTCCTCCTTATCGTAATTATACTTCGACATGCTCCTCAACTTCTTTAGCGTCTTCAATGCGTTGGCAAAAAATAAAATGGGTTTGGGTCTTCAAAACGTGGTCGCACTGCAGCCAATCTCTCCAAGCCTTAACCCACTCCATATTTAATGAATGTTGGCCTTTTCCAACAAAACTATCAATTTTTATTTCACGTTTGACGACGTAAGCATCGTCATTAACATATTTAAGGTAATCGGTTATCATTGTATATACGTATTAACTGGGTATTAGTTGTATAAAAAGCTTTTTAGCTTCTTTTACCTCGTTTTGTTTTACACTCATTTATTCCTTTTTTATTTTCTTTAGCTTTTTTTTCGGCTACTATTTGTCTATAAATGGGACTTTCCCACTCACAACCTCTATATTCTTGCTTTTTCATATGCTTCTTCTAATGTTATACCTTCACTTTCGGGTCTAAATAAGAATATTTCACCCTTACCATTAATCCAAAATTCATCTTTAGAGCTTTCAAACCAACAATTATCATGATATTGAGCCCACCATCCATTTTCTAGTAAGTATTTTCTTTTATTAACTACCAAAATCCTCTACCGCTTTTTACCATACATTCCATCCTAATTCTTTCAATTTCAATCCAATAAGTATTCCACTTTTTAAACTTTGCTTTAATTTTTTTTACTATTTCCACAATACTTGAATTATAAGCAACATTAAACATAATGCTAAACTTACTGTTGTTTTTAAATTAATACCCTCACTAAAAAAATATGATGTACCAATTGCATAGATAATCATTCCAATACTAAATCCTATAAATCTAGCAGGCCATAATAAACCACCCATTCCATTTACTGTGTATTTAGTTCCCCACATATAGAAAAATGATAGTATTACTCCTGCTACTGCCACCCATATTTCATTTTTCCTAAACCAATCAATTTTTAAGAATTGACCATTTAATTGAAAAAATGTTAAAATATGAGCTATAATAAAAGCACCGGCCCCTATAAATAAATCTTTGTATAACATATTAGACTTGATCGAATTGAATTCTATGAATTAATTCTTCTAGATGTTGTTGTGCTTCTCCATTATTGTGATCTTCAACTAATTGAAGAATTAACATTAATTTTTGGTACAATCGTTCTTTTTGATTTTTATCCATTTTTTTATTTTTTAATAACCATAAACTTCTTTTACTTTTTCTTCTAAATCTACCTCATACTCATCTTCTTCTTCAAGAGCATCCCATCTTTCTTTTTCTGCTTTTTTAATTGCATCTGCTTCTAAATCATCTCTCCATGCTATTTCAGGTAATAACCCAGCATTTTCAATTAGAGACCAAATACGCTCTTTCCATAAATCCATTTTGACATCTTCTATTACGCAGGTCCACCCAAATTGACGAGTTAATTCACCTATAATATCAACAAACTCGGTTGCTAGCATATCTAACTCTCCACCAATTTTGAAGTTTTTACCATATTTATCAGAACCATTAGTTCCTTTCTCATACATTTCTTTAACAACTATCCATTTAGGAGTTAAGAATGATTTTTTTACTTTTATTTTTTTCATATAACTTTTATTTTTTAATACCAATTAACATAAATACACCTAACATAAGAGACATAACAGCAAAACCCATCTCATTAGCAACACCCGAAAAATGGATATATTGCTGGATGGTACCTGCCATTGTTAATACTCCTACACTTATAGCACTTACTGCTCCTACTAAATACCTGAAATCTATTTTATTTATCATAATTTTAATTTTATTATTTAATTAGGCACGAGAATATGGACCATTATACTGATACATAAGACCTAATGTTGGGTGTGTAATATTATTACCATGCTCTAAATAATCAGCTAATGTTTTAGACATAGCTAATGCTTTTAATGCTGTAACAAATACTGCACCATTAATAACTTTTGAATTTGTTGGGTTTAGATTTACTTTTTTTGACATAACTTTTATTTTAATTTAATTTATATTTGTGTTACTACCTTATTTACCCCGTAAATATACGAACGCTTCTTGGCTTCTCCAAGTCTTTACGTGGAAGTCTTTAATTAACAGAAAACTCATATTGACGTTTCTCATGATCATGCTCACTATAAACATTTAAATTTAAAAACTCATTTTCATTTAAGAAAAACATATTTTGATATTCATCAGCATCCCAACTAATAACAAAATCCCTCTCTTCTTTAGTTAATACCTCTTTAGTGTTAACTAACATTTCAAATCTTTCATACTTTAACTGCTCTTCATACAAATACTCATTCATGACCTTTATTTTTTAATTATAAATGCTTGGCTTCGCGCCTCATTTATGTGTAAATATACGAACAGTTTTTAGCTTCTCCAAATCCCTGCGCATATACCTTCAATAAAAAAAGAGATGCTTTCGCATCTCTCTTAAAATAATATTTTATACTGTATTACATATCCATCTTATCTGCTATATAATTATCGAAATCTTCTTTAAAATCACCTTCACTAAAATCAACATAACCATCAACACCATTTAATTTAATATCATTAACTAATGATTTTACATATATAGTCCATTGATCATCTATTATTTTGTTTTCAGTAATAAATTCATTCCATTTTGTATTATAATTTTCTTCTATCTCTTCCATTTTTTCTTCTTTTTTATTTTCATCCACAGGGCCAAACATATACTCAGCTGATGACATTTGATTTGCAAGATCTCTTACCATGTTTGTTGCAGAGCCGTTTGAAATTCTATTCCAATCACCACCAACTTCATTCCAAATATATGCATAATCTACACCATAGGATTTTATTTCATCAACTATTTCATATAATGACTCTTCCCAATCACCGTTCAAATCCATCTTATTTGGAGATTCGCTGTTATTTGATGTTATTTCACCTGTGTCAGGATCAATTGATGAAATATATCCTACATTTGCTACAATATTTGCTTTTGAATCATCATCATAATGATTTAATAATGCTTTACCTAATCCATCAGGATAACCATCATAATGATTATATGTAGTAGTAAGTTCTTTGTCTTCGCTTAAGTAAGCTATAATTGCTCTTGTTGCCATTGTTTCTTATTTTAATTACGTTAATAAATATTATAAATTGTGTTTAGATCGCCACTTGTCAATAAATCCTTTACCTACACCAAGTTCTAGAATAATTGCTGTATCAGGTACACCCGGAAGTTTTTTAGCTGAGGTAATATAATCAATATTTTCATTAGCCCAAATCTTCATTTTAGTTTTAGCATTTGAACGATTTGAGGTTTTAAATACCATAACTACTGGCATTTTGTTGTATGCTTTACCTTTTTGAGGTTTAAACTTATCAGGTTTAAATGACTTTGGATAAGTTATTTCAGTTTTCCAAGGACCATTAGTAGTTTTACTATTATCATAATGCCATGTATGTTTACAACCTAATTCATGTTTTGTTGGAACATCAAACCATTCTTGGGTCCATTTTTCTTTAACTTCTGCGGGTTGTTCACTTGGTCTTCCTCTTTTCATATTATTTTCTATTATTTTTTGAAATAAAATCACCACTGTCATATGATTTTAATATATGACATTGTTTACATAATAATTGATAATTTGAGGGTTGTTCACCTTCAAGTGTATGTTTAGTATCTGATATAATATGATCAACATCAAATAACCCTGCTAGTTGATTTAATGGTCTTTTTGGGTGAAATTTCTTAGCATCATATCCACAATCTTCACACTTTAATTTATCTGCTAATAACTTTTCAACCTTATACATTAAATGTGGTCTTGTTGGGGCATTAGACGCATATTTTTTATATTGAATGTGAGTAGAACAGTATTTATATTGTTGTGAAGCATTATAAAATTCTGTTTCTTTACTACACCAACTTACTTTACAATTGCTCATTTCTCATTTTTTTTACGTGTTTACAATTACCCTTAGTTCTCCAAGTTCCAGGACAATCACAATAATATTTTTCAGAATCTGGATAAAATGTAGTTGTATAAATTTCATTGCTACTTGAACTTGGTGTTTTAACTATAATATTTTTAGTTTTACCTTTTATCCTACCTCGTGTTTCAGGTTTTGAGTATGTTATGTCATTAAGCGTAGTTTCTGGTAGTACTTCAACCCAATCAGGCATCATATATTTTTTACCATTAATGTTAGCTAATGCGGGGTTAAACGTTGATCTAGACACATATTTAAATCGACTTATACCAATAAAAGGACCAAACCCCTTAGGATTTATACCAAATGATTCACCATCAGGACGATATATAATACGAGTCCTAATATTTCCATACTTATTTAAATTACTGAATTTCCACAATGCCATATTAATAACCTTTATTTCTTATACGTAAATATACGAAGGATATCTCAGGTAACCAAGTTTTTTATTGATAGTCTTGGTATGATTTTTCCTCAATAAAACCAGAATTCGTTAGAATATTTATCTTTTTTTTAATTTCACAACGTCTATCATTAGTAATGTATACAGATCTTGCTAGTTCTACAAAGACATCATCAAATTGTGATTTTAATTCACATTCTCTAATATCATCCTCAATTTCCCATAATTGACTGTTAACATTAGTTAATTCTAAATAGTGGTGTTGTATGAGAGGTGGAAATTTATTAAATAATTCCTCAAGTAATGGATTTAATTCATCAAATTCTTTTTTGATATTAATTAATTTTTCAGTATCAGTAATATTTGATAATTTTAATTCTAAAATTGTTACTTTATCAACTAATTCCCCATTTGAAACTTCTACTTTCATAATTTTATTTTTATTTTACTTACCATTTAATTTTATTCATTCTTTCTTCTCTTTCTATTTCAAGTTGAGTATCTAAAGTAATTAAATTACACATTCTTTTTAATTCAACTGGATAATACTGAGCCATTTCAACTAATATTTCATCATCTAAGAAATCAAAATATTCTAATATAGATAACCCAAATAATTTACTTTTTTCTTTAGTTTTCAAATTCCTCTTTTAAGTTATTAACTAATATTATATGTTGTAATGATGATACATAATTTGTAGCTTCAGCATACTGTTTATCTAATAATTTATATAGTTTTTTTTCTGTAGTGCATTTATAAGCATATGTTGAATACCACAAAGCATAGTCAGTAATGGATTCTTCCCAATTATTATAATATGCATGTCCATGTTGTGTACCTTTAGCTAAGTTTAGTCTAACTCTAGCTTCTTTCATACCAAATAAGTTATGATTTTCTATAAATATTTTTGATTTAAAATTCCCGGATTCAAGTCTTGCTTGTGCTAGAATAATATGTGGAAATTTAAAGTTTAATCTTTTTATTTCTTCAATAAGTTTTGATTCATTAAAATCATTTTCTCCTTCAACTATTAATATGTTTTCGGTATTAGTAACATATTCTACTTCTGTTGCAGTTGGGAAAAATGATAGAAAAAACATTGCTGTGAAAAATACTAATGCTATTTTTAAAAAATTTGTAGTACTATTACTAACAGGGGTGTATTCTAGTTTATCTTTATTGTATTTGTATAACATAACTTTTATTTTTTTATATAATATAATATACGAACAATTTATTGGGAATCCTAATTTTATTTTTGGTTATTTAAAACTTATCCCAAAAATCTCCATTAATATTTTTTGATCTTAAATTATCTCTTTTTTCTTCATCTTTAAGCATCTTATTAGCTAACCTTTCCAAATGTTTTTCTTTTTGCTTATCATAATCATTTACAATTCGATCATGTTTGGTTTTTTTAATATTTCTGGTTTTTTTCATATTCTTGAGATTATATTATATTCATCATCTTCACTATCACCATCTAACCCTAACTCTTTCAAACGTTGTAAATGATAATCATCAACCTCCCATTCTACTTTTCCCTGATTTACAGGTTTATGATCTTCAATACCTTCGATTTGTTTTGAAGTAAATATGTCACCAACAGTTAAAAAGTAATGATTATAACAAAGTAATTCTACATTATCTAATTTATAGTTACTTTTATTACTATCTTTAAAACTCATTAAAAGAGGCATTTTATAATCTAATACTCTTCTTTCCTGGAAGCCACATTGGCTACACTTTTCTTCTAAATATCCTTCTGTAATAAGTCTATATTTAATCTTAGCAGGGCTGAATGATGATGCATTTGCTCTACCTTCAATTATATCTAATAGTGCAGGTTCTTTCCCACCAGCTCTAAGAAATTTAGGAATACCTATACCTGATTGATTTTTATGTTGATCAAATAAACTATCATGAGTAGTACTATCATATAATTTAGCCCATTTTTTATAATGAATATAAGAAACATTCAAATATCTAGCAGCCGCCATATTTGATTTAGTTTTAGCCATAGCGGCTAATATTAACTCCTTTCCTAGTGGTTTTGCTTTAGGCATCTTGATTATATGAGTCAAAGTTTGCTGTCTTTTTGCTTTCCTTTGAGTATTTTTTTGATTGTTCTGGTGTCATTACAACAATATCATTCCAAGTGTGGTCACCCACCCCATTAACCGTAGTCACTGCGGTATATGCGCCTATAGTTGAGCATTCTACGCATGATTTATACCCATATTGGGTTGATCTTAATTCAGGCATTGGGTTTTGACATACCACGCATGGTATCATTTTATATTCCATTTTTTTGTATTTAATTTATACGTACAATATAATTATAAACTATTTATACAATATACGAAATATTATTTGGAATTCCAAATTATTTTGGTGATTTATATTTAATAAAACTCCAAAGATCTTCTGTATTTTTTATAATAAAGGTTTTACCATTGGGGTCTTCTAGTGGGACTATACTACCATCAGGGTTAAATCTATCATAGATGTACCATAAAATTATATCTGTTGATTCAGGACCATAAAGCATTCTAAATGTACTTTCGATTATATACCATAAAGGGGATGTTAAATTATGACAGTCAATACCTCCATCTTCCATTAATTTACACTCCATAATATTAGCTTTATCTAATTTATCAATGTGGGATTTAAAGATTAATTCTTCTGATTTATCAAAGTTATCTTTAATGTTAACTTCTACCCCTAAAATAATATTAAATAAATTTTTAATATCTTTGTCACTACCTGTAGTATCTTCCATTTTATTTATCTTTTAAAACCGTAAAAATATAAATCACTAGACCCCTCATTACTAACCCAATATTGACCAAACATTTTATCATTAAATCCTGGTATTGATTTAAAGTCATCTGCTACTAGGTTTTTATAATAATCCTGAAACATATCATATTCAAAATCTTCAGGATGTAAACCCTCAATTGATGACTCAGGTGATGATTTACGAGTACCATGTTCTGAACGACCTGTTGAGGCGCAAGTAAAAATTAATAATCCCTTTGGTCTTAGATTATCTATCATATTCATTATAGTCTTTTTATAAAAAGGATCATGTTCAAAACATTCACAACTTATAGCAGTATCAAATAATTTATCACTTTTAAACTCATGACCTTTACTTACAACATCTACATAGAGACCATCACTAATATCTACACCAGTATAATCACAATCTTGAAAATGACATCTTATAGTTGGTTGGTCAGTTACTGATCTTGATCCTATTTCTAATACTCTAGAATTGTTAAAATGTTGGGGAAATAAATATTTTTTTTCCCAAACAAAATGTAAAACTTCATGGTGCATATTATTTTATTTTTTCTATTTTAAATAGTTTTTTAAAGGTTTCAACTGATAGCCTTTTAATTTTAGAGGCTATAACATAAGCCTCTATTAATGTTTTGGATGAAAATACTTTAATTGCTTCTTTTGTTTTATCGTGTATACCATAAAATTTGAACTTACTCATAGTTTATATTTTTTAATTAATTTTTGTAATTCACTACATCTTTCATATTCCTCATCTTCTAGAAATAAACTGTTGATTTTTTCTAATACTACTTTAAATTGACTACGTTTTATTTCAATAATTACAGACATATTAAATATATTAAATAATTCTGCTTTTTTTAAGTTTGATTTTAAAGCATGAGTTATTGATTTTAAACTTTCTTCAAGTATAAAGGATTTGAATTGGTGGCTAGCTGATAGTTCTATTAAGTCTTCTTGACTACCAAAAACTAATTCTATATGTGTAACCTTTCTCTTACTATCATCTTCTATTTTTATTTCTTTGTCTTCCATTTTAGAGTTATATTAGTTGGTTATGATCATAAATATTTAAAAATTAATCCCTCTAATATTAGATCCTTTAGGTCTGTGGGAGTTATTTTCTAATAGTTTAGGAATCATACCCCATTTATATCTAAACATC
>TARA_R110000851_G_scaffold322442_1_pt1 | contig 10231 bp, 9 predicted proteins | sample TARA_R110000851 | Tara Oceans TARA_R110000851 (sample SAMEA4397627) | marine metagenome | biome: Polar Biome; feature: [DCM] deep chlorophyll maximum layer (ENVO:01000326); material: water (ENVO:00002006), including particulate matter (ENVO:01000060) such as... | depth 17 m | reverse complement strand
ACAATATTATATGTATTTCTCTATTGGGTTAATTTTTTGTTAAAAGAGGAAAGGATGCCCTTTCGTAAATTGAGTAAACAAGGACCTGATTTTTGAAAAGTTTAAATGATTTGGCAGTACTAAATTAGTACCACTCTGGACAATGCTACATGATGGATTGGAAAATAAGTGAGGCTATGGGGATCGTTGCACCCTTTTTAATGGAATCTGGCATAAGTCCACAATAGATTTACAAAGATTCTGCAGTGAAACGAAAATTTCAAACTCTGTCTTTTTATAAATAACTTCAGTTGAAATGTAGTTAAATACGATTTAATAGATTAGCTCGTTATAACCTTGCTGTGGCTATCAAAGGATTACAATTAAATAGTGATTTATAATTATACTATTTTGATAGATTTTTCCTTCAATCAAAAAAAACTGCTATTTTTAAAATTCCTTAAATAGGAATTGTTCTTAAAAATGTTCCCCCGACTAATTTCAATTGCAAATTAATTTTGACTACATGTCCAAATATTAATGAATAAAAAAGAATTATCTGAACGGGATATATGTTCAAAATATATTAATCCTGCACTGGTTAAAGCAGGATGGAATATGAAAAGACAGGTCCGGGAGGAAGTGTCCTTTACAGATGGGAGAATTATAGTACAAGGAAAATTATATACGCGAGGTAAAAGTAAAAGAGCGGACTATAATCTCTATTACAAACTTAACCAACCAATAGCAATTATTGAAGCTAAGGATAACCGAAAGCCAGTTGGTTCGGGAATGCAGCAGGCTTTGGAATACTCCGATATCCTCCAAATCCCATTTGTGTTTACTTCCAATGGTGATTCTTTTGTTTTTCATGATAAAACGGAAACTACAGGAGTCTTGGAACAAGAAATATCTCTTGATGATTTTCCTTCCCCGGAGCAGCTATGGAACAAATATTTGGGATATACCAAAATCGAAACGCCAGAAGCCAAAGAAATAATTGAAACTGAGTACTACGTAGATGACAGTGGAATGTCTCCCAGGTACTATCAGCAAAATGCCATAAATAGAACATTGGAAGCAGTGGCCAAAGGGCAAGACCGTATTATTTTGGTTATGGCTACAGGAACTGGAAAAACCTACACAGCTTTTAATATCATTTGGAGATTATGGAAAACTGGGGTTAAAAAGCGCATTTTATTTCTGGCCGATAGGAATGCATTGTTGACCCAAACAAAGAATGGTGACTTTTCACCTTTTGGGAATGACATTATGCATATCATCAAAAACAGGAAAATCGATAAATCCTACCAAATATACTTTGCACTTTATCAAGGATTGACCAGTAACGAGGAAGAAAAAAATGCTTATAAGGAGTTTAGTCCTGATTTTTTTGACTTAGTGGTTATTGATGAATGTCATAGGGGCAGTGCTTCGGAAGCCTCGGCTTGGAGAGATGTATTAACTTATTTTAGTTCGGCTACACACGTAGGATTGACAGCAACACCTAAAGAAACCAAAGATGTTTCCAATATGGAATATTTTGGCGAACCTGTTTACACCTATTCATTGAAGCAAGGTATTGAGGATGGCTTTTTGGCTCCTTACAAAGTAGTTAGAATCACTACTAGTGTCGATGAAGGCTGGAGACCCACAGCTGGCTTACTGGATAAGTACGGGAATGAAGTAAAAGACCGTATTTATAATTTAAAGGATTACGATAAGACCTTGGCAATTGATGAACGAACGGAAATTGTAGCTAAAAAAATTACAGAGTATCTGAAAGCTACGGACAGATTTGCCAAAACTATAGTGTTCTGTACGGATATTGACCATGCCAATAGAATGCGCCAGGCACTTATTAATGAGAATGCAGATTTGGTTGCGAAAAACTGGAATTACTGCGTAAAAATAACTGGCGACGATGAAGTAGGTAAACAAGAGTTGGACAATTTCACAGATGTTGAAGAGCGATTTCCTGTTATAGCTACAACTTCAAAGATGTTGACTACTGGGATTGATACCAAAATGGTGAAGTTTATTGTATTGGAATCCAACATTCAATCGGTTACTGAGTTTAAACAAATTATTGGTAGAGGGACGCGTATAAGGGAAGCTGAAGGTAAGGTGTATTTTACCATTATGGATTTTAGGAAAGCCACAAATATTTTTGCTCGACCAGATTTTGACGGCGACCCAGTTCAAATTTATGAGCCACAGCCAGATGAGCCTGTAGTTCCACCTGATGAAGATAATACTCCACAGCCTGATAATGTAGAGCCACTTACCCCAGATGATTTTAAACCAACACGACCAAATATTGACATAGTTGATGCCGAAAATGAAATAAAAAAATATTACGTTAACAATATTCCTGTATCCATAATTCATGAGCGAGTACAATACTATTGTAAGGATGGCAAGTTAATAACCGAATCACTTAAGGATTATTCCAAAAAAAATATTGAAAAAGAGTTTGCCTCTTTAGATGAATTTATTAAAAAATGGAACGATGCTGAAAAGAAAGAAGAGCTTATAAAAGAGCTTGCTGAACATGGTGTATTATTGGAAGCGCTTCGTGAAGAAGTTGGTTTGGATCTTGACGACTTTGATTTAATCTGTCATATAGCCTTTGACCAACCACCGCTAACTCGGCAAGAACGAGCAAATAAAGTTCGTAAGCGCAATTATTTCTCAAAATATGGAGAAACGGCTCAGAAAGTTTTAAATAGCTTATTGGACAAGTATGAGCGTGAAGGTATTACTTCCATTCAACATGGCTCTGTGCTCAAAGTACAACCATTAAACCAAATGGGTTCTGCTGTAGAATTAGTGCGTGCTTTTGGTAAAAAGAAAGACTTTGACCAAGCCATAAAGGATTTAGAAAACGAAATTTACAATATTGCTTAATTGAATATTCAAACCAAAATACAACAACCAGAAGGTAGGCGTCTTGAATTTAAGGAAGTTATGCCAACTAATGCAGAATTGGCCAAAACAATAGTCTCTTTTGCAAATGATGCTGGTGGTGAATTATTTATCGGTATAAAAAATAACCCTAGAGCAATTTCAGGTTTACAGTTCAGCCAATTAGATACTATTGAAAATCAAATAAGTAATATTGTAAACGACCAATGTACACCAAACATTTTACCTGAAATTTCTTTTATTGAAGAAAGTGGAAAGCATATGATTAGGGTGTATATCCATAAAGGAAGTAAGCCGCCTTATTTTATTACTTCTAAAGGAAAAGAAAAAGGGACGTTTATAAGAGTTGGTTCGTCCAATAGATTAGCTTCACGAGAGATGATACAGGAGTTAGAAAGGCAAGGACAACATATTTCTTTTGACTCTGAAGTATACTTTAATAAGAATTACGAAGAATTAAGTCTTGATGGTTTTAAACGTTTTTTCAAAGAAAAAGCAAACGAAGATTTAACCTTTGAGGTTTTAAGAAAATTAAATCTGGTTAAAGTAGAACAAGGTCAAATATTACCCACTAAGGCTTTGATTTTACTATCTGATGATATAAAAAAAACAGAATTGTTTCCTAATGCTAAAGTAGAATGTGCACGATTTAAAGGCATCATTCCCGGAACGTATATCGATCAAAAAACAATTGATACAAGTATTGCTTTGCAAGCAGAACAAGCCTATCAATTTGTATTAAGACATATTTCGCAAGGCACAGAAGATTACCAAGGTGTGTATAGAAACGACCGTTGGGAATATCCTATTATTGCTATTAGAGAAGTCATCAGAAATGCTATAATTCATAGAGATTATTCGCTTACAGGAAAAGATATTAAAATTGCTATTTTTGATGATAAGCTAGAAATAACAAGTCCTGGAAAATTATTGCCTACTGTAGATTTTAATGAGATGGATGCAGGGCAGTCAGATGTTAGAAATGTAGTTTTGGCACCCGTTTTTAAACGCTTAGGTATTATAGAGCAATGGGGAAACGGCTTGCAACTAATTGCAGATGATTTAAGAGAATATCCGGAAATTAAATTAGCTTGGAAAGAGCCTGGAGTCGCTTTTAGAGTTTCGTTCATCAAGACAAATTACAAGCAACAGCAGGAGTTACAGCACGAGTTGCAGCACGAGTTGCAGCACGAGTTACAGCAGGAGTTTCAGCAAGAGTTGCAGCAGGAGTTGCAGCAAGAGACGCTATATACAGAGGTTCTAAAAATAATTCAAAATAAGACATCAGGAACTAGAGCAGTTTCAATAGCTTTAGGTCAAAAAAGTATATCAGGACACTTAAAGAAAGTTATTGGCAAATTATTAGAACAACGGCTTATTGAATGGACAATACCCGAAACACCAAAAAGTTCTAAACAACAATATAAAATAACACAAAGAGGAATTGTATTTCTTCAACTATTAAAAGAAAAATAAGATTAATGAGTAACATAACAACAAACATAAAAGGCATACGCGATATTATGCGCAAAGACACTGGAGTAGATGGTGATGCACAGCGAATATCACAAATGGTGTGGATGCTTTTCATGAAAATATTTGCTGACAAAGAAGAAGAATGGGAAATTACCATAGATAACTACGAATCCCCTATTCCTGAAAACCTAAAATGGCAAAATTGGGCAGCAGATGATGAAGGCCTAACTGGTGATGCATTAATGGAATTTGTAAACAATGAATTGTTTCCTGCGCTTAAAGAGTTGGATATCACCATAAGTCCTCAAGCCCAAATCATACGTTCTGTTTTTGAGGACACCTACAATTATATGAAAAACGGAACTTTGTTCCGTCAGGTTATAAACGTAATAAACGAGATAGATTTTAATAGCACTACAGAACGCCATCTGTTCAATGATATATACGAAACCATATTAAAAGAATTGCAATCTGCAGGTTCTTCAGGGGAGTATTACACACCAAGGGCGGTTACTCAGTTTATGGTAGATATGATAGATCCACAATTAGGAGAAAGCATACTCGATCCAGCTTGTGGTACTGGTGGTTTTTTAACCTGTACCATTGATCATATGCGGGAGCAGGTAAAAACGCCTAAGGATAGGGATGTTCTGCAAACCTCAATAAGAGGTATAGAGAAAAAACCGCTCCCTCATCTACTATGCACCACCAATTTAATGTTGCACGGTTTTGATTTACCAGCGGTACGTAGAGATAATTTATTAAGCAAGCCGTATGCCGATTGGAGCGCCAAAGATAAGCTGGATATTATCCTTACCAATCCTCCTTTTGGTGGGGTTGAAGAAGATGGCACGGAAACCAACTTCCCACAAAAATTTAGAACCAAAGAAACGGCCGATTTATTTTTAGCGCTCATAATTAAACTATTAAAAAATAACGGACGCTGTGCCATTGTTTTGCCAGATGGTACCTTGTTCGGTGAAGGCATGAAAACACGTTTAAAAGAGGAGTTGTTAGAGCGTTGTAACCTACACACCATAATACGCTTGCCTAATGGCGTTTTTAACCCCTATACGGGCATTAAAACCAACCTATTGTTCTTTGAAAAAGGTGAGCCAACTAAAGAGGTATGGTATTTTGAACACCCATATCCAGAAGGTGTGGTAAGCTATAACAAAACCAAACCCATTAACATTAAAGAGTTTGATTTAGAAAAGGCATGGTGGAACAATCGCGAGGAAAATACACAGGCTTGGAAAGTCTCTATTGAAGAAATTAAAAAACGTGGTTATAATCTGGATATTAAAAACCCGCACCAAGAAACGGATACTTTAGCAAGCCCAGAAGTATTGTTGGAAAAGTTTAGAGCTACCGAAGAGAAAATATCTTCCATACAAGACGAAATTATTAATGTATTAACCGAAGCTTTAAAATAAAACAACCTTGTCATTCCTGCGCAGGCAGGAATCTATTATATGATGAAACTACTACAACATTTTAAAGAACTGACTGTAAGACCCAAAAATGCCCAAGAGTTAAAAGGCTTGATTTTACAATTGGCAATTCAAGGTAAATTGACTAGTAAATGGAGAAAAGAGAATCCTGATATTGAACCTGCTTCTGAATTATTCAAACAAATAAATGCAAAAAAGTTACCTACTAAAATAAGTGCAGATAATATTCCTTACAAGATTCCTGAAAGTTGGAATTGGTATAATCTAGTTGATTTAGGTTCGATTAATGGTGGTTTTGCATTTAAAAGTGGCAACTATATAGAAGAAGGAGTTAGAGTTATTAGAATTTCTGATTTTGATGAAAATGGTTTTAAAAATCACAAGATAGTTCGACACGAATATTCTGATGCTTTAGAATCATATGTTTTAGAAGATAAAAACATATTAATTGCCATGACAGGAGGAACTGTAGGTAAGAGTCTGTTTGTAGATAAAGTACCAGAAGTAATGGTTGTTAATCAAAGGGTCGCAACTATAAAAATATATAAACCAATTTATGAAGCTTATGTAAATTGTGTTATTCCGACAAAATTGATTCAAGATGTTATTGAAGAAGCAAAAAACTCTACAAATGATAATATCTCAATGTCAAACATTAAGGGTTTTAAAATTCCACTTCCGCCATTAGAAGAGCAAAAAGAAATCGTAAACGTAGTAGCAGCCCTATTTAAAGAAGTAGAGCAATTAGAGCAATTAACGGTTGAGCGTATAACTTTAAAAGAAGACTTTGTAACATCTGCATTACACCAACTCACCACCAATAACGCAAACCAAGAATGGGCTTTTTTACAAGAGCATTTTAAAAGTTTCTTTGATGAAACCTCTAACATTAAAAAATTACGAGAAACCGTTTTACAATTAGCAGTACAAGGAAAACTGACTCGATCATGGAGAGAGAGTCATCCTGAACTGGTTTCAGGATCTCATCATGCCAGTGAAATCCTAAAACGCATCCAAAAAGAGAAAGCACAACTCATTAAAGACAAAAAAATAAAAAAGGAAAAAGCATTACCACCCATTACCAAAGAAGATATTCCTTATGAGTTACCTGAAGGTTGGGTTTGGTGTAGGTTAAATGAGATTCTTCATAGCAGTTTTTATGGACCTCGTTTTGGTAAAGAAGAATATGTAGAGAATGGAGTTCCTACGATTAGAACTACAGATATGGATTCCAAAGGGTATATCAAATTGAAGAATCCACCAACAATAAAGTTAACAGAAGAGAAGCTAAAATTATATAAGCTAGAAAAAGGAGATTTATTGGTTACTAGAACGGGAAGTATAGGTACCATGGCTATATTTAATGAAGAATATGACGCAATACCAAGCGCCTATTTAATTCGGTTTAGGTTTCTAATTGTGAATATTGAATATGTATTTAATTTAATGCATTCCCCTTATGGGCAAAAATCATTAGGATTGCTAACAAATACGGTTGCACAACCAAATATTAATGCTACTTCTATTAGGGATATTTCATTTCCTCTTCCACCACTAGAAGAACAAAAAGCCATTGTAGAAAAAGTAAATGCATTAATGGGTTTATGTGATACTTTAGAGCAAGAAGTACAACAAAGCCAAGAACATAGTGAGATGTTAATGCAGAGTTGCTTGCGGGAGGTATTTGAAGGTAAAAAGGAAGTATGTGTATAATTTCTGATAAAATTAAATTTTGTACCTGTATTGATGCCGACATTGATATTGAGGAATTAAATCATTATTGGGTTTTACATAGGTATAACAAGGATAAAAACGACGATGTAATGGGGTCTCCAGTATTACCTGGTCATCTACACCCAATGTTCGAAATTAATGCAGAACTATTAGTAAGTACTTTAAATACCCCTGAAGCATTCGATAAAAACATTGAGCTAGAACGTGGGGATACCCTTGAAGTAGTACTATTTAACAACCAAACTGATAAAGAGCCTTTGTACTATAACTTTAGATATACAGGCAAAATCTGGAAATCTATTGAGCCAGATAGTTTTGATTTAATGAACAGGTTTGATGAGCTTAGTGCTGGGGAAATTGAAGAAATGGATTAATTGATGCAAAGTTGGCTACCTGATGTTTTCGAAGGGGAAACTAAATCGGCAAAACAGATGATATGGACATAGGAAAAATAGCTCAATTATATAATGATTCTAATTTACAGAAAGATGTAACTTTCTTAATAATTGATCTAATCTTAAGTAAGAATTTGATTGGCTTATGCTAGGAAGAATACTAAAATTTACAGACTTTTTTAGCAAAAATCAAATTGTAGAAAGATTTGAACTGATTAATAATATTCCGAGAGTAGATTTACCTGCCACAATATCTAGTATAAATTGTAGCCTTCAAAAAGGGGAAGGCTACATTAACATATGGTAGAAGAAATGTATTATAAAGAGAATGTTAGCCTATAAAATAAATATTTTGTATTGCTTAAATGAACATTGCTGATGAATCTTAACGCAATTATTGCCCAACCAAAAAGTGGAGAAGAAAAATTTAGGTTTAATGAGGACAATCTTGATTTTAAATTAAATGAGTTTTGGAAATGGAATCAATCCAACTTATTAGAAAACAGAACTCGCGGAATTTTAGCAGAATTTATTGTTAAACAGGCCCTCAATATTGATAATGAAATTCGTATTGAATGGGACAGTTATGATTTGATTACTAAAGAGGGGATCAAAATTGAAGTAAAATCCGCCGCTTATATTCAAAGTTGGATACAAAAAAAATATTCGGATATCTCTTTCGGAATAGCAGCTGCAAAAATGGATCCTATTCATCCATTATATGATGGCACAACTAGACGCTGGAGTGATCTTTATATTTTTTGTGTTTTAGAGAATAAGGACCAAGAGACCATGAACCCCTTGAATTTAAACCAATGGGTCTTTTATGTTTTAAAAACTGAGGTTTTAGACCTAAAAGTTCCAAATCAGAAGACAATAGGATTAAACTCTCTTTTGAAACTAAAACCAGCTAAATGTAATTTTAATGAGCTGAAAACAGCAATATTATCCTGATGGCGACACATATGCATATATCCGAATATGAAGCGAAAGAAGCTACTCTCCTACTCTCTTGCGAATGTGGATGGAAAGGAAAGGCAACTGAGGCAAATGGAGAATTGCATGAAGCTGTCATGGATATTGAATGCCCCAAATGTGATAAAATTCTATTGATTGTAAATCTTATAGTAGATCCAAAAAAGTATTTTGACTGGATAGCATCCAAGAAGTAGAACTTAAGTTGTTTCTATTCTTCGGTTTAAACTTATCCAGAAAGAATAGGCTAGGAATAACAGTGACACCCTTAACTAACACATCCCTCATCTGTTACGAGTACTCCACAACAGTATGCCAAACACTATGCAGTTGTAAACTTAACAGCGCAACACAATTTTATCCGTGTATTGTTTCTTTTTTTCCGTAGTTTTTTATCACCTCAGCTTCAAATTCAACAAGTTCTTGCCAGCGTTGGTCCACATCTATATCTTGGCCGTATTTGCGGGCAAAGCCAATAAAAGTAGTGTAATGGCCTGCTTCGCTGACCATTAAATCGTGGTAGAATTTTGAAAGTTCCGGGTCTTTTAATTCTTTGGACAGCAGTTTAAAACGTTCACAGCTTCTGGCTTCGATCATAGCGGAAAACAAGAGTCTATCTACCATAGATTGAAGTCTACTGCCACCTTTGTTCATAAACTTATAAAGCTCGTTAACATAGCTGTCCTTGCGCTCCCTGCCCAGGGTGTAACCGCGCTTTTTAATGATATTGTGTACCATCTGAAAATGCTCCAGTTCTTCCTGGGCCAAGAGCAGCAGATCGGTAACCAGATCTGGGTATTCGGAATTAAGGGTTATAATCGTAATAGCATTGGTAGCGGCCTTTTGCTCGCACCATGCATGGTCTGTTAGTATTTCTTCTATGTTTTTTTCAACAATATTGACCCAACGTGGGTCTGTTGCCAATTTTAAATGGAGCATGGGCCAATGTTTTTGTAAAAATAGGTATTAACAATACAAGAAATCTATAAATCTTAACGCATTACAAAATGTACTTTTTTGTACGGCCTTATTTGTGTAGGTAATTTTTATGATCCTCAAGGGATGTTTAGAAAGTCCAGCATTTTTTCATTCACTGTTGCCGCCTGATCTATAGATAAAAAATGCCCTGCATTCTGTATTACTTCCCCCTTCCCTTTTGGTAACATATTGGCAATCTCCACCGTCCTTCTTTCATTGATCATATCGTCATCCCCAATCAATACCAGGACCGGCATTTGTAAGGATTTTAATTCGCTGTTGGAAAAAGGTTTCATGCTGGTCACAAACTTG
>TARA_R110000851_G_scaffold10860_2_pt1 | contig 10231 bp, 12 predicted proteins | sample TARA_R110000851 | Tara Oceans TARA_R110000851 (sample SAMEA4397627) | marine metagenome | biome: Polar Biome; feature: [DCM] deep chlorophyll maximum layer (ENVO:01000326); material: water (ENVO:00002006), including particulate matter (ENVO:01000060) such as... | depth 17 m | reverse complement strand
CGAACGAGAAGGACTTGGTGGAGGATTTGTGCGCTCCGATGTATGAGTACAGCCTGAAGGGGCAGCTCAAGCTGGAGCCTAAGGATAAGATGAAGAAGCGGGGCTACGCATCGCCTGACTGGGCAGACGCTCTAGCGACGACGTTCAGCAGGACGGTAGCAAGGAAAGATTTGACAATCCGTAGGAAAAGAACTAGGGTTGCTGTGGATATGGATTACGATGTGTTTTCATAACTCTCCTTGGTTGGATAGACTACCCAGATGCGCGCTTGCATCTGGGTTCTTTTTTGTGTAGAGTGACATAAATGTCACAAGGATAGTGCTATGGGCTTCGGATCATCCTCACCCGCTCCGCCACCACCACCAGCCGCTCCACCGCCGCCTCCGACGGAGAGTGATGCCGAGGTACAGCGTGCGAAGACAGCAGCCGTGAAGAAGAACGCCAACCGTCAAGGGCGGCGCGCTAACATTAAAACAGGCGGACAGGGTGTACTCAGTGGTGACGCGCCCCCTTCAAACAGACTGTTAGGATCGTAACATGGGATTTGGTTCAAAATCATCGGCACCAGCACCAGCACCACCACCACCCATTGAGAAAAAGGTCGAGAAGCCAGACCCCGTAGCGGCAGTAGATGATAAAAAAATTCGTAATGACCGCACTCGCGCCCGCGCCCGCTCCTCATCCACGCTGTTGGGTTCTGAGGACGCTGACCAACAACTGATGGGTAAGGGGTAACACATGGGGTTCATGAAAGCAAAGCCAGCACCGCCAGCACCAAGGCCAGCACCAGCACCAGAGCCAGTAGCAGAGGTTCCTATTACAACATTAAGTCCTGAACTTAACTCGGCTATGGATCAACAAGCTCGCAACGATAAAACACGGGCGCGCGCGCCTAGCGCCGGTACAGGACTCGGTGAGGGTGACGGCCAGAAGATAAGCAAAAAACTATTAGGTAGTTAATATGGATATCGCTGCTGACGTGATCAAGCGCTTTGACCAGCTTGAGGGTGAGCGCGGCACGTGGGAGGCACATTGGTCAGAGATCGCTGATCGTGTACTGCCCCGCTATGCCCACTCGTTCCAACGCAACACCACCGACATCACACGCGGCGAGAAGCGCACCGAGAAGATGTTCGACTCGACAGCAGCATTAGGGTTAGAGCGCTTCGCTGCTGCAATGGAGAGTATGCTCACGCCACGTAACCAGAGGTGGCACCGGCTCAAAGCGTCAGACGACGCTCTCCACAAGGACCGCGACACTAAACTGTGGTTCGAGCAAGTAACTAACATCCTGTTCAAGGCACGTTACGCACCTAAAGCTAACTACGCGTCACAACAGCACGAGGTCTACATGGGCCTAGGTGCTTTTGGTACTGGGAGTATGTTCATTGACTTTCACGACGATGGTGGTCTTCGCTATAATTCGGTTGATCTCAGGGAAATCTTCTTCGACATGAGTCATCAAGGCTCTGTTGACACGTCGTTGCGTAAGTTCTCACTTACGGCGCGTCAGATGCAACAGCGCGTTGACGTTGGTCGCTGGAACGAACTCCCCGATGCAGTCGAAGCATCATTGAAAAACCACCCCAATAAGAAATTTGACATCATTCATTGCGTCAAGCCTCGTATCGAAGTCGACAAGAGTAAGAAGGACTTTCGTGGTAAGCCCTTCGTGTCTTACTATGTCTCGATAGAAGGCAAGAAGCTAATGAGCGAAGGTGGTTTCAACACCTTCCCATACCCTATCAGCCGGTACGTTACAGGCCCCGGTGAATTATACGGTAGGTCTCCTGCTATGATCGCGCTGCCCGCGATTAAAGTTCTTAACGAACAGAAGAAGACACTACTCACACAGGGACACCGGGTCGTAAACCCTGTACTATTATCACACGACGACGGTGTCCTCGACACCTTCAGCCTGAAACCCGGGGCGTTGAACCCCGGTGGTGTTAGCGCAGAAGGTCGCGCACTGGTACAGGCGTTGCCCACAGGCAGTCTAGCAGCTGGACAAGAGCTGATGGACATGGAACGGAGCGTAATCAACGACGCGTTCCTAGTCAGTCTGTTCCAGATACTGATTGAGACACCAACTATGACCGCTACAGAAGTGCTGGAGCGGGCACGTGAGAAGGGCGCACTGCTCTCTCCCACGATGGGACGCCAACAGTCTGAGATGTTAGGCCCAATGATCGAGCGTGAGCTTGATGTGTTGGACCAACAAGGTCTGCTGCCGCCTATGTCAGACGCTCTGCTGGAAGCGGGCGGTGAGCTGGATATTGAATACGATAGCCCGCTCTCACGCTCACAGCGTGCGGAAGAGGCATCAGGTTGGTTGAGGACTCTGGAAGCAGCCATCGCCTACGCAAACACAACACAGGACATCTCAGTGCTCGACCAGTTCGACACAGACGTCATCTACCCTGCGCTCGCAGAGATCAACGCTGTACCTGCATCATGGATGCGTGGACAGGAAGCGGTCGACGAGATGAGGGCACAACGTGCAGAGGCTGCTCAGACACAACAGGCTCTGGATGCAGCGCCAGCAGCAGCAGGTGTAATGAAGCAGCTAGGTGAAGGATGACAGAAGCCGAAGACTTCTTGAAAGAGCGTGGACAGAAGTATCGTCACACGTTTAAGGGTGTCAATGGTGAGGCTGTGCTGGATGACTTGGCTAAGTTCTGCCGGGCAAACGAGAGCACGTTCCACGCTGATGCTAGAGTAGAAGGAATAATGCAAGGACGCCGAGAGGTTTGGTTACGGATCGCCAATCATCTCAATCTAACGAACGACGAACTCTGGTCCCATTTTAACAAATAGAGGAATTTTCTATGAGCGAAGAAGCAGCCGCCCCGGAAGGACAAGCGGAATCGGCCCCGGAAGGACAAGCCACACAGTCATCTTGGATAGATTCAGTTGAGAGTACAGAGACAAAGTCATGGGCCGAAAGTAAAGGTCTACAAAATGGCACTGTAGAGAACGTACTCGGAAGTTACCGAAACCTAGAACAGCTCATGGGCGCAGACAAAGCGGGCCGGACAGTGACACTGCTAGGAGATGACGCTTCGGATTCAGATAGAAATGAGTTTTATACGAAGTTAGGTAGACCAGAAGACGCAGACGCATACGGCATCCCGGTTCCAGAAGGTGACGACGGAGACTTTGCTAACTGGGCGGGTAGGACCTTCCACGACGCAGGGCTAACACAGAAACAAGCAGACCATATCACAGCCCAGTGGGCAGAGTATGGTGAAGCAAGAGGACAAGCGGCACAAGACGTAGAGACCATATCAGCTGTTGACGCAGAGACTGATCTTCGTAAAGAGTGGGGCGCTGCATTTGACCAGAAGGTCAACGGAATAAACGCCGCAGCATCACAGCTAGGTCTGTCGGACGCCAACCTCGAAGGTTTACGCGCTACGATGGGGCCAGTAGAGGCCATGAAGTTCGTTGATAAGCTGAGTTCGCAATTGGGCGACGACGCGGTTATAACAGGTGAGTCACACCTCTCAGGCGTGATGACACCTGCTACAGCGCAAGAAGAGATGATGAACCTGAATGGTAATAAAGAGTTCATGGACGCTTGGTTGGATAAACAGCATCCGGGTCATGCCGCTGCGGTCGCCAAGAAGACTAGGTTGGCTCGGTTTATGGTAGGCGAGTCTTGAAACAAACAAGACTAGAAGTTTTGAAGCTCGCACTGGTACACGGCAAAGAGTGGGCAGAAACCCTGATTATTGCCGCGTACTACGAAGAGTATATTGAGACCGGAAAATTTAACAAAGACACTAAGAATGAACGTAAAAAACAGCGTTGACGTTAGCTGTTGCATTTATACCACACGTGTGACAGTATCACCCGGTAAGCGCGTCATGTGACGTCGAAAAGGCTATGCGGATAACCGGAAACGGCCCGCGATACGGCCTAAGTAGTGGCCCCATACCTTTGGACAAGCCTCCAGCTTTTTTGTATTTTTACTGAACCCTATGGAGGACTACAATGTCCAATGAAATCCTAGACTGGTCAGTGATTGACTATAAATCAACTGTTGAGGCTCTTCTTCAACAGCGCGGATCGAAGTTCCGTGGTACTGTCATGGAAGACAGCTACCAAGGTAAAGCGGGCGCAGCAGTCAATCAGATCGGCCCCGTCAACGCGCAGTTGCGTACTACGCGGCATTCTGACACCCCACTCATCGAAACCCCCCACGATAAACGATGGGTCTACCCGTCCGATTACGAATGGGCGGACCTTATCGACGACGCCGACAAACTCCGCCTAATCGCTGATCCTACGTCACCGTATGCCGTTAATGGCGCGATGGCTCTGGGTCGTTCGATGGATGATGTCATCATCTCGGCCATGACAGGCACATCGAAAACCGGCGAAGACGGAACGACTTCAACGTCTTTCCCTTCTGGTCAAACAGCTTCGACCACTTCTGGTGGTCTCACAGTTGCAAAGCTTCGGGAAGCCATGCAGCTTCTTATTGCTGCTGAAGTTGACGTTGACAACGAGCCCCTGTATTGCGCCATTGGCGCACAACAGCATGATGACCTGCTCGGTGAGACTCAAGCAATCAGCTTGGATTTCACTACTCGTCCGGTTCTTGTTGAGGGCCGCATCAAAGCCTTCATGGGCTTTAACTTCATCGACAGCCAACGGCTCGGTCTCTCTGGATCCAACCGTACAGCAGTGTGCTGGGCTAAATCTGGTCTTCATTTGGGCATCTGGAACGATATCGAGGCCCGTGTGACCGAACGTGACGACAAATCTTATTCTACTCAGGTTTACTTAAAAGGCACTTTTGGTGCCACCCGGGTAGAAGAGAAAAAAGTCGTCGCTATTACTTGCTCGGAGGCTTAAACCATGGCAACTGTATATAGCATCCAAAAAACTAAATGGGAGCAAGACACTCCTACAACGAAGATCAAACCTAACGAGATGGCGGGTCGCCGTCGCGTTGCTTACGGCGAGTATGAAGCTGCTGCCATTGCTTCAGGCACGGTTATCGAGATGTTTAATCTCCCTAACGGTGCTCGCATCCTGTCGGGTGAGTTGACTTATGACGCTCTCGACAGTAGTTCTACTCTTTCTGTGGGACATGCTGCGTACAAAGACGCTGCGGGGACTGTGGTCGCCTTAGACGTTGACGAGTACAAAGCTGCTGCCGCTTCCACTACTGCTCAGTCAGTAGCGGTTGCCGCAACAATTGCTCTTGGTAAAAACAGCGTAGTAGACGCTGACGAAGACGGCATCTTGATTACTGTTGTAACTGGTGGAGCCACACTTACTGGCACCATCATGCTCGCGATGGAATATGTTGTTGATTGATTGTTACTGATTGCTAGGGGGGCCTCGGCCCCTCTAGCCTTCTTTTTAGGAGGATTGCATGGCTTCTGCGGTAGACATCTGCAACCTAGCTCTACAGCGATTGGGCGCAAAATCAATATCATCCCTAAACGAAGACAGCACAGCAGGTCGTGCTTGTAATCGTATCTACGACCACGCACGTGACAGCGAACTACGCTCACACCCTTGGAGCTTCGCACGCACTAGAGTTTCTGTAGCTGCTGAAGCGACAGACCCGGCCTTCGGTTATGGTAAGCAATACCCGCTGCCATCTGACTGCCTACGTATCTTACCCAACGACAGCACCGGTATCCTCTCTACACAGGATGACTGGCAGGTCGAAGGACGCAAGATACTCACTGACGACACCTCACCTATTTATCTCGTCTACATCAAACAGATCACTGACGAGAGCCAGTTCGACTCGCTGTTCATAGAGCTGCTTGTTTCCCGCATTGCAATGGACATCGCTGAAGCCGTAACACAATCGAATAAGAAAAAAGAAGAAGCGACCTCGCGGTACGTGAACGCACAGAAAGAAGCGAAGAAGGCCAACGCTTTTGGTCGGCCTCCGCAAGTACCTCCCACAGACCCTTGGGTCACGGCGAGACTGTAAATGGCTAAAGTAAGCCCGATACAGAGTAATTTCAACGGCGGTGAGATATCATCGCTACTTTTTGGTCGTCCTGATCTGGACAAGTACACTACGGGTCTCAAGACCTGTGTTAATTTCGTACCTTTGATTCAAGGTCCCGTAGAACGTCGTCCGGGCACTAAACACATGGACAATGTCAAGGACAACGCCGCCGTCACACGCCTAATCAGTTTCGAGTTCTCGACTACGCAAGCATACGTCATCGAGGTTGGCAACCTCTACATGCGTTTTTTCAAAGACGGCGCACGCGTCCACGAATCAGACACCACCATCAGCGGCGCGACCAAGGCTAACCCTTGTGTCATAACTGATAATAGCCACGGTTACACTAACGGAGACGAGGTGTTTATCTCTGGTGTAGTGGGTATGACTGAGCTTAACGGTAAGAACTACTTGGTAGCCAATAAGGCCACCAACACGTTCGAGCTGACAGACCTACACGGCAACAACATTAACAGCACAGGCTACACAACGTATTCATCTGCGGGCACGGCCAGCACACCAGTCGAGCTTACCACGACATACACAACAGCAGATTTGTTCCAGTTGAAGATCACACAGTCAGCTGACGTGCTGTACATCACTCACACAGGGTACACACCTCGCAAACTAACACGCACTAGCGACATAGCGTGGACCATTACGGACCTGACCTTCCTCGACGGACCCTACTTGAACACCAACGTAGAGACTACCACGTTAGGGCTTAGTGCTACCTCTGGAAGCGTTACAGTAACAGCGTCCGCCGTAACAGGTGTCAATAATGGGGATGGTTTTCTGGCTACAGACATCGGTCGCTTGATACGCTGGAAGGATGCAGAGGGTAATTGGACGTGGCTGACTATTACGGCGCGCACCAACACAACTGTAGTCACTGCTACAATTGATGGGCCAAACGCTTCGGCCACGACGGCTACAACTAACTGGCGTCTCGGTGTCTGGTCGGGCACAACGGGTTTCCCCGCTGCCGTTACTTTCCATCAGAACAGGCTCGCATTTGGTGGTGGAGTAGAATACCCGCAGCGTCTTGATTTGAGTATATCAGGTGACTTCGAGAATATGGCACCTACAGACCCTGACGGAACTGTCCTAGACGACGGGGCTTTCTCTATAACCCTTTCAGCTGATAACGTGAACGCTATACGTTGGATGGCAGACGACGAAAAAGGTCTCCTCGTTGGTACGGTTGGTGGTGAGTGGGTAGCTCGCCCCTCGGATCAGGGCGGTACGATGACACCTTCCAACAAACAAGCTAAAAGGTCGTCTTCTTACGGTAGTGCGGATATCGCACCCATTAGAGCCGGTCGTGCAGTGTTGTTTGTACAGAACGCGAAGCGTAAACTTCGTGAACTGGCTTATATCTTCGAGGATGATGGATTTAGAGCGCCTGACATGACACTGGTCGCGGAACATCTTACTGCGACAGGTCTTGTTGAGCTAGCTTGGCAGTCAGAGCCCCAAAACGTCATGTGGGGGTGTCTTGCAGATGGCACCCTACTGAGCATGACCTACGACCGGGACCAAAAGGTCATCGGTTGGGCGCGACACAACCTCGGCGGTTACAGCTCTGCTGGATCAGCTGTTGGGTCCAAGGTTGAGAGTGTTGCGGTCATCCCTAATTCAGAGGGGTCAGCAGACGAGGTATATGTCGTTGTTCAGCGTTACATTAATGGTAATACCGTCCGTTACGTTGAATATATGGTGCCTTACTGGTCTCTCACAACGGACATAGAAGACGCGTTCTTCGTAGACAGCGGTCTCTCTCTTGATTTACCCCTCACGGTCTCTGGTGCTACCAATGCGGAGCCCGCAGTGATAACTGTGGCGTCACACACCTTTTCAAATGGTGACGACATCCGGTTTACTGATGTTACGGGTATGACACAGCTTAACAAGGCTACCTACCGCATAATGAGCCAAGCGACCAATACCTTTGAGTTAGCATTACGCACACCGCGTGCCTCTGTCATCTCTGCTGCTACTAGAGCCAACCCCTGCGTCATCACAGCCGTAGCGCACGGTTTGTCGGATGGTGACGAGATTGGTATCTTCGACGTACTCGGAATGACAGAGATCAACGGGCTTGGCTTCACAGTAGCAAACAAGACAGCTAACACGTTTGAGCTGACAGGCATCAACAGCTCGGCTTACACGACTTACACCTCAGCAGGTCACATACACGACGCAATAGACTCAACAGGCTTCACGTCATACGTCACAGGTGGTAAAGCTCGCAAGCGTGTCAGCAACATATCAGGGTTGGGACATCTTGAGGGGGAGTCTGTCGCTATCTTGGCTGAAGGCTCCGCGCATCCCAATAAGACGGTCTCAGCAGGCGCTGTAACGCTCGACAGAGAGACATCAAAAGCTCATATCGGTCTAGGCTACAACTCTGACTTTGAGACCCTGCGACCTGATGCTGGGGCTAAAGACGGCACCTCTCAGGGCAAGCTGGTACGGATACACCGCGTGATAATTCGGTTCTTCCAGTCTCTGGGTGGTAAGTTCGGTCCTGACACCTCAAACCTTGACAACCTGATCTACCGTAAAGGTGGGGACGCAATGGATACGTCAGTACCACTGTACACCGGGGATGTTGAAGAAGAGTGGGACATGGGGTACAGTTCCGACGCACATATCTTCATCCGTCAAGACCAACCTCTCCCCATGACGATAGAAGCTGTCATGCCTCAGATGAACACGCAGGATAGATAATTGTTTATACCGTTTAAAGCGGAGCATTTAACAGAATTAGCACTACAACCCTCACAGACGTATCTCAGTGAGTACGCACAAGAAGAAGGACCGGAATTAGAAAAACACCTATCCTACACTGCGGTTATAGATGGTAAGGTAATGGGTGCAGCTGGCGTAATAGAACAGTGGCCGGGGCGAGGAATAGCTTGGGCGCTTATAGGAGACACAGGACCAAAGGACTTTATCGCTATCCATCGTGCAGTACTGCGCTTCTTAGACGTGTGTTACCTGAAGCGGGTTGAGCTTACAGCAGACTGTGATTTCCCCGCTGCACATAGATGGGCTAAGATGCTGGGGTTCCAATTAGAGTGTGAGCGTATGACAGCTTACGCACCAAGCGGAAAAGATTGTAGCCTATATGCGAGAATTAGATGATTAAGAGTGTTAGGTTTAAGGATTTAGAAGAAGACCCTGACTTTCAGGGTTTGACAGACGAATACGCGGCTGAAGGTCAGATAGACGGTTTACCGCTGGCGGTGTTTCAGAAGAGTATGTACAAGGACATGGACGACACAGATACTTTCAATATATTAGCAGGGTATTCAGGTGGCAGGTTGGTAGGGTTCCTGTCTATAGTTGTGGTAGTTATGCCGCACAACGGTTTTATGATGGCGCTCACAGAGAGTTATTTTGTTGGTGCCGAGTTCCGTAAGACCGGGATGGGACTGAAGCTCCTAAAAGCCGGAGAGAAAAAAGCCGCAGAGATAGGCGCACGAGGTTTAATGGTAAACGGTCCTAAAGGGGGTCGTCTGTTAGAGGTATTACCGAGAATAGGTTATGTGGAGAACAGCGCCACATACCTGAAGATATTGGAGGATTAGAATGGGCACAGGAGTATTAATAGGACTAGCAGTCGCATCCGCAGCGGTTGGCGCGGTGGGCAGTGCGCAAGCCGCTAGTGCTCAGCAGAAGACGGCTGACTACAACGCAGCTGTGCAACGCAATCAGGCTATTACAGCTAGACAAAACGCTGACGCTGTTCGTCTCAGCGCTAAAGAAGACGCCAAGCGGCAATCGCGGGGTGGTCGTAAGCGTCAAGGCACTCTTAGAGCCGGGGGTGCGTCGGAAGAACTATTGGCAGACAGTGCGGGACAAGAGAAGCTAGAAGTGCTCTCCATGCTGCACGCTGGTGACATTCAAGCATTAGGATACGAAGCTCGGTCTGTGGGTTTTGAGTCGGGTGCTAAGCTGTCTGAAATGCGGGGTAAAGACGCTAAAACCGCAGGTTACGTAGGTGCAGCGGGGGCACTCATAAACGGTGCTTCAAAGGCGGCGGGTTTTGTTAGCCCAACCCCCAACTTATCGGCAGCGGGTGGGTTTAACGGCAGCGGTGGTTTATTAAGCCTCTGATTTCTACATCGCGCCCCGTAAAATAGGAAAATATTATGGCTATTAAACTACAATCTTATGATGCTCAGTCTCGATCTGCCGCTGCTGTAGCGGACGGTAACGTCCCTAAAGCCTCCGAAG
>TARA_R110000851_G_scaffold87199_4_pt1 | contig 10242 bp, 9 predicted proteins | sample TARA_R110000851 | Tara Oceans TARA_R110000851 (sample SAMEA4397627) | marine metagenome | biome: Polar Biome; feature: [DCM] deep chlorophyll maximum layer (ENVO:01000326); material: water (ENVO:00002006), including particulate matter (ENVO:01000060) such as... | depth 17 m | reverse complement strand
TGTATTGTTCTACTAGATTAATGTTTAAAAATACATGCTCAAGGCTTTGTATTTTATTCCATACTAGTAACCATTCGTTTGGCTCAAAGCTATCGTAAAATGCATCTACAAGCTCTTCGTCAAACTCTACGTTTCCGTCAAACGCAATTCTATTAATATTAGTTTTATAAAAATTAGTAAAGTCTTTTCCATCCCATTCAGCTACAACAATTTTCATCCAAGTCATTGCATATGAACTAAAGTCTGCCCATATTACTTTTTCCATTGTATCTATATTGTTTGCAATATGTTTAAATTGATGTATTCCACTGCATGGAAATACTCCTACATTTACTTTACGATCTTTCCTAGGCGGAACACTTTCTGTATTAGTTACATATATAACTGCATGCTTCATAACCTTGAAATCAAACAAAGGTTTTTTATCTTCATAGTTATCACGTATGTCGTAAATTTTATCAAATGCTTCACTTTCAGTTAGCTTGCTATAATCTTCAAATATTGCTTTCTGTGCCCATACGATATCATCTTCAGGGTATACACATATTTTCTTATCTCTTATGTTATGAGGCAAGTTATATACTAGTTGTTCATTATTAATTGACATTCTCATTAACATGTCAAACACATTGTAGCTTTCTACTTTGCTATTTTTAATTCTATCTGATGTTCCTTTAATCCAAAGTGGAGTATAGTCATCATGCATATGATCAGGTGATGATATATATTCATTTACTATGCCCTTAGGATTAAGATATGTTGCAGCCTTTAAATTAATTACTACACATTGATTATGAAACTGTGGGTACATGTACTTCTCTCTGTCAATGATATGCCCGGCTGTTGACCAATCACTGTCGTCCCACTCATCTGCACATTTTAACAAGTCTTCATCTAATTCTTCATCTATGAAACTTCCTTCTGCCCATAATACTGCTAACCTATAACCAAATGATTTTAAATTTGCAAATATGTCGTTTAATTCTTCTTGCCTAGCATTAAGTATATAAGACGAATTACCAGTATTCACAATACTAATATTTGTAACTTGTTTTAGTACTGATATATAATCATTGGTTGCTGTTTCTAAATCTTCACAGACAAGCTCATCTAATGTTATGTGACATATTTGATTGTTATCTCTAACGTTTAATTTCATATTCCTGTTCCTATGCTGTCGTTAGTACTGTAACCTAAAATCCATTTAACATCACATGTTAAATCGTTATCGTTTGGATCAGTGCCTGAGAACCAGCATTTGTTTATTTGTTGTAATCGTGTAATTAAGTCAGCAAAACTACGTTCTAGTGTAAATGGCTTACTTAATACTTTTAGCAATACATAGCTGTATATGTTACTACTCCAAAAGAATGTACTTGCATTGTTTTTTAATTTATCTGTTATTTCGCTATAATTATTAACTAAGTCCACAGTAAGAAATTCGTGGTTACATAACTTTACTTGCATCCAAAAATCTAACCAACTATCCATTCCGCCGAATTGCTTTACTATATTTAACCATTCTTTGTCAACGTGTTTTAATAGCTGTATATTTGCTTCTGGATTAACGGCACACCATTCTTTTACAAACGCTGTATAGTCAATTCCGTCCCAATTTTCCACCATATGACGCTTAAATTTAACGCTGTAAGCGTCGAAATCGTACCAGACGAACTTAGTGTTGTCTATATCAATACCGTACGTGTATGCGTAGTATAGAAGCTTAAAACCAGCCGTAGCGCCTACATATTGCTCAAACATTGTATGTTTTATTGCATCTGCTACTGTTGGACTGCTAGGCTCTGTATTAACAAAGTATATAGGACTGCTAGGTATGTTTTTACGCTTAATAATAACTCTAGCACCTCTAGCTATTGTATGATCTGTGTACTTGTTTCCCATTAATCCATTAAGGAAGTTTGTAGGATCTGTTTGTGGTGCCCCTACTACAATATTTCTCTCAATAGTTTTACTTAATTCTACTGTACATTCTCCTACCCAATTTTCTGCCCAAAACTTATAGTTTCCAAAGTTAGGCGATTTAGCAGGCCATGCAATAAACTCATCAATGTTTAATAGCATTAAGCTATCTACATATTTTGGGTGAACTGCGGTTATCCAATCTTTCTTCTTTATGCGACTTATGTAGTTTAATATCTTTGTTTCAATTCCATCGGTTTTAGGCCAACAACCATCAAACCAAAATGCAACATATTTGTGTCCCATTTTTCTAACATGTTCTATCCACTCAATACTGCTAGTATTATACAGGTTAACTATACTAGATGTCAAGTGATTATCACACTCTACTTGCTGTAACAATTGAAGCTTTTGTTTTAGTTCTTCGTGTCCAGACAAGTGAGTATTCTTAGGTATAAAAACATTTACGATTTCACAATTACTTACGTATTGATAATCCCAATCCTTTTCACCCTTTTTCATTCTTAAGCCTCTCGTCTACTGCGTCCATACCTTCTAGTTTTATTTTTAGATATTTCTTAACCATAGTTTTTAGCGTAACATCTTTTGGATATCGTGCTTCTATATCTCTGGTATATTTTCTCATTTTTGAATAATTTGTTATGTTAGGTTTGTTGCGTAAAATATATTTTATAAACTTTGCTAACTCTGGAAACTCATCTAAGTTGGCTTTGAGTTTATCCATTAACGGCCTTCTAATATTCTGTGGCCATAACGCTGGGCTTAGATACTTAGGTGTATGTAGTATATTAGCTGTAATAAAATCTAATTCAATTAAACTTTCATGCTTCCAGAATTTATAAAACTCTGGCATTTGGTATATGTTATGTGCTTGTACTGTAATACCTACTGCTAAATTAATTGTTGGTTCAGAGCTTAGTACTAACATGTTACTGTACACGTTGTCCCAATCACCATCTTGTCTAATGTAATTGTATACATCTTCAATACCGTCCATGCTTACTTTAATGTTAACATGCTTAAACTGATTCCAAATTTCAACTAAGTCGTATTTCTTAAATTTAATGTGGCTTAAATTTGTAGCGTATCTTAGCTTAATGTTCTTTCTTTTTTCAACGGGTATCCCTTCAAGTAAATCATAATGTTCTTGGTTTATAATTGGTTCACCTCCAGTAAATTGCAATGTGTGAACATTATCCCATAGATCGGGCCATTGGTCTAAACTTTCAAATAGTGTAGTTGGTCGTAAAAGCCTAGTTTCGTAACCATCTGTTGTGTACTTGCTTATAATGTCTAAGTCTTTTACACGCTTGTAACTACTATGTGTACTGCACATAATACATTTCAAGTTGCAAAAGTTACTTACTTTTAGTTCTACCCATCTAGGCGAATTGTTAACGCTGTAATCGTCATTGACTTCGATGTCGTTACTAAACGTTTCCCAATTGTCATCTTCCCATTGTTGACGGTTGCTTATAACGCCACTGTCCTCATTATGCCAGCACACTTCACAGCGTTCCGGTCTTTCGTCATTTGCCAAAGCACGTCTTAGCTCTTTATAGTTTGTATTGTTCCAGCTTTCAAGAGCTGTTTCATCTGGATTGTTCAATGGGGTTTCTTGTGCCTCACAACACGGCACTAGGTCTCCGCCTGCTGTTCCATATATATGCATAAATGGTAACATGCAGAATGTCTTGCTTAATTTTAATTTTTTATTATCTATCATGGTATTCCAATATCTTAGCGAACTTAGGCGCCATGTCTAACTCCTGCCCTCTATGTGAAAGCATCTTTTTTAATTCTGCTATGTACTGTGTACTGTTATCTTTTGTAGTATCTGTTGCACATAGTTGTTGTAATAATTTATGACTAGCTTTAAACTTTCCTGCGTTCTTATTAAAACCTGTATACTGTTGATCAATTGTTAGCTGTAATGTACGCTTAAACCAATTTGGCCAATGCTCTACGCTTAAATAATGCGGCTCATATACCGTCTGTAACACTACATCAATACCCTTATGCACTCTTGCCCAATGTATAAACTCATGCAACTGTGGAGCGTTAATAACGCTTACAGTGGTGGCTGTGGCTATTTTTAAGCGTCCTGTAGCGTCTCTAAGCTCTATCCACTTGTCTAGTGTAGCTTCTATTTGTGCCCACTTAGACGGGTAACGTAGTAGGTCATTTGTGCTACCTACACCGTCAATACTAGGACTTAGTTGTATACGTTTAAACTTTAATAATGCATCTGCCTCTAACTTCTTTGGATAGTATGTACAGTTTGTAAATATTTCTAAGTCTATATTTTCTGCTAATCCGCTATCTGCTAGGTTGCTTACAAATTTAAGAAACTGTCTATGTAAGAATGGCTCGCCTCCTGTTACTTTAATAAATTTAACATGCTTTAAGTTATTTAAGTCTAAATTATCTAAATCATATTCTTGTACTTCTTTTAGTTTATTTATTTTATCTTGACTGCTTATTCCTAATGCAAGTTCATCCTTATCCCACGTATGGCTAAAGTCACTTCCACAACTTAGGCATGCTAAATTACAAAGTCTGCCTACAGTTATTTCTAAGTACTCTAAACGTACTACGTCATCAAAGTCATCAAAAAACTCGTCAGCTTCAGTTCTCATACTACTGCCTTTAACTTCTTCATCTGACTTACATTTGTAACATCCTGGGTGCCATTCATTTCGCATCATTGTTTCACGTATTTCAGTAAACCCTTTGCCTTTTAAAAACCTAGTATGAAACCTACAACAAGGAGTCGCAGGTTGTCCATGCATAAGCATTTCTGCTTTGAATGGATACGCACAGGCATTACTAGGAAGTTTATGCAATCTCTTCTCCTGGAGTATCACTCATAAAAGTTTCCTTTTGTTTTGTAACGCTTTATTGCTTTAGCAATATTAATTCTATTGTAAGTTCCGTCTCTATGAAACTTGTCCCAATCAGGGCCTGCTGGTGCTATACCAATGTGTACTGTGTTTGTTGTTTCAAATCCATAATGCTCACATACTGCTATGTGTGCTTCTTTGTATTTCTTTGCGATAGTATCAGGACTAAACTCTTTCATTAAGCTATTAGCAATAGCAAGATTAAGATGTATCCCATGATACCATTCTGTTTGTACTGCTAAACTACCTTCGTTAGTTCTACTAAAACAAATTCCACTACGCCAATTGCCGCAACTTAATCCTTTAGTAGTACTAAATGCAACCATTTTAATACATTGTTCATTTAAATTAATATCAATACCAAAGCATGTACCAAACCATGCACAATCAACAAACACTGGAATATCAAGATCGTTGCATGTATTAATTAGTTTTTGCCAGTGTTCTGGTTTTCTACCTGTTCCACTAAACGGAACACTTACTATTACTGCATCGCCTTTTTGTAATGGAATATCGTCAATGCTATCACCCCATTCCATTGGGTTATTAATTTGTGCGTCTCTATTATATGGGTACTCACCTCTATATACTTTTAAGTTATACCCATTTGCTTGACACCAGTAGTGCCAATAATCAAGTGCTTGTGTTACACCTAAGCTAACAAACTTGTGCTTAAATGCATCTAGTCCTTTAAACTTATTTAATTTACTACTAGCAATCCAATTTGGGTAATTTTCTAAAAACGTATCTTGTTCTTGTGGAAGTGTAGCAGGGTCAACATTAGGAAAGTAATTTTCTGTAAGGTGTTCCATGTACTGTTGATTCCATACACTGTTTCCTGTTTTTGTAAAATCTGGATTATTAATTGATAACGGCTTATCCATTGTGCCATATTGTATTTTACTCATGATATAATTCTAATTCCTTAATCAGTTTAAATGTATCTGTGCCTCGTAATCTATCAAGGTCTTTTGTATAGTTAATAAAAGAAGCCCATTGCTTTTCTTGTAACTTCTCATCAACTTCAACTTGAAGTCCGTCACGTATAGCATGAATGCCAGTTTGATAATGTATCTCATCTGAATGATAGCTACCCTTTGGCCAAATACTTTGATCTGGTATCTGTAGTAGCTTGTCATGCATAATCCATTTTAACACATCTGGCATGTATGCAATATTAAGATACGCTGGGTTAACTACAACGTTACTCATACTAATACTTGCTCTGTGCATATGTTTTTCTTTAAACCAATTCCATACTTTGTCTAATCCAAATACGTTAGTAATCATTACAGTAACAGCAAATACAACTTCAATATTATTGTATGTGTAAAACTTTTCAATGTTCTCTTCTAGTTGTTCAAACGAAGTAGTCTTGCCTCCACGTACAACGCTGTACAGTTCGTCTACTGCTTCTATGCTAATAAGTAATTCAATATGTTTAAAGTGCTTAAATATCTCTTGAAAGTCATCATCAAACACTGTAGCATTAGTACTAATATCTAGCATAATATTTGATGCTAGTCCTTGGTCAATAAACCATTGTAGGATTGCTTTACAACTCTCATCATATAATGGCTCGCCTCCTCTTAACGCAACCCATTGTAGGTTACGAAAGTAGTCTGGATCAGCAAACAAGTTATCAAGGAAAGACATGTCTTCAACTCCGTGATATCCTATCTGTGCTTTTTCCCAATACTCAGGATTCTCTTTATTCAACTTCTTACCATCTTTAGTCCAACCTGTACTAACAAATGGGTTACAGTGTATGCAAGCTAAATTACATTTATTACTAATAGTAAAGTCTAAGTAACGAATGTCTGGCTTACTGTTAGCTGTATTTTTAATACTGCCTCGTTTAACATCAGTGTCTAGTTTGTCCCAAAAATACATTCTACGACTTTTGCCACTTTGTTCTTTTTTAGTACATGCTAAACATGCAGGCGGTATTACTCGGTCTGCATGTGATTTACGTAATGCTATTGCTTCTTCACTATTTAATATTTCTGGCAGTGTTTGTCTTGTAATATTTCCAAACTTACCATTATATATAATATCAGGAAGCACTGCTCCACCCCACTTAATCGTTAGAGCATTCCAAGGTGCCAAGCACGTTGGATATCTTGTATCTTCCAACATTGGGTTTTTATACATTACTTACATACTCCACAAGTATCTCTACATATCTTCCACGATGCATTGTCTACTGCATTCGATACAGTAGATGTAAACCATTCGTTATATAGTACTTCAGTCAGACTATATTTGTGCAAGTTATTAGACTTCCTAGCTTCTATTATACTATTATCTGCACTAATTGTCAATATATGTTTATGTAAAGGTATCCCTAATAAACTTAAATGACAACAAGGCCATACAACACCCCAAGGGTCTATTTGTACTTCTTGATCTTTATACCAAGGACACTTACTATCCTCTGCAAATTCATACAGTTTACTAAACTGCTCGTTAATTTGACCGTATACACTTGCGTCACGTATATCGCTATTATTCCAGCCTTGGTCAAATCTTGTTTGTTGTTTGTACTGGTCAACTTCTCCAGCATGCATTACATAGTCTTCAGTATCAGTTTTTATATGCATGTTGTTACTGTGGCTACGTCTTGCTACAAATGTTCTGCATTTTGTTTCTTTTGCTAATTCTTTTACATCATCAATCTGATGTTGATTATGTTTAAATACAGTCATCATCATACATGCATTGCCTTGAGCACTTGTAAAATGTTTTATGTTTTCTATTAGTTTAGAGAATATAGTTTTTCTACGATATAACTTATGTGTATCTTCTAATCCATCAACTGCAAAGTCAACTTTAGAATTTGGAAACTGTCTGGATACTTTAGCAAGGTCTAACCAAAATTGCTTGTTTCGCATGCTTCCATTTGTTGCTATATATAATGAAGATTCTGGGTGATGGTAATTCCATATTTCTAGCATCTCAATCAAATCAGGATGCATCATAGGATCGCCCCAATTGCCATTTAATGTTAATTTAGTTATATACCAACCATGTGTATCAGTTGATGCTAAACGCTTCCAAAGGTCAAGACTAAAATGATCTAAACTTAATTCAGGCTCTGTTATGCCGCCATCTTGATTACGTACACATGCTCCACATGCCGCATTACAATGACTTGTTATGTCTATTTGTAAATTGTGTACTTGTCGAGCCCAATGCATTTAAATATAATCCTCGCATTCACCCTCTCTTACAATATCACTTGTTAAACAATGTATTCCACCGTCCCAAAAATACTGATGTCTAAAGTTCCAGTAAATTGGTTCAATGCCATGTGCTTCCATTTCTGCAAATGCAGCTTCATTCTTACCTGTACAAATAACTGTATTCTCGTCTAATGATAATACGTTAACATCAAACACGCTTTCGTCTGGACAGCCTACCCAATGACTTAACCATTTGCTTACATAGTCTTTGTGAAATCGTTGCTTACGAGTTTGTTGAAAATCTTCGGGCATATCAAATTCATCTGCTACTTCAATAATAGTCCAATGTTTCATTTCTTCTGGAACCCAATTCTTATTCCATGTCATTAGTACGCCAGGTTTTAGTAGAGCAATTTTCCCGTCGATATGTCCTCCTACTGGAATGTCCAAAAATTGTGTATCTGGATATCGCAACTTTATTTCACGTTGAATCCATTCACGGCCCAGTTCCGTACCTCTGCCACGCTTATTGTCTCCCTCAAATGGTTGGCTAAACAAAATGTGGCGTCCGCATTTTATCATGTTAGCCGCATGATAAAGTACTCGACGGTTCTCAACAAAGTGGTCATACTTTTTACCACTTTCTACTAGTACACCTGGCATACTAACCCAATCTGCACCTTCACTAAACCATTTACTACAATGGTCGTAATAGGCCAGATTCTCAAAGTAGCGATTATCGCTACCTGTAAACAATTCAAAAATTGTATGCCCGTATGGCATCAATGTGTCCCGTGGCATAAGTGGGTGATTTGGAAACCCGCAATGCATCCATGGTAATTGAATCTGTTCTTCACCTGTGATTGTAAATATATTCTTTGGACGCACCACTTCGATGCCTCTGTCCTTTAATATCCCCGACAGCACTTCAATGTCCTCTGCTGTTTCTGTGAAAATCTGTCGCATTACACGACGAGTTTCTTCGTCCTTATGCCAATCAAATGTTTCAGGTGGAAATGGAGCACCAAGCATTACTTTTCGTAATGGTTGAAACTCGCTCCATGCGTTTACTGGTTTATTCATGTTTATCCTTGTTTAATGTTTTTTGAATGAAATTTGTTCCTGTGCGATGCTTGTCCGGTCCTATTTCATTTGCTCTACCACATATATTTTTACAAATTGAAAAAGGTGTAGTTGTGTTCCAACTCTCTTCAATGCGTTGATATTCTCTGCTAGTATTTATTTGATCTATACTACGTCCACTTGTGATGTGGATATTTTTTACAGATTCTCCTAAGAACAACGATAGTTTATCCATGGCATGTTGACTATTCATATGACAGCATGGAACAACATACCCATCAAATCTCATAGACATTGCTTCTGAAATAGCATTTGGTCCTGTTACTTTGCATTTAGGATATATCATTTAATATCTCTTGCCATGTTGCACTTTTTAATAACATATGATCTGGAGTTCTACTATCACCAATCATTGGTTGAAATTTATCAAATCCCAACTCTTCAGCTAATTGTTTAGCTTTGCCTACTTGATGATAATTATGTTCAAACACTACATATCTCCACCATAAACTACCATTCCAATTTTCTCTGACAGTTTTTATTCCTGTCATAATACTACTCCATTTTGCATTGACTCTATATATGTGATTAGTATCTTCTAATCCATCAATGCTAAATTGTAGCCAATCTTGTTTTCTTAATAAACTAGAAAACTGTTTCCACCACTTTTCATTACGTCCACTACCATTAGTTGAAATAATTACTCTGGGTCTAAATTCTAAAGTATTAATATATTCCAATTGCTCCGTCATTGTACCACTGTATATTGGATCACTAAGGGCGCCATTATAAGTAACACATCTAATTTTATTTCTAGGATGTAACAATGCTTGTAAGTATTCAAGTTTTAAATCTGTTATATCCCAATTACGATTTCCAGTCGCCATGTCTATTGTTCTTGAGCAACCTGGGCATAATAAATTACATCTAGTACTAGCATCAATATTAAATCTTCTGCCAACTTGCATAAAATTTATGTTTAACCCAGCATATGTCATCCTGCTAAGCCTGCTATGTCATCTAATAATACGTTGTCTAACTGTTGAATTCGTTGCTTCATAGACCATTCTGGGTGTACTAAGCTATCGTCTAATATATCACATTCAAAGCATTGTAGCTTTGTTCCAAAT
>TARA_R110000851_G_scaffold180559_2_pt1 | contig 10244 bp, 5 predicted proteins | sample TARA_R110000851 | Tara Oceans TARA_R110000851 (sample SAMEA4397627) | marine metagenome | biome: Polar Biome; feature: [DCM] deep chlorophyll maximum layer (ENVO:01000326); material: water (ENVO:00002006), including particulate matter (ENVO:01000060) such as... | depth 17 m | reverse complement strand
ATAAAAAGATAAATTTCGGATTGGGAATCACTTAAAAAGTAAAAACCAAAGCGCATAGTCTTCTTTAAAAGCCTCTCGTATTTTGGTAAATGCAATCCGCATTTGGGATTCCACAGTTTTAACGGAAATGCCCATTTGCTCTGCAATATCCTTATACTTCACCCCTTGTATCTTATTTAGTATTATAATTTCCTTGCATTTGGGAGGTAAGGATTCCATGATCTGTTTCATTTTCTGGATACGATTTTCCAAAGCCTCCGAGTCTTCTTCTATACGATCTAAAAGCGCCCGTTCCCAAATTTGACTCAGAAGTTTTTCCTGTTTCTTGGCTTTCTTGATGGTGTCAATATATCTATTGTAGGCAATGGCGTAGAGATAGCCTTTGGGGCATTTGGTTTCATCCAATTTGGATTTTTCTTCCCAAAATCGAATAAAGGCATGCTGTACAATGTCTTCCGACTGTATTTTGTCGTGGGTATAGGTGGTAATATACGCCACTAGTCGGTCATAGAATGTATTAAATAGATACCTGAAAGCACTTCGGTCGCCCTTCTTCATGGCCGCTACTGCCTCTATTTCATTCATTTGAGCTAGGTATTGGTTTGGTTAGTTTTATAAAAATTAGTACGAATATCAAATATTTTTTCAATTCTTTTTAAGGGTTTTATATTTTTTTGATGTATTAATTATGTTATGTGCAATGAAGGGGGTTTCAAAACAAACATAAAATGGGAGATAATCGGGCAAAAAGATAATGAAAAAAAATATAACTAAACTACTTCTTGGTACTATTACGGAAATGGAGATCATTGAACTTCGTAATTGGTTGAAAGATCCAGCCAACCAAGTTATTCTAGAATCATATATCCGCGACTATCACGATCTAAACTTGGCTACATTGGAGAATAACCTCGATGAAGCCTATGACAAAGTGGCGAATCAAATAGGTTTTAAGGAAAAACCGGTTAAGAAGCTTTTTCCAAAATGGATAAAGATTGCTGCTGCCATTGTATTTCTTTGTGGTTTGGGATTAGTCTATCAGCAATTTTTTGTGACCGAGCAAGAACATTGCTCTTTGAGGCCCCATGACGAACCTATTACCTTGGAATTGGAAAATGGTACTGTTCAAACCATTGATGTTAATGGGCAGAAAGAGGTTAGGGATTCCGAAGGGAATATTGTAGGTGCCCAAAAACAAAATCAGATCAGTTATTCCCAGGTAAGTCAAAAGGAGGAATTGGTTTTTAATACTTTAAAAATCCCCAATGGAAAGAAGTTTCAATTGGAATTGTCAGATGGTACTTTGGTTCACCTAAATGCTGGCAGTTCTTTAAGATATCCCGTAAATTTTTTAAGGGAAGGGCCAAGGCAGGTATTTCTTTCCGGGGAAGCCTATTTTGATGTTGCCAAAAATGAATCCAACCCATTTATTGTAAATATTGATGAGCTGGATGTAAAGGTTTTGGGAACGGAATTTAATGTGTCCGCCTATCAAGAGGATAAGAAAATTGATGTTGTATTGGTAGAAGGGGCGGTGAGTTTGGAAAATAACAATGAAGTGGAGGGAGACATTGTTACCTTGTCTCCCGGTCAGAAAGGATCGTGTAATCAGGGCTCCAAGGGCATAACCGTGAAAGAAGTCAATACTGATCTATACACTTCTTGGATGCAGGGCCATTTGGTTTTTAGGAATTTGACTTTTGATCAGATCTTGACAAAATTGGAGCGCCACTATAGTATTGAGATAGAAAATACCAATATTGTTTTGGGCCAGGAAATTTTTAACGCAAGTTTCAATGAGGTTTCAATAGAGGAGGTGCTCAGTTATTTTAATGACATCCATGCAATAGACTATATCATCTTAAATAATCAGGTAATTATTAAATAGAAGTAGAACCTTTAAATAAAATAAACTATGACATAGACTTTCGACTTGAATCTTCGACACTCTAAACTCATAAAAAAAAACCGGAAAATGCGCTAACATTTTCCGGCAATAAAGAGTGATCGAGTAATTATTTACTAACCACAACAAAACATTCAAAAATATGAAAAAACCATCTAATCAGGGAAGGTTGAGCAAACCTTTGTTGAAATTTGACTTGAAAATGAAATTGACCACGCTACTTTTGTTTGCCACGCTATTAGGTTTAAAGGCCAATGATAGCTATGCACAGAAGACTAAGGTTACCTTGGCTGCAGAGAACGCTACAGTACGGGACATTATTGATGACATCGAATCTACTACAAAATTTAGATTTATTTATAAGGTAAAGGATGTAAACCTTCAGCGTAAATTGTCATTGCGCGCAAATAAGGAGCATATAGATAATGTATTACTTAGTTTATTTGACAAGACCCATACTGCATATAAAGTCCGGGGAACCCAAATTATCCTAACTCAAGATAAAAATTTAAATACACCCAAAGAGGTTCCAATACCTACCGCAGTGGAGCCCAAAAAAGAACAAATCCAAGTTTCGGGAATTGTAACTGATGATTCTGGGGTCCCCTTGCCTGGAGCTAACATTGTGGAGAAAGGTACTACCAATGGTACCCAAGCCGATTTTGACGGAAAATTCACCATCGATTTGGGTAGTGAGGATGCCACACTTGTTATCTCATATATAGGGTTTGCCACGCAAGAATTAGCTCTTGACGGAAGGACGGATATTTCGGTAGTTCTAAAAGAGGATGCCGCTGGCCTCGATGAAATTGTTGTGGTAGGATATGCTACCCAAAAGAAATCTACCTTAACTGGTTCTGTAAGTACTATGCAAGGGAAGGAAATAGCGAACATCCCTACGTCCAATGTTTCCCAGAATCTTGCAGGTAGGATGACCGGTGTGAGTATGAGGCCAAATGGGGGTGCTCCGGGAAGTGATAACCCGGATATTTATATTCGAGGGGTGGTCTCTACAGGTAATACTAGCCCTTTGATAGTGGTAGATGGAATACGCAGGGACAACATGAGCCAAATAGACCCCAATGTTATTGAGTCCGTAACCGTACTTAAGGATGCGGCTGCAGTTGCCCCTTTTGGTATTGGAGGTGCAAACGGGGTTATTGTTATTACTACCAAAAAAGGTAAGACTGGTAAACCTACAATAAGCTTGAGCAGTTCTTATGGTTTTCAAAACCCGACCTACCTTCCAGAAATGTTAAGTGCCCGGGATTATATGGCCTTGCAGAATGAAGGGTACTTCAATTTAAACCCTTCGGGAACTACCCCTCCGAATGATCCAGGTCTAATTGCCGACTACAACCAATTGCACCAGTCCGATCCTTATAAATATCCCGACTCCAATTTTACGGATGAGTTTGCAAAAAATACAGGGGTATCAATTAACAACTTCCAGATAAGTGGAGGGACCGATGTGATAAAATACAATGCTGGTCTGGGTTACTTTGATCAAGAGGGAATTTTTGACCCCGTAGGCTACCAACGGTATAACTATAATATGAGCTTGGATATTCAGGCCACCAAAACCACCAAGTTCGGAATGTCACTGTACGGTTCTATAGAGCATACGGACGGTATCGATGCCGATGAAAACCTGACCCACTTAATGAGAAGTTTCTATAAGTTTGTGCCTATACAAACCTTGAGATACCCGGAAGGGGACAAATGGGGCGAATCTTCGGGAGGTAGCCCAGTAGGGGTGTTAGAGTCTGAAGGTTATCGCAAGGATGAGGATAATACCTTACTTAGTTCGGTTTATGTAGAACAGGAATTACCATTTATTCCGGGCTTAAAGGTAAAGGGGGTTTTTAGTTATGACCCTACCACGAACAATGATAAACTTTGGCATGTTCCGTTTATCTTTTATAACATTGACCTGGATCAACAACCTTATACTTATACTGAGGCAATTTCCCTGCAAGAAGGTAGCGGACAGCCATATACCTGGTTGCAGTTGGAAAACCGTAGGCAAACAAAATTCACCTATCAAGGGTACCTTAATTATGATCGTATTTTTGGGGACCATAGTGTTTCGGCCTTGTTTGTAGCCGAGGCTCGCGAGACCAAAAATGACTTTTTTAATGCCCGTAGGAACAATTTCGCTATTGAAATAGATGAGTTGAGCTTGGGAAGTTCAGATAAATTGGATTATGATAATGGCGGATCTTCAGGAACTGCAAGTGAGATCGGTTATGTATATCGTTTAGGATATACTTTTAAGGATAAATATATCATGGAGGCCTCTGGTAGGTATGACGGACACTATTCCTTTGCACCAGGAGAACGTTGGGGCTATTTCCCGGCTTTTTCAGCTGCCTGGAGAATATCCGAGGAAAATTTTATGAAGGAAATGACATCCATAAATAGTTTAAAGGTTAGGTCTTCTTGGGGTAAATCGGGGAACCTTCCGTATATCAATGGTAATTTGGCCGCATTTCAATATTTGGCGGGATATGATTTACGTGGTAACGCCTATGCCTTTGGAAATGGAAGCCTTGTGCAGGGGTCTAGGGTAAGTACAGAGCCCAACCCTAATATTACATGGGAAATATCGACCAAATTTGATATAGGTTTTGACCTTACTATGTGGAACGGTCTTTTTAACATGGAGTTCGACTTCTTCCACGAGGATCGAACTGGAATGCTCCTTGCACCGCAGGTTACTGTGCCGGTTGAATATGGTTTGGCCCTCTCCCAAGAAAACAAGGGGTCTATGGATAACAACGGATTTGAAGTGGGATTGGGAACCCAAAAAATGTGGGATAATGGTTTTCGATTCTCCCTTAATGCCAACCTTAGCTATGCCGAGAACAATATGTTGGAGGTGTTCCAATCGGATGCGGAAAGGGACAATCCTAATAGAACTAGGGTAGGACGACCCTTTGGAACGCCCTATGGGTATAAATCTTTGGGTCTTTTCTCTACGGCCGATGATACCAACGGAGACGGAATTATAAACAGTACGGATGGTTATAACGTGGTACAATTTGGGGATTTGCACCCAGGAGACGTTAGGTACGCGGATTTAAGTGGCCCCGATGGCACACCTGATGGGATAATCGATTCCAATGACCAAACGGTAATAGGTAATCCTGTTTACCCGTCGGTTACCTATGGTTTTAATACCACGGCGGAGTACAAGGGCTTTAACCTTTCCTTATTTTTCCAGGGGGTGGCTAATTCGGACATTAATATCCAAACTTTTTTGACATCCCCTTTTGCCAATAATGGAAGTAATACCTCGTATGAATATTTCAACAACAGATGGACCCCGGACCATCAAAATGCAAGTTATCCCAGGGCTACACCCTCACCATATTCCAACAATACGCAAGCTTCGGATTTTTGGATGGTAGATACAGGATACGTACGTCTTAAAACTGCAGTTTTGGGTTATACCCTTCCAAAAAGCGTTTCCGAAAAGCTAAATATGGAATCGATAAGTTTGCGTTTAACGGGACAGAACCTGTTTACCATAAGTAAATTGGATTTTATAGACCCAGAATTGGGGTATACCGATCGTGAAAACTCCTATCCTATTACGAAGACATTGTCTTTTGGAGTCGATATTTCTTTTTAACTTAAAAATCATAAAAACCATGAAAGGATTAATATATAAAATCAGTACTATTGGAATCTGTGCATCTCTCTTATTCGGTGCCATTTCATGTGATACGGAGGATTTTCTGGAGAACGAAAATAAATCCAAACTTACCGATGCCACCCAATGGGCCTCAGAAGCCAATGCCGATATCTTTATCAATGACGTCTACAGTGAAATTCCCAGGATTTGTACACTGGCGGAGCAATTGGATTATTATACCGATGACTACAACATTAGTCATTACTATACGGCTTCCAACTGGAGACAGGGAATATGTCAGGCTCCAGCCTCTAGCAATGATAGCCCATGGGGCGGTACTTATGGCCCTACAAATGGGTATAACTGGCGAACCTTTTTCGTAAAATTGAGGAAATGCAACACGGGTATTCAAAAATTGGAGGAGAACAGGGAAAACTATTCGGACGAATATTACAATCAACGGGTGGCCGAACTTAGATTTTTACGAGCTTTCTTTTATAGCGAGTACTTTATGCATGTTGGCGGCTTGCCTATTATCACTGAGCCACTGGACAGAAATACCATGAGTGAGGATGAACTCTTGGTTCCCAGATCAACATTCGAAGAAACCTTTAATTTTATTACGGGAGAACTTGGTGCTATCGTTGATGATGGTAGTTTGGAAGTAAAATATAATAACGGGAATGGTGACGCAGGTCGCGCCACCTTGGGAGCTGCCCTAGCTCTAAAAGGATGGCTGGAATTGTTTGCCGCAAGTCCTTTGTTCAACAGCGGTACTGCATATCTTTCGGATCCTGGAAATTTCGTGCATTTCGCAACAGCTGATGCTGGACGTTGGGCGACTGCGGCGGCGACGAACAAAAGGTTTATCGATCTTTATGATGGCACCTATGATCTGTTCGACGACCTTCCAAATCTTTGGCGGGCTTCCAATGAATACAATGAGGAGATTATTTGGGATAGACAAATTGTGGCCAATGTGGGTGGAATGGGATCCAATTATGAAAGACGTGGAGGACCTACCTATGTATTGGGCAATTACCTGACCTGGGGGAATTATAACCCTACCCAGGAATTGGTAGATCAGTTTGCCATGGCCAATGGATTGCCTATTACCGACCCGGCTTCTGGGTATGACCCTCAAAACCCTTATGAAAACAGGGAAAAGCGCTTCTATGATTTTATCGTTTATGACGGGGCTACTTACAAATTGGATTGGATGCCTACAGAGGATATTATCTATACCCGTATCGATGAGACCTATGCCAATCCAGACAAGACCAATCAGATAGACCTTGCAGGTAAGACCGATGTTGGGGATTCTGGCTATTACCAAAAGAAACGATTGAATCCAGATGCGGCTCCTGGAAACGATGCCAGCGGACAAAATGATGTTTTCTATAGGTATGCAGAAGTTCTATTGAACTATGCCGAGGCGCAGAACGAAGCCGTAGGGCCGGACCCATCTGTCTACAATGCTGTTAACAGGGTCAGGGATCGTTCTGACCTTCCAGACCTTCCGGCCGGCCTCAGTAAAGAAGAGATGAGAACGGCCATACATAACGAACGTAGGGTAGAACTGTGTTTTGAGAACAAGAGATATTTTGACAACAAGCGCTTGATGCAGCAGGAGGAAACCATGGGAGTCCCAAGACACAATATGGTCATCAGGAATTCAAGCCCCGCGGATAATTCTGGTACTTGGGTCTACAGCGTCGAGGAAGAGGTGAAATATACGGCCAAGTTTGAGGCCAAACAGTATATGAGCCCAATTCCACAAGATGTCATAGATCAAAATCCAAATATTGAACAAAATCCGGGATATTAGGAGCTAGGCTCCATATAAAAGTTTTTAATAAGAGGCTGAACGAAAATTTATTGATTTATATAGCTGTTGTGAATACTATATGGCTAAAAACGATAATTTTTGTTCAGACTCTCTTTTTTTTACATATTACTTTGTGGGGTAAACCTGTAAAACTATTTACCCATTAGTCTTATGAAAACCTACCGTTTGGGAGCTGTGTTCCAAAAAATGGGATAGGTATAAGTATTAAGATGTGTTATTGCCAAATTTTTGGACAACCATTTAACTCCCTTTATGGAATCTCGTAAATTCTAAAAAAAATTGGGATAAAATATAATTGAGCCAACCCAACATAAATGAAAAATTCTTAAAGATGTACTCAAAATTAATTCTATATATTTCGGTATTAGGTCTCTTGTCGGCCAACTTTTCCTTTTCCCAATCCAAGACCGAATTGCCGAATATTCTCTGGATTGTAGCCGAAGACCTAAGCCCCTATTTAGGTTGCTATGGCGATGCCAATGCCTTTACACCCAACTTGGACAAATTGGCAACTGAAGGTACCCGTTATCTTAATGCCTTCGCCAATACCCCTGTTTGTGCCCCTGCCAGATCCACCCTGATTACAGGGATGTACGCCTCCACAACGGGAACACATAATATGCGGAGTACCTATAACATTCCTTCTTATATAAAGAGCTATTCCCAGTATTTAATGGATAAGGGTTATTATTGTGCAAATAACGCCAAGGAAGATTACAATTCTTCCATGTTGAAGCGAACCATATGGGACGAAAGCTCGAATAAGGCACATTATAAGAATAAAAAGAAAGGCCAACCTTTCTTTGCCATTTTTAATCTAGGAATTTCGCATGAGCACGTAATCCATAATTATGACCCTAAGGATCTTGTCCATGATCCCACAAAAATGAATTTACCTCCTTATCATCCCGATGGTCCGGAAATTAGAAAGGATTGGGCAAAATCATACGATAACATCACATTGATGGACAAACAGGTTGGGGAAATTCTAAAGGAACTTAAAAAAAGTGGACAAGAGGATAACACTATTGTTTTCTTCTATGGTGATCACGGGGGCATTTTGCCAAGAAGCAAAAGGTTTTTATACGATACGGGAACACGTGTACCACTCCTAATTAAATTTCCGCCAAAGTATAAGAAACTGGCTCCTACCAAGCCCAATGGTACGGACGATCGATTGGTTAGTTTTATAGACTTTGGCCCAACGGTCATGAGCCTCGCTGGGATTCCTACCCCTGAGCATATGGACGGAAAGCCATTTTTGGGGAAGTATAGCACTAAAGCACCTGACCATGTCAATTTTTTTCGAGGCAGGATGGATGAACGCATCGATTATATGCTGGGGGTATGTGATGAACGCTATCGGCTCATTTATAATTTCTATCCCGATCGGCCTACAGGTCAGCATATTTCATATCTGTGGAGAGCTGCTACGGCCCGGGCTTGGGAGCAAGCCTATAGAAACGGGGAATGCAATGAAGCGCAAAGCTATTTCTGGGAGAAAAAACCAACTGTGGAACTATACGATATGAAGAATGACCCTTGGGAGATCAATAATCTTGCAGATAAACCAGAATACAAAATAGTACAGGAAGAACTTTTTGGGAAATTGATAGATAATGCCATCAATACCAAGAATGCCTCTTTTATACCGGAATCCGAGCTTATTGAAATTAATAGAACAGGAACAATATATGAGTATGCCCAATCTGAAAATTATCCTATTGAGCAAATTGTAGATGTTGCAATTAAGTCGGCTACCGGAAATGAGGACAACTATGCTCTATTTCAAAAAGGGATTACCCATAAAAATGCCACGGTACGCTATTGGAGTTTAATGGGGCTGACACGGATTGCCACCCAAGAATGGGATACGCAGCAAGCTATAAAGGAATTATTGAACGATGATTGCCCCGATGTAGCTATTCTGGCCGCAAAAACCTTATATCAAATTGGGCAAACCGGTATTGCAAGCGAAACAATTTCTAAATATCTGAATGATGAACATCTAGGCATTAAATTGATCGCGATAAATGCCATTCAGCAAATTGGTGATGGGGCATTTGCTCATTTCAAGAGTCAATTGGACAGCATTTATAAGTTGAATTCCTTAAAAGATGAAGGAAGTAACACTATATATATTAGGGATATAATAAGCGAAGGTGAAAAAAGGACAGGTACAAATAAAAATCAATAATACTATACCGTCAATCTTGAGTTACTTTAGTTGGAAAGGAACATTGGGAAACCATTGTTCCTTTTTTTCTATTTTCCATTTTATAATATGTTTTGATGCCAGTAATCAATACCACAACAAATCCTCATTTCATTGTTAGAGTTTATTTATTTTTTACAATCTTTATGCGACAGCTAAATTTTAAAATAATTAAATCAACCAAATGATTGTATTTAAAAAATCTAAAGGCATTGCGTTGACAATGCTTTTTTTAATTCTTTTCCAGGCAGTCTTTTCCCAAACATTCGTGAAAGACTTACCCAACGTCATTGTTATTATGACCGATGATCAAGGTTCCATAGACCTAAATTCTTACGGGGCAACGGACCTTTTTACCCCAAATATGGATAGGTTGGCCAAAGAGGGGGTAAGGTTTACCCAATTCTATGCAGGAGCGCCTGTCTGTTCCCCATCTCGTGCGGCCCTAATGACAGGTAAGACCAATTTGCGGGCCGGTCTGGAAGGCAATGTCCCTATTCCGGAACACGCGGAAAGGAGCGGAGAATACGGTCTGCCAACAGAACAAATTACCATGGCGGAGATGCTCAAACCCAGTGGCTACTACACCGCCTTAATTGGTAAATGGCATCTTGGGCACAGGGAGCAGAACTTG
>TARA_R110000851_G_scaffold109054_2_pt1 | contig 10251 bp, 9 predicted proteins | sample TARA_R110000851 | Tara Oceans TARA_R110000851 (sample SAMEA4397627) | marine metagenome | biome: Polar Biome; feature: [DCM] deep chlorophyll maximum layer (ENVO:01000326); material: water (ENVO:00002006), including particulate matter (ENVO:01000060) such as... | depth 17 m | reverse complement strand
GAGCCGATGAGCTAGCTGCTTTTACTCAAGATTTCGTCGATTGATTTTAACAGAGAACTATTATGCCGAGATACAAGAATACAAAAATTATAAATAACAGCACTGAGTTCTACGAATTCCTCCGCAAGAAGAAAGGAATCAAGAGCATCAGGCACTATGCCACACCTATCCTCTATAACCCAGGATTGTCTTCTCGCATCGCAACCAGGACGACAACACGCGTCTGGGCATATGGAGATCGCTTTTACAAGATCGCAGCCCAATTCTATGGCCTTCCAGAATATTGGTGGGTTATCGCTTGGTGGAATGGAACTCCAACCGAGGCAGATCTGACAAACGGATCCGTGATTGAAATTCCGTTAAACTTAGAGGAAGCATTGACCGCCCTGGGAGCGTACTAAGATGGCTGCAGTTTGGACAGCGGATCAGTTAGCCACCTATAAGGACCTTGTCAAAAAATGTGCTATCGATCACCCGGTGGACAAGTCAGCCGAATATGGAGGGGATTTAAATACTTATCGCCGCAGCGCTTGCCCGTGGAAATCCCTTACATCCGAGCAAAAAGCAGCCCACCCAGAAATTACTAGCCACACAGCCTACAACCGGGCAGCATTTGCGGCCCCAGCCGCTGCAGCAGCCGCGGCAAAATTCGCCGGCGTCAAGGAAAATATCGCCAAGGCATTCTACGATCAGAGAGGGCCGGTCATTAAGGCCGCAAAAGCATATATAGAAGAGATAGAAAAACTTAGAACAAGAAACTACGATGCTTTACTCAATGCATTGGGCACCGGTACTCCTGATGGAGAGGAAACTGCAGCTTGGCTTAGGAACGAAGGTTCCGACGGCTTTGGCGAAGGCCTTTTCTCACCACAGGGAGATGGTCGCTCTGCCTTTTCGGGCGCCGCGCTCAAGCCTCCGCCGTATCCCGGTGAAACCGGCATGGTCAAAGGCACGAATTTTCCAGGTTGGCCCAACGGTAGTTCCGGAAAGGCACCGAATTTTGCGGAAGGAGATAGCGCTGTTATACAATCAGTGTATGGCCTGAAATGGGATGTCGAACGCGACACCTTCCGCGGCCACAACTGGAAGACATGGTTCCCTGGTATGCCGACTGATTATACCGAACTCACCAAGCGCGGCCTTCCTCCCGATGCTCGCGCTAAGTGGTCCGCCGGCAACATATCTACATTCGAAGAAGGTTACCCGCACCTCTGGGCAACGAACCTAGGAATGATCTTAGGCCAACTTCGAGCACTCCTCGTATCAAGAGACTTTAAACAAGGTGCCCTGAACGCTGCCGGCGGATCTTTTACCGAGAGTGCGGTTAAACAGTTACAAGGCCAGGGAGGCAGTGTCAGCGATGCTTTCGCAGACATCTTTCACTGGAATCATGGTTGGGTTCCCGGCCTTCTCGGCTTCGATACCGGTGGCGGAATGGTGTCACAGGCGTCCACCATGACAACATGCGCCATATATAAAATAACTGCCCCCTTCAATGCCTTTTACGTAAATCACGTTGGGATTAACCAGTGGATGAGTACCCTTGATGACCCAGTCGTGGCGAGCGCCAAACAAGGATCAGCATATACTTCTATTGATGGGATCTTAAATTCCGGCGGCCCGTATATGCAAACTCAAGAGCTTGGCAAAAACGAGACCAAATGGGAAAATAAAGGTTATGGTGGTTTAAGCTACGGTCCATGGGGAGGTACCCAGCACGATACCAAGATCTTTGCCGACGCAGACGACGAATCCGGTGGTTGGTCTCTAATCGCCAACGCCAAGCGCGCCATGAGGCACGGAAAGATGTTCAAGAACATAAAACCATACGAAAAGCACGGAAGCAATCTCATGATGGTGGGCCAAGCCGTTCTGAGAATCGCGATCACCCTCCGAAAACAAAGCGCAGCAATTGTTGAAATACATCAAGATCTTATGGAAAAGACTTGCAAGATCGCGAAAGACTATACAGATGAGCTACCAGATCTTCAAAACCCTTTCTGGCCAGATGGCGGCAAGAACGACGCCGCCGACGCCCAGGCCGCATTGGACCTCGCCAATGTCCAATACGATTTAGAAGAAGCTTTTTATGGTAGCGATCGTGAAGCACTCTTATTTAAAGAGCAGTGCTTCTTACTTACGTTTATCTCACCCCTCGCGGCCCACAAGAAGAATGTGCTTGATCGCAAAAAGGATCCAAAGGTTTTTAAAAAATTGCCTTATTCTGTGAAAGATTTTAACGATAATGCGCTGGAGACTAATAGCACAATTTTATTTGATGGAGATCCATACGCTTTCTTGAACAGACTTACCCAAAATCCGAAGGCTGCAGCGTTGCACAACGCAATGCCACACGAAATTTCGAATCTTCAACCATTCATCCGATTGTATAAGGTTATCTTTGATGATGATGGTAATGAACAAGAGGTAGAGATTGCATTTAACTCACATTTTAGCCAAGACGAGTTGGAAATATTCAAGACGACCAAAAACCGCGGCGTCGGATCCGGACTAAAAAGCTTTAATTTTACCTACGACGGCAGCAATCCGTTTTCTGTTAAGAAGAGCATCAAAGCCAATCTTAAAATCTTCGCCAACAGTTTCGGAGAATTACATAGAACCCGGAACGACAAAACCGGCGCCCCCTATAGTTATTTGGACCTCGCCATGAAAACTTGGAATACTGCCCCGGGCCAAGAAACCAAAGGGACAGCCCATTGTGACATAAAAATTCCGAACCCATTAGAAGAAAATATAAAAAATTCTGAATTAAACTTTAGGCTCAAAGCTAAAGTTGGATTAAGTGTACCTCCGGGTGATTACAGTTCGATATCTACCGAACTCTTAAAAGCGTTGAAAGAGTCGTTTGTTACACTACAATTGACTCCCACCGTCCACAATTTTGAATTTGATGAAATGGGCCGAGTCACTTTTAACTTGAACTTCCTTGCCTATATCGAGCAATTCTTCGATCAGAAAATGTTCAATGTTTTTGCAGAGCCTCAAGTCACGAAGGAAAGATTCCGCCGAGAGTTCAAGATGAAGAATTTCAAGAAAAGTTGCAAGCAGGAAGAGATTGATCAACAGAAAAAAGACTATGGTAACGTTGCACAGAGAGAAACCGGACGCTCAATTTCTTCCTTACTTTCCAAAATGATGGTCTCTGACCTGATCTACTACATCGATATGCCATATAGCGTCATCAAGACGTTCTTGTTAGAAGGCCCCTATGCCGACTATGAAGAAATGAAAGCAGCTATGATCCCAAGACAGAGTAAAGACCAAAATGACCTTTTAAAAGAGAATATTGCGGCCGCCATGAAAGGCGCGTTCAACGCCAAAGATGTCAACGGCGATGATGACTCCGGTACAAAGCGACAACAAATTGCCGCCGCCCTCGTTGGAAGTGATCCAAGTAGAACTTCAATGGGGTATTTTTATTTGAGCGAATTAATGGATACGATCCTGATGAACATCGAAGCTGAACTTGAATACTTTACAGCCGAAGGCCTTGAAGCTATCATGGAAGACGACGAGGATATCGACTGTCGCGATGTAAACCAACGTAAAAGGGAATTAAAAAGCGCCGCGGCAAGCTTTAAAAAACTAAGATTTCTCTTGGGACCCCTTGAGATCACACACCCGCAGGCCACCGATGGGAAGAATAGCATGTGGGTAAATCTGGGTGACATCCCAGTATCTGTTAAATATTTTGCCGAATGGTTGGCTGACAAAATGTTGAGCAAAGACGAGGTATTCTACCCTCTTACAAAATTTATGAATGATCTGTTAAATGATTTGGTTCGGAACTTTTTAAACAACGACTCGTGTTTTGGATATAGTGTCAAGCAGAAAACACGTGTACAGCAGGCCGCGATCACTGGTTATGGTAAATCGACAAAATTCGACCCGATTACTCAAAGATTGATAGATCTTAATAGCGAAGCTACAAGCTTCACGTACTCCACCAGCGCTGACCTCGAACCAAAAAAAGGCGCCCGCCCGAGAGGCAGGACACTCGCCATGCGCGCAGATATGAAAGACTTCAAAGAGATGAGTCCCATTATTAATCCATCCGGCCCTTCCAATTCTCCTCGATCGTCCATTCCTCTTGCAAATGCCTATAATTATTTTGTCTTTTTTGCCGGCCGGACAATGCCTGTAGAAAAAATGAATGGCAACAAGGCAGCCGACGAAGCCATCGGTATCTTCCACTACACGCTCGGACGTGATCGGGGATTATTAAAGAATATTAAGTTAACGAAGACCGAAACAAAAGGATTAGCGGAGGTTCGTTTCGAACAAGATGGATATGATGGATTAGAACAGTTGAGAGTTATCTATGACGCCCAAGTCGATATGTTCGCCAATGTCAGCGCTTTCCCTGGTACCTATGTGTTCATAGACCCCCGCGGTTTTGCACCAGATATGTCAGTCGGCTTAGGAAAGGGAGAATTCGGGCTTACCAAATTGGGAATTGGCGGCTATTATATGATCATACGCTCTGAGCATGAATTTGCGGAAGGACGAGCGAATACAATCCTGCACACTAAGTGGGTTAACCAGATCGGCGGCCAAGATGACAGTAACGATGAAGAGATCTCGTCGACATTTGGCACCGGTGAAACAACTTCCGGCCGATGCTCGATTGAACTCCGACCAGATCCCAACGAGGAATCTGCGGATGGTGATGGTGATGGATCGTGGATACCTTTTACATAGGAGTATGAAACATGTCTAAATATTACGCAGAATCCAATGAAGAATCAACAAAACTTTTGTTTAACAAGAGAACAATGTATCAGTCCGCGGTCAGAGACTATCTTGCCCAGAGTGCACACCGGAACATCCGAGATTTTAACTTTGGAGAGCATTGCTATTATGGAAAGTTAAATAATTATTATTCTCCTGTCTTTTTATCTGAGCAAGATGATAACTTAAAAAACTTAGGCGCCGGCCAAGGTGAAAAGAATTTCAAGGCCTTGAACTTTGTTGCGGATCTCTTTAATGAGATGGCCCGGGAGTTTGAAAGATGTGCTACGACTAGCGTGATCAAAAAAGATGATCCCTTCCTATCAAATCTAAAAGTATATCGAGCGCACGCGTCCTTCGATAAGGAATATGCCAATTATCTTCAGATTTTCACAGATCAGCTAATAAACGTCTTCAGTTCCCGTAGCATCCACGTCGAAAATTTTGAGCAGTTTATGACAGAATTTATGAACGTCGCTCCGACTATCTTATCGAAAATTTCATTTACAAAGGCAGCCTATATAAAAAGCCAGAACAATACCATTTTCACTTCTGGCCTTGCGATTGAAATCGCCGACTTGTCATATGAGAATGATGAAGAGAAGCGCGCCAAATTTCTTGAAAGCAAAAACTGGCCCTTTTTTGTGAATGCCTGTAATAAATATGGGTTTTTGATTGATTACAACATCCCATGGAGAATCGTGTGCGATATAAGGGCCCCCGAGATCGCGCCGTACATGGAACCTTATGGATACATCAGTGGATTTTTTCTTTTAGATCTGGGGTATCGCAAGGCGTCGACGGAGGGGGTTAGCGAATTACCGAAAATTCTTTTACAAATGTATGATAAAATTAGGAAAGGATCCTTTATAAAAACAAAGGTTTGCACTGACGGTACGATCTTGAAGGAGAAAGTTACCTCGAAAACGTATACTCTTGGTGAGTTAAAATCTCGATATGACTTTACCTATTTTTCTAAAATTTATTTATTGCTTCGACTTATGGAGGAAGAACCTCCGATAAACGATAGTCAAAAGCGGCGATTAGTGAAAGATATCCTGACTCTTGTCACCAGTACCGGCAGTTATCTCCCAATTGAATATTTTTTTGAAAGACATATCAATAAAACACTTGACAAACCGTTCACGATCGACTATTATATAAATGTGGTGAGACCTGCGATGCTTAACCGGCTTTTCGACCAGGGCGAACTTCTCGCATACTCCGCCGACAGATAACAATAACTCAGAAAGCTTATATCGATGATATTTCAAACTCTTGATGATAAATCAGAGTGCGTTGGCGTTTATACAGACGGTAAACTGCACTTCCACGACATCCCCACCACCCTGGCAACCACCTGGAAGTACACAGGCTCACTTGCCGGCAAGGACATTGAGTTCGTCGGCCTGTGGACAAACGGCCTCACACTTTCTGAGTGTTGTCCGGAGGATCTGGCAGAAGAACTACAAAATTGTCAGAAGAAGTTCCGTGCCTACTTGAAGTCGTTCAAGATCGCAAGAATAAATATGCAGGATCACTGTGTTTTTGATTTGGTGCCCCAAGAGTTTCTTATGAGATTCTGTGAGGTAAAAAACAAGATCACGGAACATGTCCAGGACACCTATACAAAGCCAGACAACTACGACCATCTAAGCGATACGTCCAAACTCTTGCACAAGATCAAATACCAGAAGCTCAACTTATCTACTTCTGATTGCCGTCATCTTCTCACGGCCACAAGAGATCGAGAGAAAGCGCAAACACTTATGTCCGACTATACGTACATTGACTACAATTTGTTTGGAACAGTTACAGGGCGATTGACAACCAACGGAAATTCCTTCCCGATTCTTACGCTGAGGAAAGATCTCCGACAAATGATCAAGCCCAATAATGATTTGTTCGTGTGCCTTGATTATAACGGCGCAGAGGTCCGGACGCTCTTAGACTTAAGTGGTGACACACAACCCCAAGAGGACATCCACGGTTGGAACTCCCGGCACCTCTTTGAGCAGGGCCTCACCCGAGAGGAATGCAAGGTCAGATTCTTTGCTTGGCTTTATGACCCCTCGTCTGATGATATTACAAATTCTTCTTATGATCGAAAGAAAGTACTTGACAAATGGTATAAAGACGGATATATTCATACTCCATACGGCCGCAAAATCCAAGTGGAGGAACGAAAGGCATTGAATTATCTCTTGCAAAGTACAACTTCTGATCGCGTGCTGTCCAAAGCCGTCTTGATTGACAGGTTTTTGACGGAGAATAACTGCACGTCTTATATCTCGCACGTAGTCCACGACGAAATAGTAATTGACTATTGCAACGCAGAACGACACTTGCTCGGGGAGATCAAAGAGATCTTCGAAGATGGATACTTGGTAAATCTCAGCATCGGAAAAGATTACTACACCCTTAACGAGCTAAAATTATGATCTCTGTTATTGGGATAGGTAATGCTGCCTCAAAGATTGCAGCCTTGTTCGAGAACACAAGCAACTATGACGTCTACAAGATGAACAGTTCCGTCAAGCGAACATCAAAGTACCAGTTTAAACTAAAGGGCTTCGAATCCCCAGAAGAATACGAAAAGAACATCCCGGATGTTAAAAAGTTCCTCGCCGGCGCCTCCGATCGCATTCAACTGTTTGTTGTTGGATCTTCATATAGCTCAAACTACACCCTCGGCATCCTTGAACAGATCAAAGACAAGAAGATCGAATTGTTTTATATCAAGCCCGACTCTGAATTGTTAACAGGAACGCCAAAGCTGGTGGAGAACACTGTGTTCGGAGTACTTCAAGAGTACGGCCGGTCAGGCCTCTTCTCTTCGTTCACAATTATTTCTAACCTTGAGATTGAGAAATCACTTGACAATGTTCCGATTAAGAGTTACTATGAATCTATCAACAACTCAATCTTTTCTATGATTCATTACGTAAACTATTTTATCCACGCTGAGCCCGAGATTGGCAGCGTCTCGAAGCCACTGGCCGTTAATCGGATCCGTAGCTTCGGCGCACTCAACCCAAAAAATCTTGAAGAAAAGTGGTTCTTTGAGCTTGACACGCCGCGTGATGTATGTTATTATATATGTATAAATCAGGAAAAATTAGAGAATGATGGAACGTTACACCGCCGATTGGTTGAAATCCTTAAAGGGAAGCCAAGGAACACCTTTCAGCGTGTGTCGTATGCGATATACGAAACGCCATATAAAAACGATTTTGGATTCTGCGTTGCTCATACCAACGTAGTCCAAAAAAACGCTTGACATGTTACGTCGAGTGTAATACAATAGATATTGAGGAAAGCTCAATATACTTTACCCACCAACAGGAAAACTAAAATGACAATTGATATGGAACTAATGCGACGTAAGCTCGCAACACTTAAGGGCGATGACCCTGACAAGAGGACGTCAGTCTTCTTTAAGCCAGACGAGGGAGACACAGATATTCGTATCGTGCCAACCAATGACGGCGACCCACTAAAGGAAGTACACTTCCACTATAATGTGGGTGACCACCGCGGCGGCATTGTCTGTCCGAAACGTAACTTCTCTGAGCGCTGTCCAATTTGTGACTTTGCCTCTACCCTGTGGAAGGAAGGAGTTGCGACCAATGATGAGGAAAGCAAGAAGCTTGCAAAGTCACTCTTTGTACGCCAACGTTACTTCTCACCAGTCCTTGTTCGAGGTCGTGAAGACGAAGGAATTAAGGTTTATGGATATGGCAAGAAGGCGTACGAACTTCTTCTTGGGTATATCCTCGATCCCGAATATGGAGATATTACGGATTCGCTAGAAGGTACCGATCTAACGTTGACTTATACCAAGCCAACTAAGCCTGGTGCCTATCCTCAAACTAACTTGAAGACGCGTCGAAACACATCCACACTCTTGCCGGACACGGAAGCGATCCCTGCCCTCCTTGATCGCATGCCGAATATCGATTCGCTCTTTGAGCGTCTCAGTCCAGAGCAAGTCGACGCCATACTCGATGCACAACTTTCAACCGATACCTCGGCCGAAAGTCGTTCATCTGAGACCACCCGGTACGCGGCCCCCACCAGCGGAAAGAGCGAGGTCGACCGTGCCTTCGATGAATTGATGGGTGGATAAGGCTACATAGTTAGTTTGAGCACCGATGGCAGACCGGGGTGCAAATAGTCTGCCACATTTTCTAATACAAAGGAGAGATATATTATGTTAGAATGGTTGAAAACAGCGTGGGCCAAGTGGAAGGTTCGCATTAGTGTTGTCGGTGGCGTCCTCGTCATTGCAACTGCATATGGGACCTGTTCGGTTGATCCACAAACCGTATCTGAGGTAGAAGTTGAATCAGATGCCGCCCTTGTGGTGGAAACGACTGTGACAACGACTATCGAGGAAACCACAGTGAGCACGGAAGAGGGTACTGTCGATGTAGCCTCCACCACCGAGCCAACAACGGTTACAAAGTAGTAAAAAGAGCCGCTGGCAGACCGGTCAAAAGTCTGCCGCTTTTTAAGATTTTCATAAGAGGAGAAATAATGAAGTTTATCTTACCGATCTTTGCCGTAATGGCGCTTAGCGCTTGCGACGACAAAGAAGATGATACCGCAGCCGATACGGCCGCTACTGTAGAAGACACTGCAGCAGAGTAAACAAACAGCCGCTGGCAGACCGGTCCAAAGTCTGCCGCATTTAAACAAATTAAAAGAGGATACAACAATGGAAGAAGAAACAAATGTACTTGAAGAGATGATCGAAACGTTAATTGCGGCTCGCTCAGACTTTAGCAAGTTTTACGATGATGACAATAGCTCCGCCGGAACTCGGATGCGGAAGGTTATGCAGGAAGTAAAGACATCAGCACAAGAGCTACGTCTTCACATTCAAGAAACTAAGAATAGCAGATAAACAAAGTAAAAGGAATACAAATGGCTAAAAAAGAGAAGACCAAAGCCGGCCGAGTTTCAATGCGAGATCTGCTGCAGGTAGTAAATAAGAAAGCCGGCAGAAATGTTGCACATGACCTGACCGGAGATAATCCAACATCAGTTAAAGAGTGGATCCCAACAGGATCCCGTTGGCTTGATAGCATTGTCTGCAAGGGTAAGATCACCGGCATCCCCGTCGGTAAAATCACAGAGATCGCCGGATTAGAATCAACCGGTAAATCTTATATGGCTGCTCAAGTAGCAGCAAACGCTCAGAAACAGGGCAAGCTTGTTATATATTTTGATTCCGAGTCAGCCATCGACCCAAGCTTTTTGGAACGCTCTGGCTGTGACCTGGAGCGCTTAATGTATATCCAAGCAGCCTCTGTCGAGTTTGTTTTAGAGACAATTGAAGAATTGCTCAGCGCAACCGATGAGAAGCTGCTGTTTATCTGGGATTCTTTGGCCTTCACTCCCGCAGTATCTGATGTAGAGGGGGATTTCAACCCGCAATCATCAATGGCAATGAAAGCTCGCATCCTCGCAAAGGGAATGTCGAAGCTGACAATC
>TARA_R110000851_G_scaffold24765_2_pt1 | contig 10268 bp, 5 predicted proteins | sample TARA_R110000851 | Tara Oceans TARA_R110000851 (sample SAMEA4397627) | marine metagenome | biome: Polar Biome; feature: [DCM] deep chlorophyll maximum layer (ENVO:01000326); material: water (ENVO:00002006), including particulate matter (ENVO:01000060) such as... | depth 17 m | reverse complement strand
CAAGAAGAGCTTCACTGGCTGACAGGGCAATATCAACTAAGGTCATTATCGCATACAATCACCCCCCAAAATGGGTATGTCACCAACATGGAGTTACTTAGAAGTGCCTATTAATAACGCTTTATACGTAGGTACTGTTGTTGAAAACGCAGCGGAATCTTATAATGATGAGGGAACCAAAAAGTACATTAAAAGGGGTCGTATTAAAGTTACTGCTGCTCCTTTTGAAAATGGCCCCGAGTGGGTAAGTACCTCTTCCCCTGTTGCGGGTTTAGGCGCCGGTCTATTCGCAATACCTTCAATAGGAACCAAAGTCCTTATTGCAGAAGTGTACCTAGAAGGCGGGTTTACTCAATGGGTTTGGTTTTCCAGTCTGTGGGACAATTCGGTAATAGGCAAAGAAAAGGACCAAGACGCGGACGATGGGAAAGACTTAGCCATCAATACAAATATCCCAGAAATCGACAAGATTTACGAGTATAGTAATACCCCTGACCAATACATCTTTAAATCCCCTTTTGGGCATAAGCTAGTTCTTAGTGATAAAGTAACTAAAGACTTAAACGACGCTCCTATACAACAAGACTATGTTTTACTGGAAAGTGCAGATGGAAAAAAACTTTTACTTGATGATGGTATAGGAGAACAGTTCTCACGTATTTTATTGGCGGATGAATCCAGGGACGATACCAACAAAGCCCCTTTAAACTTTTTGTTGATTCAAACAGGTGATGATGGGGATGCAGGTGTAGGTGCTAACGGAGTCAAACTTCAATCAGGTGCACAACTTCAAATTGAGAGCAAAAAAGGAAAAGTATTTATTACTGTAGGTGCAGGGTCATCCTCTCCTTTAGAAATAGTTAATTATGGTGAAGGGGATGTAAACATCGAGTCAAGAACTGGAGATATAAACATTAAGTCTGCTAAAGAAGTGAATATTACTTCTAGTAATGCATCCAATATTACGCTGGACGCCGGTGTAGGCGAAGTCCACCTTAAAGGGAGTAATATAGTACTGGGATAAGGGTATATAAGATTATGGAAACAAAAACTTTTTCTTTGGGTAAAACTATCACTTCGGATGACCAAGCTACCATTATTTACTATGTAAACCCAACCGCTGTCCATGCGGAGATTTCCATGTTTCATATGGCCAACACCGCAACGTCAACCCACACTGCAACACTTTCTTTTAGGTATTTTGAAAAGAAAGTGTCCGACCACTTCACGTATTGGGGAGATGGTGTAACTAAAAAAGACGAGCATTTTACTTATCCTGCTACCAAGCTCCTGAAAAGTGTTAAACTTCCCTCTAACGCTGCCCTATCTGTAACAGATAGGATGATAGTCGCAGGGCCAAAAGATTTTTTCTCTGTCCAACCCACCTCTGTAGGTGCTGAGGGATATCTCGATACATTAATAACGGTAACCGAGTACTATGAGGACACAGCGACGTTAAAGGCTTCGGAAAAAGTAAACCTTGATACTATAAATCAGCAATACATTGCAGGTACCTTATAATGGGAATATTTTCACTAACCCTAAGCCACTTAAAATCAGCACCTAGCACAACGTTAGCAGCCCTTCAAAATTCCGCAAGGCAAGAGGTTGGGTCTTTAAAAGGTGGTCTTTCTGAAGTCACTTCTAAAATGGGAAAGCTTTCAGGAGAGGGAAGCATTGCTATGCCTGAAGGGGGTAGAGTGGTATCTAAAGGTATTCAAAGCCCAACTTCTGTAGCTGGAACATTTAAAAAGTCGTCCCTTCCTGTAGCAACTACGGTAGCAGCATTTAGCGCAAAACTCGCTCTAGGTGATAACCCTTCGGACTCAGGTGATGCGCAGGGGTTTGTAACTAATCTCCAAGATTTTCTACAGGTTCATGGGAGTGACGCAGACAAGCTTGTTTCTGCAGGGGAAGAGATAGCCGCCTTACAATCTCAAGCAGGGGAGCTTAAAGCTGATGTTATAAAATACCAAACCCTTATAGACCTTATTGATGAGGTTTTAAATAATCGCGCTTTGGGGGTAGATGAGGAACCTGTCATTACAACTACAGGGTTAAGTGAAGGTCTTCAATCTCAGTATGAAGATTTTATTATTAAAAATGTAGTGCGCCCCTTCAAGGAAAACCTCTCTAAGTTCGAGAAGCTTATAGGGGAAATACAAACTTCCGAAGAGGGTGAACCTGAAGATTTATTTGATTTAGTTTATGGTCCTCCTGTTTCAGTAAAAGGACAGTTTGTACTTTCCGAAGATGGATTGTATTATGACTCCCGCGTAGGAGGTTTAGATGCTTCAGCGGTAATACCTCAAGTTACTGGTAACATTGCTGCTGCGTCTTCGTGGGACTTTGAATTCGCTCCAAACCTTGGAGGTAAAGGCGTTATCTACGGAAGGGATTTTTTAAACGAAGTAGAAGGTACTATCTTCAGCGATGATTTTATAGAAGATAGCGAGACCGTCCTTAAATTCTATAGTACAGACGATGTACTAGAAACTTTAAAGGCTTCTAAATCTTTACATGTTGAGGCTGTATCTTCTCACATGAATGACCTTATTGTATCAGGGTATTCCTCAACAGGCGCGGTAGTACAAAATATGGTGCATAATATCGCTGCCGTCGCCACAGCATATGAAGACAAAGTGCGTAAACGTAAAAAGCAACTTCAACTAGTAGCTTTATTTGGGATGGATATATATGGCTTCTCCACAGATAATGGGGATGTTACAGATGTGGGTTTAGGTGCAGGAATCCTTTTAAAGAAGTCCACATCCTCTGAAGGGGTTGTGTCTTGGGTTCCTATTGACAGGGTGCCGATTAATGATTTTTCTTTTCTGAAAGGGAAAGGTATAGACGTCTCTTTAGATTCTCAGATGGACCTTGTTTTGTTCTCGGCTGACTTAGAGGATACAACCCTTCCCCTCACACCTAAGTTTTTAGTAACTCCTGCACAACCTCTTTCCGTAGTAGACAAGTTTTCAATTTCACCTACTCCTGTCACAGAGTTTCCGTATTTTAATACAGACACAAATGTCTCCTCCACAAACCCTTTAATTACAAGATTAGATAATGCCATTGTTACAAAGGGTCTGATTCTAGGGTATAATTTTTTGCAGCCTAGTGTACTCCCTGCGAGTTCCAATGAGTTCAACTTGGACAACTTCGCACCTGATTCCAACTTCACTCTAAATGGGCAACTAGTAGCTTCTTCTATAGACCACGCATTTCCTTCAGGGTTATCCATCCCCTTCTTAAGAGGGTGCTATTGGAGTCCTACTGGGTTAAGGGAGTCAGAGACCCAGCCCGTAGGAGTAGGAGGTTCTTACGTAAGACTTCCAAGTACGAACATGCCTAATGGAGATGCAAATCCTTTCTCCGCGAGATTAGATGATTTAACTTACAAAACTAACCTGGAAAATTTAGATGCTTCCTCTCTTGGCTTAGGTGGGGGCTTTGCATTTGATTTGTGGACACACGTTCCTGACCTTACGATGCAGGATAATCACAGGTACAGAGTTCTTTTAGCGAATGAGAATTCGGGAAGGTCCCATGTTATCGACGCTTCAAACGAGGATAGAACCAATAATGCAAATAGGGTCAACCTTAAAACTAAAAAGACGGACCAGGATAAAACACATGGGCTGATTGTAGGCTTTAGAGATAAAGGCGGAATTTCCACACCTTCAGGTTTAGAATTTTTCATCTCTCCTACGGTATCCCAAAACCGTGAAGAGGACGCCACTAACAAGAATAGCATTTGTTTTGCTCAAAATTATAGTGGTATTGGGAACCTTATAGGTATTCCAGGTGCCGTATTTCCCGCATCCGCAGGGTCAGACTATGAAGTAGTTGTACCCTCAGGGACCCTTACATCTACAGGTGTTTCCCTTACAGATGCTAGTTCTTCTTTTCTTCACATATGTGCGTCAGTCGATTACACCCAAAACACTATATCCATTTACTTTGATGGCTTACTAGTTACAACAAGTAATCTTTCAACCAGTTTAGGTTTAGATGTTTCAGGTTTTGGTGAATCGCTGTTTATACCTAATGCAACTAGGATTGGAACGAAAGCTTTCTCATCCAGCTGGAGCCCACCTCCTAACATAGGTCCTCGCACAGGAGCCGGAACAGCAGGTGTAACATTCACACCTTGGATTCTAGGAGGTGGTTTCTCTGATACTGGAGCCTCAGGATTTTTAGGTACCAACACAAATGTAGGGTATGAAGCAGAGAGTAGAAAACAGCACTCCCCAGCTCTTAACGCAAGCTCTAGAAGTGGGTTGGACGGCTATATCGGAAGTTTTAAGATGTATTTAAAACCCCTATCTAAAGAAGAGGCTCTTCAAAACTTTGAAGCTCAAAAAGGCTACTTTAAAAACATTAAACTTTAATGGCATCAGAAAATATAAATTACCTAACAACATCCCAAGGAAGTACAAACTTTGGGATGGCGTTTCCTGTGGTAGCAGGCACTGGAGGGTTCTTCACACGGACTAATGGTCTAGAGACAGTACTCTCAGGGTTTAAGCAATTATTGCTAACTAACCCGGGGGAACGCGTGATGAACCCTAAGTTTGGCATGGGGATGAGAAAGTATGTTTTTGAGCCTGCTACGCCACAGTTGGAGGAGAAAATTAAAAAGAGCATTATAGAGGCTATTACACACTATGCACCTGATGTTCTTTTAAAACAATTAGTTGTTTCTGTAGGAAAATCTCAATACACAACAAACGATGGGAATTCCATCTTAATATCATTAAAGGTAGCATTTAAAGATGACCTTCTTCATGACCGAGAATTAGATATCATAATATAATGGCAGACATACAAGGAATTTATAATGTAGGAGCTTTGGACGGTACAGTAAAGTCCGACTTCTTAGAATTAGGGGTTATCCCTGATGAGAATAAAGTTGATTACGTTGACTACGCGCCCCAATCTTTTGACCAGTACAAAACGGCTCTTCTTAACTATGTAAAAGCTGTGTACCCTTTAGATTATAATAACTTCGCGGAGTCAGATTTGGGAGTTATGATGATTGAGCTTTTTGCTTATGTTGCAAGTGTTTCTTCCTTTAAGGCGGACATGTTGACAAATGAAATGTTCCTCCCTACTGTAAAGTCTAAAGGTAACTTACGCAAATTACTAGCCTTGATAGGGGTTACCCTTAAGGGCCCTATTAGTAGCAAGGCTGGATGTAAGATATCTGTAGCCCCTACCCATACTATTACAGGCTCTACAAGTTTAACATTGCCTTTAGCTAATAGAGTTCTTAGTGTTCCAAATACTAAGGACGGAGGTGTTTTAAGTTTTACCACATACGAGGTTGATATAAACTCTGGACAGGTGGATATCCAATCCCCCGATATAGTTTTATTTTCCGGGGATTCAGCAGGTGCCGCAGGTATAGAGTTTAATAACCTTATTCTTTTAGAAGGGGAGTTAAAAACTCTTGAGGGTACATTTTCGGAACTAGCGTCAGTACAGACTATTGATATCCCCGACGCTTCAATAGTGGAGGGCAGTATAGTTGTATCCTCTGTAGTCGATGGCGTGTTCTCTGAGATTGAAAATATTTTCCTGGCGACCTCTACAACATCTAAGGTTTTTCAAAAAATATACAAGGAGGATAACTCTGCTACTTTAGTCTTTGGCGATGGTGCAAGAGGAAAAATACCACCTCCAAATACGGATTATATGGTTATGTATAGGGTTGGAGGTGGAGACCGAGGAAACATACCAAGGAGCCACATCTCTATTACCACAGAGGCGACGCATAGTTCCCTGGGAACCACTGAAATAACTTTGACTAATAGCACTCAAGGTACCGGAGGTTCTAATGCGGAGAGCGTAGAACATGCTAAAAAATGGGCGCCTTACACTTTTAGAACTCAGTACAGAGCTGTCACAGGGGAAGATTATACAACCTTCGCCAACCAATTTGTAAGTACCGTAGGCTCCACAGGAAAAGCCTTAGCGGTCCTCAGACGTTCAGGCGCAGGAGCAAATATGATAGATATTTACTTGGTATCTAAAGCTTCAGCTTTACAGTTAGAAAGAGCTTCTATAGCCCACAAACAAGAACTTTTAACTTACATGAATAAGTATAAAATGTTAACAGACGAAGTTACTATTGTGGATGGGTTGGTAAGAACTGTAGATTTGGTTTTGACGGTTTCCCTACGTCGTGAGGTGGAAAGGTTTGAAGAGGAAGTAAAAAGAAAAGTGGCAGACAGAGTAACAGAGTATTTTAATGTTGATAACAGAGAGTTCGGGGAAAGATTGGACGTTTCTGAATTGAATCGGGTTATCTTTACTTTGGATGAAGTACAGTTTTCTAAACTGGATAACATAGATGAGAATATTAAATTAAATTTTAATGAGATTTTACAGCTCAACAATATTGAGATTAATGTAGACTACGTATAATGGCACGCATATCAGGCATATCGAATCTGGGGAAAACTCCAAGAAAGCATCAACACAACTATATTGATGTGTTTCAGGAAATGGTACCCTCTTTGTATCATGACATAGACGCTTCGATTTACCCTAAAGAGGATGATGTTATAGAAGTAATGCTGGGGAAAATTTTAAAAGTTGCTGCCAACATAAAAGGTTTATTTAATGTTGCGTACACGGATGCATCTACACTGCACCAGCACTTCATTACTAGAAACGAGCTTAGCTATTTAAGACCTTATATTTTTGAGAAGAAAATCCTCAAAGCCTTTGGGAAGTCTTTTCATGATTTTAAAAATCAAGCTGAGTTTGACAGCTTTCTTTTAGATACAGTACTTCCTAATACCCACCTAAACAGCCCTACTCTTACATTTGCTTCAGGCGTAAGCTCCTTAGTAGACGAAAGTGTAAGTTCTATAGTTGAAGCACACCATTATCTGGTCAACAACCTTTCTTGGATGTACTTTTTAAATACTTCTGGTCCTGCAGGAACAGTCTGGGCTCCTTCCGCAGGCGTGTATACCCAAATAAAAGATTCTTTATATTTGGGAAAGACTATAGGTACGAAAGAAGGTATTAAATTACTCTTTGAGTACTTGTGGAGGAATAAAGGTGCGAAATCGTGGATGGTAGATTACTTCCCGGAACCTTTTGGCTCCTTAGATTCGGCAGTCTCAGCCAACCCCAATGCATCAGGAACACTACTGTTGAGTGGGGTACACTCCTTGTTAGATGTCTGGTATAATCCGAAAGACTCAGATGATTATACGATAGATGATTACTTAAAACTGTACCTTGATACAGGCACATATTCCCCAGAGAGTATACCTGCTGCACCCTTCACTAAGTTTTTAAAAGCTCTTAGCTTTGGGTTTTATGACATGTCCCAAGTCGTCGAAGACATGTCCGATTTAGTAGACATAGAAAAATGCCCCCCTTCATTTCTTCAATACCTAGCCTCCTTAATAGGCTGGAAATTACTGACGGGTGATGTTGATAGGTGGAGAGCCCAACTCAGACACGCAACTTACATATACAAATCAAAAGGTACAAAGAAGTCTTTAGAGGATGCGATGGGTTTAATGTTTCCAGCTGCGCAGTTTGACCCTATTGCGAATCTTGTAGAGGCATGGGAATCTTACCTCCCTAGAATGTTGTATTATTTGATTGCTTCGGAATCCAAGGTTTTGAAAAATCCAAATTTTTCTATAGCGGATACCCAGAGCTTCGAAACCAAGAACAGCGCAAAATTTAATTTTTCGGTTACAAACAAAGATTTTAATTACCGATTCGCGGTAGACCACGTACTCTCCTACATCCATAACACGACGAGTGCGATTACGATAGGGGGCAAACCTTTCAACTTGACGACGTGGGACCCTAAGGATGAGGACTTTCCCGGGTTTTGGCATCGAGGTGCATACGTTGAAATTCCACCTTGGGAAAATGACAGGTTTTATGACACGACTACTTTCACTCAAGAGCAAAGTGATGTTTTAGCTCCTATCCTATCAGGGACTCAAGAAGATGGAGGCTTTGAAATTCCTTCGCAACATGTGTCTTCCTTCCTATCCTTTATAACTAACAACACGATTAACTCGACATTACTAGAAGGTTTTAATCGAAGGTGGAAATTTTACACGACTTCAGGGTCTAACCCCCCAAACTTAGAGGCGATGATTTCGAGGCATGACTCGGACAGCTTAAGCCTTATAGACTATTGGAACTCCAAAGGCTCCACTGTAATTACAGATTTATCCCTTAGTTCTTTCGCGTATGCGTTTGAAGGTATTAAAATGCCAGTGAAAGAGGTTATGTCTGTTGTGTCAGATATCTTCCGTCAATTTGTACCTTTTCATGTTACGGTAAAACTACATGCAACTTCTAAATTAGATGATATTTATAAAGCCACAGACCTCTTAACAGCCCCCTGTTTTGAAGCAACAGTGAGCCTGGAAGATGGCGATTTTCATATCAAAGCAAACTACCAGGTGAGTGGCTTTCAAACATCCGCTACAGCGACGGGTTGGGTTCCAGTAAGCCATGCCGACTTAAAGCGGAATACTAGACGCCGCCGCAACTTTAAGTACAATATGCCAACCCCCTCGTACTTTAGGAATGGACTCTCGATGCCTCTCCCTAGGGTTCATATGTCCTTAGCTTCAGCGCCCCCAGAAAATTCTTGGATTCACCAAAAAGAGTATATCCCTTTAGGTTTTAATTTTTCATCAAATCAATATTTCTCGACCTCAGGAGCAGCTTCCGGTGTATGGAACGCTCAATATGATATAGCGCTTTCGGGATTGTCTTCACTACATGACCACGGTACTTGGGAGCATTGGGATTATGACAGGACCGTTTTAACGGACATATCAGATGTGTTGTATGGAATACCGGTATCCTCCACGTTCCCTTGTAGGGGTATCCATTCCGCCGATTGCGCCGATGCAGTCCCGAGGCATGGCTACATGTCCCCCTTCAGGGAAATGCTCTTAAAAATAGCAATTGAAAGGGGTGAATCTTTAGACCAGCAAGTGTTTTCAGGTGAGAAGGCAATGCAAAATTATAAGTTTGGAAGGGATACGTTCCAGGTGTATGGTGCGTATAGTAACCTCTTTGAAAGTAATTTAAGTACCTGGGGATTCTTTAAAGATACGGCGGGTGATATATCCTTGAGAGTACAAGGAGGAGGTCTCGCACTTAAAGACCACGTATTCGGGCCTTTAGTTTTTAATAATGATTTTTCCATCGCGGGACCCTTGGCCACAGGAGCGTTTGACGACGCTCCTGCAATGTTCAACAAACCCGATGCGTTTCGTACAAGCCCAGCTGTTAGCTCACTCCCCGATTGGAAGTATATCTTCGCTCACGACTTAGCGACTAGAGACCCAAGACATCCAGAGACACCTCAATACAAAAGAGCCGATGGTACCGTTAAAACAGTTCCTACGTATCCATTGCCTTTATCTCAAGCCTTTAGAGCCCGACCTGGGTTTTTTCAAGCGGGACAACTTTTAGGAAACGGAAAACAACAAGCCTCTCCTGCCATGCACCGCGCAGATGGGAACCTTATTATTCAAACAGACCACTTAGTGTCGGGAGTATCCCTCGTACAGACTACGAGCGCTGGTACAAAAGGAAACCCTGCATGTATAGTGTACAACAAACTTGCACCAAACAACGCAGAAAATGTTGATTCCTTTACAGGAAAAGGCTCCCTCTCCTTTTATACGTGGGACGAGCAGTACCTGGATAGCAACACGAATGCTGAAAGTCTTCCATATTCACAACTAGTAGGTGCTAGATTTCCCTTAAATAACAAAAAGAACGTTCTCACAAACCCCGACTTCAAGTTCGTCAGAGACCAAAACCCAGGCTCCAACTCATGGGATAACGCAACAGACCCTAACGCTTTCCTAGGCATGAAGCTTTTTGACGCTAAGAGGGTACACGGCACCAACACAACGGGTCATCTATACGCAAATATCCTGCGAGGCTCTACGGGACCTCCTGGGATAGGATGGATAGAGACGAATTCTACAAGTGGCACCAGTGCCGCCAACTTCCTAATAGGAGGCACCTCCCACGTCACAACGTCTACAACGTCGCGTGCAGTCCTCCCAGGAAAGGCGTATAGACTTGCCCTTGAAGCGCAAACCACGCATGACTATCTTACGGCATCCGCATTCGAGGTCACCGTCGCCCTCACTGGCTTCGAACTAAGCTCTTCAGTTTGGACCGACACATACACAACCCTTAGTAGTACGGGTACATTTATACCCTCAAGTACCGCAGGGTATCAA
>TARA_R110000851_G_scaffold38678_1_pt1 | contig 10271 bp, 14 predicted proteins | sample TARA_R110000851 | Tara Oceans TARA_R110000851 (sample SAMEA4397627) | marine metagenome | biome: Polar Biome; feature: [DCM] deep chlorophyll maximum layer (ENVO:01000326); material: water (ENVO:00002006), including particulate matter (ENVO:01000060) such as... | depth 17 m | reverse complement strand
GTATTTAAAAAATAAGATGGATAAGAAAAGAGCATTAATTACAGGAATTACAGGAATGGATGGGAGTCATTTAGCTGATTTTTTACTAAGTAAAGGTTATATAGTATTTGGAATGGAAAGAAGGTCATCTCAGAAAAATAGAGAAAATACTAAATTATTAGAGGGAAATAGTAACTTCACTTTTTTGAATGGAGATTTATCTGACCAGAACTCGATTCTAAGGGTATTAAAAATATCAAAACCTAATGAAGTATATAATCTTGGTGCTCAATCTTTTGTTTCAGAAAGTTGGAATACACCTGAACAAACTGCTAATATTACTGGTTTAGGAGCACTTCGTGTATTAGAAGCTATTAGAGAATATGGAGAGGATATAAAATACTATCAAGCATCTACATCTGAAATGTTTGGTAATATGAAAGGTGTTGCTAATGAACATACTATTTTTAACCCACGAAGTCCTTATGGGGTAGCAAAACTTTATGGTCACTGGATAACAAAAAATTATCGTGAGTCATATAATATGTTTAATGTATCAGGTATTTTATTTAATCATGAGAGTGAGAGAAGAGGTATAGAATTTGTTACCAGAAAGATAACTGATGGGGTAGCAAGAATAAAACATGGACTTCAAGATAATATTATATTAGGAAATTTAGAAACTTCAAGAGATTGGGGATATGCCCCAGATTATGTAGAATCAATGTGGATGATGTTACAACAGGATAAACCTAATGATTATGTAATAGCAACAGGACAAACACATGAATTAAGAGATTTTCTTAGTATTGCATTTGAAAAAATAGGCATTAGTAATTGGGAAAAATATATTTTACAAGATAAAAAGTTTATGCGACCAGCAGATGTGTATTACCTAAAAGGAGATGCTACTAAAGCAAAACATAACTTAGATTGGAAACCTAAAACTTCATTTGAAGAAATGATAAGTATTATGGTAGATAATGATATAAGAAAGTTAAATAAATGAAAATAGACTATATTATACCTACATTATATAGACCTACTTTAAGTAGAACAATAGCCTCTATACAAAGAGAAAATACCGAACATAATCTATTAGTATGTGGAACTAAAGATAGTGCATCAGAAAATAGAAATGAAAGCTTAAGTAAAGTAAAAGATAGTGATTGGATAGTTTTTTTAGATGATGATGATTATTTATTAAAAGGACATAGTAAAGAGTTAGATAAAGATTTTGATATTATAATTTTAAGAATGAAACAAGCAGATAAAATTATACCAACTCCAAAAGATAGAGTATTAAAACAGGGGAATGTAGGTATTAATTTCGCTTTAAAAACAAGTTTTTATCTTAAAAATAAATTCTTATTTGATGATAAAGGACATGAAGAAGATTGGAGATTTTTAGTTAAAGTTTTTGAAAAAACAACTAAAATAAAAGTAACTAATAAGATTTATTATATAGCCCCAGAAATATACCACTTAAAAGCAAGCAAATGAGAGAACCTAAATTAGGAATGGCAGTTGGAAGAAAGGGTATAGGGAAAACCTACCAAACCAAAATACTTATTGAATCTTATGTTTATGGAAACCCAGAAAAAGGTGTAGAACCCAGAAAGGTTTTAATTTTAGATGTAAATGATGAGTTTACAGATTATAAGGCCATTTCAATGAAAGATTTAATAAAGTTTTCTGTAATGCCCAAAGCGGAAATAAGAAGGGTTAGACCTTTTAACGAAAAAACAGGAGTAAGATTAACATTAAAAGAAATTGCAGATTTATTATGGGATATACTTCATTACTTTAGAGGAGGAATGTTACTTATTGAAGATATAAATAAGTATATCTCTGATTTTTTACCCAATGATTTGGTAGGTGCTATTTGCTCAAATAGACATACTGATTTAGATATAATTATGCACTTTCAGAGTATTGGTAGAATTACTACTAAAGTATGGCAAAATGCAAATTGGTTAAGATTTCATAAAAATTCAGATAGTATAGAGAGACATAAAAACAAATTCCCTGATAAATATGAGATATTTTCTATAGCAGAAAATATAGTAAATACTCAATACTTTAATGATAATAAATACTATTATTTATATGTAGATTTAGATGATGAAAAAATAAAAGGGAAAATGACACCTGCTATAATAAGTGATGGAATAGACGACTATCTTTCTAAGAACTTTAACTCAATAGTAAAACCTGAGATTAATAAGAAAAATCTTACTGATGGAACAAAAATAGATAGAAGTGAGGCTATAGAAAGGGTACGAAGTAGAATAAAACAACAATATTTTTAAAATAAAATTTATGAAGAGATATGATATAATTAATGCTTTAATACGCAAAAACAACTATAAAAACTATTTAGAGATAGGAGTTAGAGATAATCACTGTTTTAATAAAATTAATATAAAAGATAAAAGTGGTGTTGACCCAATGCATGATAATTGGGAGGTAGAAAAAGGAAATAATACAGGTTGGGATAGTTCTAAAGTTCCTGTTAAATATAGAATGACATCAGATGAATACTTTAAAAATAATACTACAAAATATGATATTATATTTATAGATGGATTACACGAAAATGAACAGGTATATAGAGATATAAAAAACTCTTTAAGATGTTTGAATAAAGGTGGAACTATACTTATGCATGATTGTCTACCTGAAAAAGAAGAACATCAAATTGTTCCTCGTGTTTCTGACCATTGGAATGGAGATGTTTGGAAAGCTTATGTAAGAATAAGAAATGAAAGGAAAGATATAGATATGTGTATTATTGATACAGATACAGGGGTAGGTATAATAACATTTGATAAAAAAGAAAAGCCCGCTATTAAAGGTAAAGTTAAACTTGATTGGGAAAACTATATTAAGTATAAAGAGGAATGGATGAATATAAAAAGTATCTCTGAATTAGTATTACTTTTAGGTGAGGAAAACTTTAAGCAAGAAGGAAAAATACATAAAAGAATACAAAACTTTTTACATAGTGGGAGTTTAGGTGATATAATATATTCTCTTCCATTTATAATAAAAAAAGGAGGAGGAAATTTATATATAAAAAATAAAAATCAATTTTCTGCTACTGACCAACAATATAAATCACTCTTTAAGCTTTTACAATCTCAACCATATATTAATAGTGTTATCTTATATAGTAATGAATTTGGGATAAAAGCTGATAAAAAGGGTGAATTTGGCATGATAGATACTAATAAAGAAGTAAAGTATAATCCTAATATAGAATTAGATTATGATTTAGATTACTTTAGATTATCCCCTAAATTGCGGGAAGAACACATAATATTTTCTTATTTTAGGGTATGGAATGAAAACCCACAAGATAGTCCATTCCCATATTTAATATTAAAGGAAGATTATAAGTTTTCTCTTCCTGAACTTCAAAATAAAGTAGAAATACCAAAAGGAAAATATAATATATATCATATTACCCAAAGATATAGAGATGGAGTAGATTTTGATTGGAAAGAACATATTACTAAACAAAAAAATCCTAATTATTATATAGGTATAAAATCAGAGTATAATGCTCTTATAAAAGAAATTGGAGAGGAAACAGGATTAATTTATTATGGAGATAAGGTAGAAAATCTTTTTGATATGGCTATTCTTATTAAAAACTCACATAAGTTCTTTTGTAATCCGTCTGTTGGGCAAGCATTAGCTATAGCAATGCATAAAGAATATTTTATTGCAATAAATCCTGAGTTAAAAATGGCTTTGACAGGAATGCCAATTGAGAATATCTTAAATAAAAAGTAAACTAAATATATAGTATAATATATTTTTCTAACTTTGCCCCTATGAAAAAGAATTTAGGAGTAATAGTTGGAGGAACAACCTTTGCGCTATTTATGGTAGAGGCAATTATCCACTTTAATATGGGTTTAAAGAAGGAAGACCCTAAAAAAAAGTTTACTTGGCCAGATAAAAAAGAGTTTGGTGAGTTAGCTTTAGTAGTAGGTATATTCTCTATTCTAAATGGAGTTATAATAAATGAGATAAAAAAGACACTTTAAAAGCAACTCAATTTCAACTACTTTTCCATCTATTGTTAGGTTAGTAATATATTCTTTAAAATAACTTCAACTAATACTGTTTCACAATTTCTATCCCCTTTCACTATATCTAACCAAAATACCTATTAGTTTTGTTCACGTATTTAAGAATGGCTTGTGCCAATTTAATTTAAAAAAATCTTTAGTAAGATGATTGAAGGAAAAGGAAAAAAGTCAATGTGGATGGGAATTTTTGGTGTTGCGTTTGCAGTAGCCGTAGGTATTTTAGGCGCAAACTATGCACAAAAGAATTTCATTGACAAAGACGAAACAGAGGCATAATTTTTTGGGGATAAGTCCTAAGGGCAACCTAATTCAAGATGTTCCTCCCTGTTGAGCTGAGCTCCAGGTTGAGTTGAATATTAAGATGAAAGAAAAATAATGTGTAAAAAGGGGCACTCCGAAAGGAGAGTTTTTAATTAGTAGGAAAGTCCTATTAATAATTGTTTTAACCGAAAAAAAATTTGAAGAAAATGGAAGATTTAAACCAATATTTCTCAGATGCAGAAGAAAACATCTCAAACGAATATATGTCAGCTAATGGCGAATATTCTGATTGGGATGACGCTTTTGATTTCGGTGGTTCAGAAGAAGAATACCTTAATGCTGTAGGTGATGCAGACGCTACGTCGTCTCAACCTTATATCATTTCGTTATATAATTCATCCACTGCGGATGTTGCTTCAGTTGAGATTGGTGGTGCATATAATAATATCACAACAATCGCAGGTGCAAAAGGTAACACAGAGGGGATTAGTTATTTAATGGGTATTTCTGGTGTAACGTACCTTGAATTTTTGTGGCAAAGTAGCTCTAAACCATTCGTGGTTGGGCTTACTTATTTACAATGTGATAGTACATCATCAGCAGTTCTTGAAACCATCGTTGTTAAAGTGGTAGACTCTAATGGTAACCAACAACAAAAAACTCTTGTTCCAACAATTGACCCGTACCAAAATCAATCGGACATAACTGTCTTAAAGCATACCTATAAATGGGATGGCTTTACGACGTTAACAGTTAACAGTATTGCAACAAGTAAGACTTTAAAAATCTACTTGTTCCCATCTGAAACTGTGTCTCAAGGAAGAGCTCTTACTGGAAGCAGTATCGCTCGTGGTTACGGTAACCCAAATGTTGTAAGACAAGATAAAATTGTTTTAGGCCAGGGAGTTGCTCGTGCATTAAGAGGATAACCTCTAAATGAGATTTTAAATTAGAATGGGGCAAGATAAGTGCAAAGGCACTTGTTTTACGCCCCATTTTTTTTAAGTTAATAAAGTAAGAAAGAAAAAAAAAGAATGAATTTATATCATTATATAGCAAATAATAATTCCGATGGAGCTAATGAGCTACTTAATAATTATGGATTTGCACCTACACAAGATTTAAATACACTTACTGAGAGATTAAAAATAATTGTAAGAAAATACAAAAAATTAGCCCTAAAAGATTTAACTCTAATACACCCCGATAAGAACCTATTAGAAATGTTTACCACATCTTCTTTTGATGATAAAGATTTTGCTTATGCAACAGGAAGAACTCCTGGTTTTGTAGAGCCAGAAGTAGAAGTAGTAGAAGAGATAGTAGAAACACCATCTTTTCCTATAGAAGTACCTCCACCATTTATTCCTGTTACTCCTGTTACTCCTGATAATAGTTTAGATACTGCAAAGGTTGTAGATGAGATTAAAGCAGTAAAGAAACAGATAGTAAAGGATAAAATAAATAGAGAAAAACAGGAAAGAAATGAAAGAAATAGTAGGTTATTGAACATGAATAATGTTACCACTAACCAAAAGCAACTCCTAATGTTAGGGGTTGTATTTATATTAGGATATGTAATTGGAAAAAGATGAGATATGAATATCACAACTTTACAGAAAATTTAAATAGAATGAAAAATTCAAAAGATATGGGAATGACAAGAGAATTGATTTTATCTGAAGTGACTAAGGTAATTGAAGGGAAACCAGCTTTAGTAGAAAGGATATTAGTGAATTGTGGGTTAAGAGTAAGTGGAAACCCAAATAAAATAGAATTAGTAACTGCAGTTGCAGGGAATTTAGCACAAAGTAGTTGTCTAAGAAGTCATTTAGCAAAAGCTATTGTTAAAAACCAGTTACCCTTTATAGATGGAGATTTTAGCCGAACTTTTAAGAATGAGTGGGATACAGATGTAGCTCGTGATGGATTTATGAGAGCTGCTGGATATTCTAATGTAGGTGGAACCCCAGGTGGAGCAAGTAAAGGAATAAGTGGTAATACAATTGTAGCAGGAGCTACCCAGCTTTTAGGAACAATTGCAGGTATATGGTCAGGAGGAAGAACTCTAAAGGATAATAAAGACCAAAGGTCTCATGAGTTAAATTTAGCTACAATGAATAGAGATTTAATGTTAGAGCAGATGAATCTAAATGCAAATGCACCTGTAGCACCTGTTACACAAGCAGGTATGGGAGGAGGAGGAAGTAATACAATCGTTTGGATAATAGCAGGAATTGGAGTTATTGGTATTATAGGGTTTGCAATTTATAGTGCGAGAAAAGGAACTGGAAAAACTGCAGTAAGACCTGCAGCAACACCTGCAGCAACACCTGCACCAGTAGCAGTACCTTCAGTACAAACTATATAGTTCTTTGAAATATGTTTGATAGAGTAGATGAAATAACTTTTGATGACCAAAAGAATTTATCAGTAAGAAATTCTGTTCCTTCTGACATTCAAGATAGTATAAATACTATTGTATGCTCTAAAAGAGCTTTAGGAGTAAGGAATGAGACAAAAGAGATGTTAAAAGGAGCAGTATTAGGAAGTATAATTGGCGCAATACTATCCTTATATAGAAAGAAAAGTGTATGGTTAGGAGTATTAGCAGGGGGTTTGGCAGGAGGTTATTTGGCAAAAGAAGATATAATTGATTTATCTAAATGACCGAACCCTTAGAACCGTATAGTGAACAAAGGTTAGGAGTAAAAGTAGGAGGTTTTCCTATAAAAAAAATAACCATAGGAATAGTTGCATTAAGTATAGCAGCTTTGATTATAATTATGAGTAAATGAATATATTATTTAAAACTAAGCAGAAGGCGTTAACTATAATGATTGAGGTAGTAACAAGTAGTCCTCAAAAGATACAAATAGTTGTACGGGATATAAATAAGTTAGATACGGATTATACAAATAGATATGCTACTATTAATGGAGCACAGAAATTTTTTGTAAGAATGCCTCTATCTCCTTATGAATCTATGATTAGTATATATAATAAGGAGAATGGAAATAGGAAGCAGGGTGAGGATAATAGTTTTCAAGTCACAAAGGTAGATGCAAGGCCGTTAGAAAGAAAGATGGATTGTGTGAATTGGCAGAACCCTAAAATTAGAGACTTTGTTCAGTTTGCTCAGCAATTTTCAGATAATGCTGGAATATTAAGTGCAGGAAAGTTTCCTAACGGAAGTACATATATCTCAGATGAGGGTAATTTTAGAATAGATTACTTTGATGATATAAGAACAAAAAGAGGTTTAGTAATACAAACCCCTGCGAGAATAAGTCAAACAAAAGGGATTATACAGGTAAGCAAGGAACATTTTAAAAAGTTTACAGTCCCTATGAGAATGGCAATATTATTGCATGAATTTTCTCATTTTTATTTAAATGAGAATATGGAAGATGAAACAGAAGCAGATTTGAATGGACTATTAATATACTTAGCACTTGGATTTCCAAGAATAGAGGCGTATCAGTCGTTTTTAACAACATTTAAAGACACTCCTACGGCACAAAATAAAGAAAGGTTTGATATACTTAATCAGTTTATTACAAACTTTGAAAGAAATAAATTCTGCACGACGCATGATAGTCCAATGTTGAGAGCAGGTAAATAGAAATAGAAAAGAAAAAATTAAAATTAAAAAATAGAAATTATGTATAGATGTGTATGTGGTAATGGTGCGACTCTCGGACATATTTCGGGATGCGACAATGATGCTGGTTGTAAAGCGTGTTGTAAAGGCAAAGGAGGAGTGGGAATGGTTATGATGGATAACCACATTTCTAAAACAAGAGGAGTTCCTTCAGCAGGTTCTACTAACTATGGACCAAGAGGACATAGTATGGCACAATTTCAAAATGCAGTAGGAGTTGTTGCTGCACAAGGCGCACCTACTGCTAATTGGAGTACAAGAATAGATAAATTAAGTTGTAATGCATTAAAAAGCAGAATGGGTATATTAAAAAATAAATTAGAAAAATTAAAAAGAAAAGGCTCAAATACAAATTGGCAAAATCAATTAAATGATAAAATTTCTTATATGAGTGGTGTTATAAATAATAATTGTTCAACATCTAATTTTGCAGGAACACAATGGCAAGGTGATACTGCAGGAGGAACAGGATGGCAACAAACAGGAGTATTTAGTAATTGGGCAGGTGATTCAATTGCTGCTCCAGTAATACAACCACCCTTAATTGTAACACAGAGTAGTTTAGGAACAAAACCAGATACTGCAGGAATATCTGCAACTCATATTGCTTTAAGTATGTTGTCAGTAGGTGTTCTATTCTTTGTAATTGGATATAGTTTTGAAAAAGGTAAAAAAGCATAAAAAAAAATAAGATGAAAAAAATGGAAGAAAAATATTTAAACTTTGATGGGATGCCATCATCTGCACCAAATGATATGCCATGGAGTGATACAGTATGGTCAAATCAAGCTGGTGTAGTAACTGAAGAGGAAGCTATAAGAGTTTCTGAAATTTACGGGACTGCTTTAAATGCTTCAGGTGCAAGAGAAAATTTACAAGGAACTGATTGGCAAAATGCTAATATGAGTAATGCTTCAGGAGTAAAAGTATGTCCGTGTGGAACTCCAGGTTGTCGAGGTTGTCAAAAAGGACAACAAATACAACCAGAAACTATAAACTTAGACCATCATGTAAATTTAAGGCCAGATATGGTTTTAGATATAGATAATGCAAGAATGCCTGATAGTGACCAGTGGAGTAATCATCCTGGTTTTCTTGGGTGGACTTGGAGTGCAAAAAAAAGAGAAGCAGAAAGAGAAGCAGCAGAGCAATCAAAGGTAAATGCCGCGTATACTAATACAGGAAGTTGTGCAGTTTTAACAAGTAGTTTAGATAAACTTGATAATTCAATTTCTGGTCTTGAGGCAAGCAAGGATAAAGGTGGGAAGGGAGCAAAAAGAGTTAATGCGCGCGGAAGAAAAACACGAAAAATTAGAAGACCAAGTGTAGCAAGTGGTAAAGATGCAGCTTGTGAAGGAGAAGCAGTAATTCAACAACAACAAACTACTCAATTTGCATCAATGTTACAGGCTCCGGAAACTGAATCTAAATCAGCAATATCTCCAACAATGTTACTTATAGGAGCAGCAGTTATAGGAGGAGCAATATGGGGAATAAGTAAATTAACGCAACAAAAAACAATTTAAAGATATGTCAAAAGTAATGAAATGTAATGGGCAGTATATAGCCAATTCACCATGTTATCCACTATGTCCTAATCCTGATGGAGATGGATGTGATACATCTTCAATTTTTGGAGGAGGTGGAGGATGGGGAGGACCAACAGATAACTATTCTGTAACTACAGGAAATGCAGTAACAGGTAATACTTCTACACGAACTAATGTTAGTATGATAGACCCTTACCAAAGTATAACTCCTAATATGTTAAATGCCAGTGGAGCAGTTGCAAGTGGTAGAGCTGCAAGAGGGAGAGATGAGTTATGGTTTAATCAAGCTGGACAATCCCGTGATTTATGGTTTAATCAATCAGGAGATGCAGTAATAAAGGTAGGTGGAGATACTTACTCTTATGAACCAGTATTAACTTGGGATAGAGGATGTGATAGTTTAGATGAGAGTGGAGATGGAATTTTCCCTAACTCAAATTGTAAAAGTAGGTCAAAATTTGGAGGAGTAGATGGATTAAAATTAGGAGCATACCGTTTTAAGAATGGTGTAATGGATAATTAAAAATAAAAAATAAAGATATGTTTATAGATAGCGATTATAGTAGTAATGGTTTTGATAGAACTTTTGGAGAAGAGGTTGTAACTACAGAGTATTCTAATGCAATAGGAGAAACTGCTGCAAAGCTTCAACCACTTTATTCAACAGCAAATACTTATAATGTACAACCAACAAAAAACGACTTTAAAGCTGCC
>TARA_R110000851_G_scaffold5452_1_pt1 | contig 10289 bp, 5 predicted proteins | sample TARA_R110000851 | Tara Oceans TARA_R110000851 (sample SAMEA4397627) | marine metagenome | biome: Polar Biome; feature: [DCM] deep chlorophyll maximum layer (ENVO:01000326); material: water (ENVO:00002006), including particulate matter (ENVO:01000060) such as... | depth 17 m | reverse complement strand
ATCGGGTACTCCTTTATATGTTCATGGTAATATAAGTGCAAGTGGAGATTTATCTGCTGATAATGCAACTATAACAACACAATTAAATACAGATTTAATAATTCCTCCTTCAACTAATTTACAAATAGGAATAGATGATTATACTTCTAATTTAGATTTAAGGGGACCAATAACAGCCTCTAATATAAGTTCAAGCGGACATATCTCAGCTTCGGGGATAGAATCTACTGGAGATATTGTAGCAAATGGATTTATATCAGCAAACGGGTTTGGAAGTCCTACAACAATAACAACATCAACAACAGTACCTGCTAATTATAATGTTATACTTTTTACAAGTAATTATAACCAATCAATAACAATAAATGTTGGAGTAAATTACACAATAAGTGCGGGAGCAGATGTAAGATTAGTCAATATGAGTAGCGTAGGAAACATCCCACAAACATTTTACAATTAATTAACCTAAATCTATGGTTTTTGAGAAAAAAATTATATTTATTAACAGCTGAAGCACAAAAAACATACATTAAATAAAACAAGATGAGTAATATAAACGTAAATACGATAACCCCCTTAGCGGGAACATCGGGAACAGTAAGTGTTTCTGGTTCTCTCTTAGTAAGTGGTAACATAACAGCCCAGGGTAATTTAACATTTGGTAATCAAGATACTGATTCAGTAGCATTTGGTGCTGAAATAAGTTCAAGTATAACACCAGACGCAAACAACACCTATAGTTTAGGTTCTGCAGCTAAACAATGGAAAACAATATTTGCAGAAACAGCATCTTTTAATCAGATTATATCTTCTGGTTCTACTATGATGATTTTAACTTCAGCTTCTATTAGTTATTTATCGGGTTCAAGTCCAATAGTAATTGCTTCGGCTCTAAATCCAGATGCAACTAATACTCATGATATAGGTGCTGCAGGTTTAGAATTTAAAGATTTATGGATTGACGGAAATGCTAATATTGATACTTTAACTAATACATCAGGATCAACTCCTGTAGATTATAATGTTCAAGTTTCTGCAAGTTTAGTACCTGCTGTAAATACTGTATGGGATTTAGGTACAACTTCAAAAGAATGGAAAGATTTATATATTGATGGAACAGCTTTTATAGATACTGTAGGTAACCAAACCGATGATGTTTTAATTTCAGCAAGTTTAACTCCAAATGCATCCAATACATATCTTTTTGGTTCAACTGCAAAACAATGGAAACACATAGCAGCAGTATCATCATCATTTTCACATAAAGTAGGAATTGGGTCAACAATAAACCCAGCAGAAGCTCTAACAGTAGTAGGTAATATATCAGCAAGTGGAACTATAACAGGTTCTAGAATAGGAGCAGCGGGTGCATTACAAGCAATGACAGGTTCTTTTGGAGTACAATCTTCAGTAACAACAAACACAGCAGGTAACGTAATATATGCTCATGGTAATATAAGTGCAAGTGGGGCTACAATGGCAGCAACAGCTTCATTTGGAGCTCCTACCACAGTAACAACAAACCTAGCAGGTACTCCATTATATGTTCATGGTAATATAAGTGCAAGTAATGTAGTATATGCACAAACTATGTCTATAGCTAATGGTGATACTAATTCAGGAGTTCAATTATCAGTTTTAGGTAATATAAGTGCAAGTGGTTTTGTATCAGCTTCAAATGTTGGAGCGGCAATAGGAACATTTACAAACATAACAGCTAGTGCAAATATTAGTACAAGTATTGCAACGTCAAAATTATCAGTTCCTTCAGCTTCTATAACACACAAATTGGGGGTTGGAACATCAGTAAATCCAGCAGAAGCTTTAACAGTACAAGGTAATATGAGTGCTAGTGGAACAGCTTCAGTAGAAGGTTTAGGTGTAAATACGGGAATAGCTAATGTAACAGCAGGAACAATTTCAGGAAGTGGATATAATTTAACTGCTCAACAAATTACTGGTAATTCTGGTAGTTTACAAAGTTTAGCTGTAAATACATCAACTAATATTGCACCAGGAACAATTTCAGGAAGTGGATATAATTTAACTGCTCAACAAATTACTGGTAATTCTGGTAGTTTACAAAGTTTAGCTGTAAATACATCAACTAATATTGCACCAGGAACAATTTCAGGAAGTGGATATAATTTAACTGCTCAACAAATTACAGGTTTATCAGGTTCATTTACAGGTTTAGCTGTAAATACAGCAGCTAATGTAACAGTAGGAACGATTTCAGGAAGTGGATTTAATCTTAATTCAACTACAATAACAGTAAGCTCAGGAGCATTTGATCATGTAGCTGGTCAGTTATCTACAGTAGCACAACCAAATGTAACAACATTAGTAGGAACAACAGCAATAGGTACTTCAGGAGCAGCAACTACTTTCGCAGGAACTGTAAATATAGATGAAGCAGTAACATTAGACACTACATTAGGAGTAACAGGTATTTCAACATTAACAGGTGGGGTAGTATATGGTACTGAAACAAAAACAATAGGAGCTCTTACGCCAGCTATACCTGTAACATTTATAACTATTGATGGTACAAAAGCATACGCATTAGCAAATGGAGCAACAGCAGGAACAATAAAACACATTTCAGTAAAAACTGTAGCTAACACACCAGCAGGAACATTAACACCAAATGCAACTGCAGGGGCTTGGGCAACAGCTGCTTTTTCAGTTGTAGGCCAAACTTTAACACTTTTGTGGGATGGTGCAGGTTGGGCAATAATAGGAAGAGGAGCAGGAGTAGCAGCAGCAACAGGAGTAGTAGCAGGATTACCTGTAATAGCAGAATAATAAATATTATTTGGAACTGGTACATTAGCAACAAAATTCCCATAATAAAACATAAAATATATTTTAAAGAAAGACCCAAGTTTGGGTCTTTTTTTTATATTTATACGAGAACAACCCTAATTTAACAAGACGATATGCCTATAGAAAGTAGAATACAACTGAAAACATATTTTGAGACAGGTGATATACCTACTGAAGATCAATTTATAAATGTTTTAGATTCATATTTTCATTTAGAAGACGGAAATATAGGAGATATAATACTAACAGGATCTATAGATGTCTCTGGTAGTATAAATGCTACAGGAACAGCCTCTTTTGGTTTTATTACATCATCTTTACCTTTAGGAATAGATAATACAGTTGTAATATTAGATAATGATAATATTTTCAGACAAAGAGAAATAGACAGTAGAGTATGGGGTAGTACTTTATTAGATGGAAATAATTTAACAGCCTTTAATGTACCTCAAGTTCAAGATTTTAATACGCTTAGGGATTCTGTTATATTTTCAGATCAAAATGACCAAATAGGAATAAATACAGGATATTTAGTAGCCCAACCAGCAACTTTAACAGTAGAAGGTACTATAAGTGCAAGTGGGGATCTTTCTGCTGCAGATATTACATCTTCAAATAATATAAGCGCAAGTAAAACTATATCAGGATCTGATTTTTGGGGTGAAAATTTTAATTTTACGGGTCATGGAACTGCAAGTATTATAAGTGCAAGTAAACACATTTCAGCTTCAAACATGGGAGCCCATAGTGGGCATTTCCATCATATAACAGCATCTGTAGATGATTCTACTAAAGGAAATATAAGCGCAAGTGGATATGTATCTGCTTCAGGAATGGATTTATCAGAAGGAAATATAACTAACGCAGGAATAGTATATCTTGATAATATAACAGCAGATAATGCAAATATAAATATACACGCATTAGATTATTTATTCCTTACAGGTAGTTTTGTAACTGACAACTCTATTAGTGCAAGTGGTTTTGTGTCAGCTTCAAATGTAGGAGCAGCAATAGGAACTATCACAAACATTACCTCTAGTAATGTAAGCGCAAGTGGGTATGTGTCAGCTTCAAATATTGGAGCGTTAATAGGAACTATTACAAATATTACTTCTAGTAACATAAGTGCAAGTGGATATGTAAGCGCCTCAAATGTAGGAGCAGATACAGGTTCAATGGAGATTATTAATTTAGGTAACAAATTACAACACACGGGTAATACCTCAACTGCTCTTAATTTTACTACTTTTAGAGCAATATTAGGAGCAGGACTTGCACAAATAGATATATCAGGATCAGATGATACAGCATTAACAAACCAAATAAGAATTAATAATAATTTTGCAGATACTGATTTTATAATATATGCTTCTTCTTCTGCAGTTCTATTAAATCGTCCATCATTTAGAGCAACAGCTAAAAGTGGATCTGTTTTAATAGGAGGAGCTAGTTTTACAAACCATACATTATTAGGAGTAAATGGTAATTTATATTTAGAAGGTACTAATGGTAATATCACAGCAAGTCAAAATATAAGTGCAAGTGGGACGATATACGGGTCAGCAGGGGATTTTGCAGAGGGAGATATTACGAATGTAGGAGCCATTTACGCCGATGTATTAGCTGCAGATAATGGTACCATATTAAATATAATTGCAGATAATACATTTGTTACAGGAGCTTTAACTATTGAAAATAATGTAAGTGGAAGCAGAGATTTCTTTGGAAGAGATGCATATTTTAGAAACATAACAGCATCAAATGATATAAGTGCAAGTGGAACTATTACAGGAGCCTCAAGTTCATTTGATCACATTGATGCAGTCACTGGTTCCTTCGGACATATAAATGTAAAAGGAAAAATATCTCACACAGGAGACCAAGCAAATAGTATTGATTTTACTACTCAAAGAATGATTATGGGAGTAGGACGTTCTCAAATAGACATATCGGGATCAATTGATCCTCTTGCTAGAGGAGAAATTAGACATAATAATGCATTTTTTAATGTTGATACTTTAATATTTGGAGAATCAGGTGGGGGAAGTGGATCTTTTAACCCTATTTTTAAAACACATGCAGTATCACACTCTATTAGTATAGGAAGTTCCTCTCCTCTTGGGGCTGGTACTACATTATACCCTGCTCCTAAATTAGGAGTATATGGAGGTATATCAACAGATGGTTTAGATGGCCATATAGTAGCTACAGGGGATATAAGTTCAAGTAGAACAAGTTCAGCTGAATATGGTTTTGTAGAAAGAGATTTCTTAACATCAAAAATACTTATTGGACAACATTTTATAGGAGACCAAGCACTTGGAGGAGCTATACCAAGTGCCAGTCAGGATAATGGTACAGCTAGACTTTTTATATCAGGTAATAATTCAAATAATGCATTAATACGTGTAATGGATTCTGATAGTGTAGAAATATTATTTATATCAGGAGGAGTAGGTATGGGTACAATTACCCCAGGAGAAAAATTAGAAGTAATAGGTAATATAAGTGCAAGTGGTAATTTAACAGTAACAAATGTAACGGCTTCTAGTAATGTAAGTGCAAGTAAAGCTATTTATATGTCTCAATCAGCAGGGTTAGATAACTCTGTTGTTGTATTACAAGGATCAGATAATAAATTAGTAACAGATGAAATTGATCCAAAAGTTTGGGCTCAAAAGTTAGTAGATTACACAGGAACTCCTCTTAATAACCAAATAGCAATATTTACAGATATAGATACTGTTGAGGGAGATGCAGAATTAACTTACGATGGTACTCAATTATCTGTAGATGGAAATATAAGCGCAAGTGGTTTTGTGTCAGCTTCAAATGTAGGAGCATCAATAGGAACCTTCACAAATATTACAGCTAGTAATGTAAGTGCTAGTGGATATGTTTCAGCTTCAAATATTGGGGCGCTAATAGGAACCTTTACAAACGTAACAGCAAGTAATATACTTGCTACTGGAAACGGACAATTCACTACACTGAATTCATTAGGAGCATTTTTCATGAATATAACAGCCTCACAAAATGTAACGGTTCCATATGGATATGTTTCAGCATCTAGTTTAGGGGCATATGTTTCAATAACAGCACCTAATATAACAGCTTCAAATAATATAAGTGCAAGTGGATATGTTTCAGCTTCAAATGTTGGAGCACTAATTGGAACATTTACAAACATAACAGCTAGTAACGTAAGTGCAAGTGGGTATGTTTCAGCTTCAAATGTAGGAGCATCTAGTATTATAGGTACAAATATAACAGCTTCACAAAACATAATAGCTACGGGGGGTACTAGTTATATTTCAGCTTCTATGATAGGAGGAACTACGTCAGTAACAGGATTTAGTATTACATCTAGCACAGATATAAGTGCAAGTAGAACAGGTTCCTTTGGACATATAGATATAGATGTTATAAACGCAGTATCTGCTAGTATGACTTTCTTAACGGGTTCTAGTATAACTAGTAGTTTTACAGGTTCATTATTAGGAACAGCCTCTTGGTCATCAGGATCAACAGTTGCTGTTACAGCTACTTCAGCTTCACATGCAATATCCTCTAGTGTAGCTTGGATAAGCACAACAGCACACACAGCAAGCCATGCAATAACAGCAAGTCATGCAATATTAGCAATAACTGCTAGTCATGCTTTAATAGCTAGCTCTAATATTAATAACTTTAAAACAACAGGTAAAAGAATTGGAAACGCCTCCATTTCTGGAAATTTATTTATAACGGGGGGTCAAGGACTTCTTGGAAATGTAGCAACGTTTGGAGATGTAACAGCTAGTGGACGTTTAATATTAGGAAATTCCACAGAAATATATTCAGGTAGTATGAATGGTCCAAATGTAATAATACTTCATACAACAGGAGGACTTACAAATTTCTTTGCAGGAGCATATGCAGGAGCAAGTAATGTAGTTGAAGGAGAACAAAATATAGGAATAGGTTATGAAGCAGCAAATAGTCTATCAACAGGAGATGAAAACACATGGATAGGTTACCAAGCAGGTAAAGATAGTACAGTAGGAGACAGAAACGTAGCTATTGGTAGATCAGCATTAGAAAACAATGTAAGTGGAGATGGTAATATAGCTATTGGGTATAAAGCAGGAGAAAACGAAACAGGAGATAATAAATTATACATTGGTAATGATGCTAATCCTGTCCTTATTAAGGGGGATATGGCAATTGATGAAGTAAAAGTATATGGACTATTAACGGCAACACATAGTATAAGTTCAAGTGGTCATTTATTTGCAAGTAACTCATTAGACACAACATCAGTAGGTGTTTTCCCTGTAGTAGTTTGGGATTCAGGTTCTGGACGGTTTTACCACACAGGAAGTTATGGTGGGGGAACAGGAGGAGGAGGAGGAGCAGCTGATCATTTAGGAAACCATTCAGCTTCATTAAATTTATTTATGAATAGCCAAAGTATTAATGATGTAAATAACATTACTTTTCATTCATCTTCTACAATTCATATAAACCATATTGGGTTTTCATCTTCAGTCCATAGTAATACACTTGAATTTAGAGACAAAATACAAAATACTATTATAAGTGGTTCAATAATAAAAGAGAAGAAAATAGGATATAGTAATTATATACCCCCAAATTATAAATTAGGTATAGGATTAAATGGCTCCCCAACATCTCCTATTGCAAACATACATGTAAAAGGAGACATTTGGGCAAGTGGTTCTAATGGTAATGTTACAGCTAGTGGAATTATAAGTGCAAGTGGAAAAATGGTAGCAGCAACTGCTTCTTTTGGAACTAACCCTACAAACACAACAAACATATCAGGTACACCTTTATATGTTCACGGAAAAATAAGTGCAAGTAGTGAAATAGAAGGACTAGACGTAGTAGCTCAACGAAAGATTAGTTCTTCTTTACATTTAATGTCTCTATCAGCTTCCTTTGGTACTGCAACATCAAACACAACAAACCCCACAGATGGGGGGATACAAAATGTATTATATGCTCATGGTAATATAAGTTCAAGTCAAGATATTGTAGCACATAATTTTACATCAAGTGGTCATTATAATTTAGTAACTACAAACACTAAAGGTAGTGGGTCTATACATCAAAGTGGTACCAGAGTATTCCATACTATGGCTGGTAGTGTATTTTTAGGAAAAAACGCAGGTAATTTTAATTTAGGTACACCAAATGTAGGAATAGGCCAAGACTCACTTGCCCTGGCAAATCCTGATATAGGTCATAATACGGCAGTAGGATATCAATCCGGATATCAAATACAACACTCTAATTATAATACTATATTAGGGTCACAAGCATTTAAATCAGCTGTAAATGATTCTAAAAGTAATATAGTAATAGGTTATAATTCATTACCACAATTTGAAACTGGAGAATATAATACAATGATAGGTCATGTTGCGGGAGAACCCCTCAACCGAACTAATTATAATATAGGTATAGGATACCGAGTATTTACAGGATCTCAATCAAATTCTGATACTGTTATTGAAAACTGTATTGCAATAGGTAAAAAAGCAGGAATTAGTAATGCTACTAGTAGTAAATTATTTTTAGGTAATTCTTTTACTGGATTAGGAGCAGATTCTGCTGCCTTTCAACACCATTTAATAGAAGGAGAGATGGACCTAGGACTTAATACTAGTGGATCTGGTAGGGTTACTATACAACAAATTTTAAGAATATTCCCAACAGGTTCAAGTACAATAGCTGTAAATGATACAACTAACCCAACGAACTCCTTTGGTGAAAAACACTGGAGACCAGGAGATTTATCGGTATCTGGGTCAGGGGTAGATGGAACAGTACATAATTTAATGTTTTATAATGGTATAGCATGGAAAAAAATTGTTTAATATATGATACAAATTAAATGGGACACAGCAAATTTTACTTGGAAAAATGCTAATTATACTTGGGAGGAAGCTCAATTAGCTCAATTATTAAAAAACGCAGGAGAAGAAGATTGGCACCAATGGAAAAATGAAAAAAGAAAAAAACTAATAAAATTAATATTAAAAGTTCATGGTACTACTATAACAGAATCTAAACAGAAAGAAATTAAACAATATAAAATTAAAGCAAAAGATATCAGGATAGCAGTTAAAGAAGTATTAGGAACCCAAATGATAGCCGAAAATGTATCTTTTTAATATGTATATACAAATCAATATATAATGTATAAATTATTTACAGATAAAAACGAACTTTTTGAATGTAGTATATCACTACAAGGAGCAAGTTTAAAAGAATCTAAAGCAAGATTAGTAGTTGAAACTTCAGACTACTCTTTACTATTTAACGGAACTATTTCTAACTCAGGAAAATGTGAAATTCCCATTAAAAAATTAAAAGGGCTTATAGATGAAGACACAACAGGTAATATCCGCTTAGAAGTTATAGCTGAAGATACTTTTTTTACACCATGGGAAAGTGACTTTGAAGTAGATGTAAGTAAAAAGGTAACTGTTGAAGTTAAAACCCAAACAACTAAAAAACCTATTTTAGAAGCTAAAGTAAAGGTTAAAGTTAAAAACCAAAAACCAACAATTACTGAAAAACAACACGTTATAAATTTATTTAAACTATTAATAAAAGAAGATATAAACGTAGATAATATTTCTTATAAGCGGAACGCACTAAACAACATAGTAGCAACATATCTACAAGAAAATCGCGTGAAAAACACGAATAAAGTGATTGGGGGTGTATTAAAAGTACTTGAAAATCAAAAATAAAAATGGTTATAAATGACAACGAATCTATCAGGATCAAATATTCAAGATACTTTTCAACAAGTAATACATACTCCAGATAATACTAATTTTTATAATGGTACTGGTTCTAGAATTAACTTGGTAGTAGAAAATACCAATGTTTCTTTTACATCAATAACAGGATCAGTAAGTGGAGGAAATTTTTAAATATCTATAACATATGGCAAGTATTATACAAATAAAACATGGATCAGGATCAAAAGAACCATCTTCATTAAAACAAGCAGAACTTGCCCTTAATGTAGACACAGGTCAATTATGGTATGGTTCTGGATCTTCAGATGTAACACAAAGTAAATTTAAATTTAAAGAAATAATAACAGACACACTTACTGCTAAACAGTATATTGTTTCTTCTTCAACTACTTTTGTTACAACTTCTTTTAGTGATGGTGATACTATATTTGGGAATAGTCAAGATGATCTTCATAAATTTACAGGAAGTATAAATGTAACGGGAAGTATTACTTTAACGGGACCAACCAGTTCTCTTATTGGTTTAGTAACAGCATCATCCGCTACTGGATCATTTACAGGATCATTTCTAGGAACTCTTACTAGTACAGGTATTACAGCCCTTGAATTACAATCTGCTAGTTTACTTACCTATACAGCATCGAATAATGCTTCAATTACAGCTTTAAAAACAAC
>TARA_R110000851_G_scaffold37409_1_pt1 | contig 10301 bp, 13 predicted proteins | sample TARA_R110000851 | Tara Oceans TARA_R110000851 (sample SAMEA4397627) | marine metagenome | biome: Polar Biome; feature: [DCM] deep chlorophyll maximum layer (ENVO:01000326); material: water (ENVO:00002006), including particulate matter (ENVO:01000060) such as... | depth 17 m | reverse complement strand
ACTTTTTGTTCGGTTAATTCATCGGTAGCTTGTTTAATCTTTTTTCTCAACTTTAAAATACCTCTTCTTAGTTTATCTTCATTAGAAACTAATTTATTAAAATTAGATGTATATTCTTTAATGTTATTTTCTAAATTTTGTATTTTATTTTTTTCGTTTTCAATTTCTTTTTGAATATGCCTTCTGTCGTCATTAGTTACTTGCTTTAAACAAGTAGGACATATTTCTTCATCTGTACCTATTATTAATAAATTGCTTTTATATTGTTTACAGTTTGTTTTAAATTCGCTAATTTTATCTCTTAATTCACTCTTAGATTCTGAAATTTGATTTATTTTTTCTTCAAATTTAAGTATTAATTTTTCATTTTCTTCAACTACAGCTGCTTCAATGTCTGTTAGTTTACTTCTTATGTCTAATAAGTCTCGTTTATTGTCTTCTTGTCTGTTTTTATATTTTTTTACTTTTTGCTTTCTTTGAATCAATGCTGTTTCTTTTTGTTGCTTAAAGTTTGTTAGTGTAGTGTTGTTTTCATCATATCGTGTGGATTCTATATCAAAATCTCTTTTAGTTTCGTTGTAATCATTACGTAAATTAGAAATCATATTACTAAAAATTTCTAAATTAAATATACCTTCAATAAATTTTCTTTTTTCTACCTTTTTCTTGGCCATAAACGGAACCGTATTGTTAACCGTCATTATTACACAATTTTGAAACACTTCTTCTGAACAGTTTATCAAATCTTTTATATATTCGTTAGTGTTAATGATAGAATCTCTTGTAATATCTTGTTCGTTTTTATATAGATAACATTTAGACGGAGAAAGGGTTCTGTTTATTGCGTAAGAATTAGAATCTTGAGGGGTAATAACTTTAAAATTCAATATTACCGAACAGGTTTCGTTAGTTAAGTTATTTGGGATTAGTTCTTTTTTTAAATCTCTTAGTGTAGACCCAAAAATAGCAAAATTTATAGCATCAGCAATAGTACTTTTACCTACACCGTTACGTCTATCTTCTTTATCCTTGTTAGAACCGGTTATAATGTTGAATCCGGTGTTAAATTGAACTTTTACGTCATCATTCCCTACCGATAAAAAGTTTTGTATGGTTACCTCTTCAAAGAAGATTTGTTTCATAGATTGTCATCTAATATTATAGTATAATTCTAAGAGGTTCTACTTTTGTTTTTAAGTTTAGATATAACGTCTTTTTTAGAGTATGTATCGATTAAATCTTGAATTTGACACTTATATTTCATGTAAAAGAGCTTCATTCCTCGTATAATTCTGTCTTCCATGCTTTCTTCATACATAACGTTGTTATCACTTACTATTAACTTGTCACTTACCGATTTAACATGTGGAAACCATAAAAATGGTGTAGATAAGTTTTGTTGAGACAGTCTATATGAAAAATCTGACCATTCCACAGCAGCTCTATATCGTTCATCAAAGAAACCACACTTTCTAAACACATCTTTATGTAAATACACTAGTGATCCTGATGTTCCCATGTTTAATGTCAGTTCATTGTCACCCAAATCAACAGTTAGCCTAACATTATTGAATTTACCCATAGGATCATCATCATCTGTACAATAATACAGTGCTTTTAGCTTAGTTTTTTTATGAACATCAATATAATCTTGAAATAATGTGTCATCTAATATTTCTATTGAATCATTTATAATAAAAATGTGTTCTACTGAGTCATCTTTTAATAATTCTCTAACACCAATGTTATAACAAGCGCTTGGGTACTTTTCATACACCGTATTAATAAATTTTTTAATCTTTTTTTCTTCGGACACTCCCAATTTTATATCTTTACCGTCGTTAACAACAACCGTCTTATCTAGCACATCGGTTAACCCGCGTAACGCTCTTTTTAAGTTTTTCCCACCTAAAGTGAATAATACTATACCTATTCCTTGCATGATTTATATAAGTCTACTGTATATTGTATAACGTCGTGTTTATTATTAATATCTAACATGTTTACAAAGTCGGTAATTGCTGTTTCATAGTCTACCCCAGAGTATTCATATTCCAGTTCGCCTTCTACTGAAAATTTATTGAAGTTAATTTCGTAATCAACATTAATTGAAAAGGGTTTTAAGTTGTTTAAACAAATCATTATGATGTCTAAATCATCTGCTTGAATATTTTTGTCTATAACTAGCTTAATAATGTTTCCTTTTATTAATTCTTTTAATTCTGTCGTAACACCAGAGAATTTAATAAGATCACTCAAAAGAAGTTTTTTATGAACAGGTGATATGTCATTTTTATAAAATACAGGGTTAGTTATGTCATTAAAATCTAAAATATAATATCCCTTTTCACTTTCAGCATCACCAAAATCCATTTGAAAGGGATTGCCAAGATATAATATTTTGCCTGTGTTAAAGTTACGTTCTGCTTTTAAGTGAAAATGGCCTGTTATAACCATTTTTGATTTTCTAAGAAGAGAGTCAGGGCTATCACCATGATCACATATTTTAAAGTTATTCATTTTGAAGTTCGTTAGTTCAAAATGCCCAAATATTAAATCAGATTTAGGAATTTTTTTAATTTCTTCACCCCACGGTACGAAAGTAACGCGGTTATCATATATTTCTTCTGTTGTAAGGGTATCGATAACTGTTATGTTTTCCCATCCACTAAAAAGAGATAAAGAATTAACACAACTTGTATCTTTATAGTAACAATCATGATTCCCGGTTATCATTACGATGTTATAGTCTGCAAGTATATCAAAAAATTGTTTTGCTACTTGAAGACTGTTAACGGCAATTTCGTCTCGGTAATGAAACAAATCACCACATATCATTATGTCTTTTATTCCTTTTTGTTTTAAGTTTTTATCTAGCCATCTTACCCAATCGAGAAGAATTTTATGCCAGTTACTGTTGTTTTGATGGACCCCTAAATGAACGTCAGAAATACAGCATATTTTTGATTGTTTGAATTCTATAGAAGCCACTTTAAATATAATATAGTATTAACAAATGAGTACAACTCTAATAACAGGAATATATTATAGCGACAGAGAAGGAGAGCTCGGAGGTAGATGTTGGAGAGAACAATACTATTTTTCTTCTTTCCAAAATATATACAATTTTGGTTTACCTACGGTCATATATTGTGATAAAGAAGGTTACCCTAAACTGGAGAGGTATCTAAAGTATTTAGATTATATTGGTGTACCCAATAAGCATAAACTAATCCAAAGTGAATTAGGGGATTTCAAATATAAGAAGCAAATCATTACGCATAGAAAAAAAGTTATCAGGTGGTCAAAAGCAGAAACAAAAAAACGGCAAAAAGAAAATCCTGATGAACCTGGTTTTTTTCATGCAAGATGTGAAATTTTATGTCATAGAAAAATGTATTTTGTGAAAGAGATTGCTGAGCTCAATCCGTATAACACAGAAAATTTTCTTTGGGTAGATTCAGGTGTTACTCATTGGGGTCTCAACCCATTTAGTCGTGGTGGGGTAGAAATAAACAACTTTTTTAATAAGAAGCATTATTACCCATACAACAAGAAAAATATGTATACCCCTTCGATAGGAAAAGGTATAGATAATTTGATTAGTGAGCACAAGTTTGTAGGGGTAAAACATGGTAATTTGTGGTATAATCAACATCATGTGAAAGCCCTGCAACAATTTTTACAAAGAGAATATAATTTATCAGAAAGTGAAAGCAATTTTTCAAAACAACTTGTTGGTGGTGTAATAGGAATTCACCCATCTGAATTTAAAGCGTTTTTTGAGTTTTATGAAAAGGCTTTAATAGAATTATGCAATACAAAACCACCTAATACAGATTTTTTCACAGAAGAAATAATTTTATCTGCATATTATAAAATTCGAAATTGGTTTACTTTAGATTTTCAAGAGTGGAATCATGATGTTAAAGGAGATCCTAGTTTTGTTGATTTTGGAGATGAAGATAGATCACATATAAAGTGTTTTTATAAAATATGGGATGAATTTAAAGGGTATGCTTAATCGTATAGCGCGTCATCTTCACTAATAGGTTTTACATATACTTTTTGTTCAGCTTCATCACTTGAGTTTAATGTTTCCTCATACACCCGTTCTTTGTACTCGTTCAAAGCTTCATGATGCCTTTTTTCTTTCTTAATTCTATTAATAAATGCGTGAAAAGCAATTGTAGTAAAATATGAAAATGGGTTGTACTTTTTACCATTTGAATCGCATGCATCTAAGTTAAATTTTTTATTAAAAAGAGCAGTAAACATTTTAACTACTGCGTCACCAATCATCTCATCTTTATAAGAGTAATTTATAAAATTAGGCGCATAACTTAAACCATGTGCAATTTTTGTGATCATTTCACCTAGATCTTCACCACAAACATCTGAATCGTAATATTTGGCAATGGCTTCTTTAAATTCTTTTGAATTGACATAATGCTCTTTACTTTTGGGTTTTATTTTTACCCCATTTTTTGGTTTCTTTGCTTGCATGGCTAACTATGATTATATCATTGTTTATAGTAAGTTCAACTATTTATTTTTCGTAAAAATTACTTATTTTAACGTTAATATTTTCTTCTGTATATAGTTGCATTCTTTTATCGGAATGAGCTTCACCATATCGTAGTTGGTCGGCTATATCAATGACAACTAATTTATCTTTGCTTTCGTGCAAACGAAGTCCACGACCAATCGACTGTAAGATTTTAATTTTAGCTTTACCGCCACTAGCAAAAACAATGTAATGTAAATTATTAATGCTGATACCAGTAGAGAAAATCCTGCTAATAGCAATACAAATAATATTATTATCCCGCTCAATAAGTCTCTTAACTTTATCACGTTCTTCAACATCTACTTCTCCTCGTATGAAATATACTTTTTTTCCATCTTTGTTATTATTTAGTTCTTCAAAAAGTGCTTCTCCATGTTTAATAAAATCTACTAATATTAGTGAATTGTTTTTAACACCTGTAGTTAATTTTTTAATTACGTTGTTTCGAAAAGCGTTTTCAAAAAGAAATTCAAATTCTTGTCTATATCGTATCCCAGGGTCAGTTATGTCTATTGAATACTTTGGTTGTGTTTTGTAATGCAATTTAATTACATGGGCAATTGCCTTACTAACAAAATTTTCTAATCGAAGTTCATAGCTGTTTTTTTGATATATAACAGGACCTATTTTACCAATTATATTCCATTGATCTGCATTATTATCGGGTAAGGTTCCTGTAAACCCAAATTTATTTTCTGTTATTATTCTTTTTACCAGCTTATTTACTTTGTTAGACCTTCTTACTTTATGACATTCATCAATTACCAATACATCGACATGTTCAACCCAATCTAAATCTGTTTTTTCACTTTGTAGTATACCTAGGTTGGCAATAATGACATTATTTGTTAAATCTACTGGAGTGTTACCCGTCCATTTACAGAAAGAAAATGAAACACCGTACTTACTAAAATCATCAAACGTTTGATTTACTAATCCTAAATCAGGAACAACAATTAAAACTTTCCATGTTTCTTGCTGTGTTTTTTGGTATGTTCTTTCTAACATACTGGCCATGGCAAGTGTTTTACCCCCTGCGGTTGCTAACATGATTACCCCCCTACCTTTATCTAAGCACTGATCTACAATTTCTTTTTGGTAATCTCTTAATTGTAAAGAAAGTTTACCGTTATCACCATGAAGCATTTGAGGTTTGATAGCTTCGATAATATTTTTTTCTAGATGTATTTTCTTTCCGGGATACTCCTTCTTTATAAATTGAATTATATTTGCCGTTAAACCTACTTCATATTTACCGGCTGGTGTTATAACGTACGTTCTTGCTGGCATATATCTACCATACCGTCTAGCAAAACGAGCGCCTTCGTTTTCAAAAGAAAAATGCTCTCGAATAACACCGAGATCTTCAGTTTTTATCGTGGCCTGACGTTTTCTTTTATCATAATCAAAGACAACCATTATATTAATTATAATGGAGCTACCTTATTTTTCAAGAAAGAAAAAACAACCCTGCCTAATTTAGACAGGGCGTTCTTGGATAATATATTGAAATTATCAGTAGATATTAAAACATTATTTAAATTCTACGTCTAATCCTTTACGCCACCCAAGTACGATGTTTAAGAGCCATGCATAAACAGCTCCTCCGAGCCACCCGGCAACACCAAAAGATATAACGTCTTTAATATTGGCTGTTACTGAATCCCCGATTGTTGTAATTGCTGCATCCAAGTCGCCTAAACCACCACCAGCAATAATTGCTAGGACGGGAAAAACAGCAACTTTTATCACACCTGTTAATGCACCCAGCAAAGCAGCAATATTTGCTAAGGACAGTACCCCGACTTTAGTTAATTTTTTCATTACAGTTTATTTAAGCAAAAACCCCTGCTATATTCTTTCTTTCTTTCTGATTTTCTGCAATTCCTTATGGATTTCGAAAAGAACCAACAGTAATTCTGCGTAAACGCGACAAAGAATAGGTCCACCGATCAGAATTGCTAACCCTCCAAACAAGTCGGCAGTAAAGACTGTAAACAGCCCTACAATAACTGCAACCACTGCTCCAATATAAGATATAATTTTTAAAATACCCGGTGTAATCATGTATTCATAATTTAAGAATGCTTTCATAAAGGTATTTATTGATGCTCTCTCAAAATTTACATTTATAATAAATGTTTCGGACACTCCCAATAATTATTGGGGTAGATCTTCTTTAGCTAACTTACCACCAAAGGGTTCATATTCTGGGGTAGTTACGTCTATATTGTCTTTTGCGAACATTTCCTTAAAATAATCAATATATAAACTATCAAATTTACCCCACCTTACAAGCTCTACATATTGAAGTAATGGTGAATCTGTTTGACCTTCGTCTCTAGTTAATAGAGTACCACCTTTACCTTGTCTACAAGCAACATAATTCCATTTTTTAGAATATTTCCTTAGTTCTTTGTCTGTTTCTAATACCCACCCAGAAAAGCTACCCTCTTTACTCTTTAGTAATTCAATAAATCTATCTTTATTCCATATTGCTGCTTGTAGTGAATTCCTATATTCGTTATTTTCTGAGATTGTTCCAAAATTTACATTATTAATAGGGCCTTCGGACACTCCCAATAATGGTAAGTCGGGTTCTGGCATCGATATACAACGCATTTTTGTTATATCGTTCCTTTCCATGTAGTTTAATGCATGATAGAAGTTATTTGATTCAACAGGATTGACTATTATTTGATCTTCCACCATGAATAACACATATTTTGTTGAAATTTTCTTTAGCCCTTCTAAAACCATGGGTTTAAAATGGGTGGCGTTTTCATCCCATGGTACTTTTGTAACGATGCAGTTAACGTTTTTACTTTTAAAGTTTTGATTGTTACTTATAGTAAAGACATCATACGGACATTTCCAATTCTTCTTGTGGTAAAAGTCCCATATCTTAAGAATAGGTTGGTAAGCATCAGAACTTAATACTAAAATAGAACAATCAAAGTTTGGCTTCATATAGTTGTAATTCATGTGGGCTTCCTACGACATGTTGTTTTTCGTGTTGTTTTAATTTAAAGTCTAATATTGTATAGTCGCGGTCTAGTAAATCATTGTAGGTTAAAGACACATACACTTCGTTGTTTTTAGTATACCCCTTTTTGGTAGCACCTATAAAAGAGGAATAAAAAAGATCGGCGGTTTTCCAATAATGTGTTCCGATTAATCCGTGATTTGATACAACATCTTTTTCAGTAAAAAGGACGGCTTTATAGTTTTCATCACACCTCATGAAACTATAGTGGGGGTCGCATGTATTAATGGTAACAACTGCCCCGTCCGGATCTTTTAATTTTAAAAATTTCAAAAATCGTTCATGATCCCAATCTAATATTTGGTCTACGTTTGTTTGTAGTAGTGGTTCATTATCAGGAACAAAGCCTTTTGTTTTATATACTGTTTCTGCTGGGCCGCTAGTAACTTCGTCTATAAATTGTATTTTCGCGTTAGGACAGAAGTCAAGTATATGGTTGTATGCATTGTATTTTTCTTCATGTTCCTTTAAAATAACAAAATAATAAGTGCCTTCAATACCTATACTTTCGTAGGCTCTTTGAAGCATCGATTTTCCTTTTATATCAATAAAGGGTTTGGGTGTATCAATACCGGCTTCTTTAAAAGCTGCGCTTTTACCAGCCATAGGTATAACAATGTTCATTTTATGATTTAATAGTGTTTTTAATATATTCAAATAGGTGAGCTGCAACACCACCACCACCTTTTACAGGTAAGACGCAAGAAATTTTTTGTATTTCAGGTATTGCATCTTTAGGACAGAAAGCATAACCAACTTCTTTCATAATATCTAAGTCTTGTATATCATCCCCCACAAAAGCCACATCTTGTTTAGGTGTATTATATTCAAAACATATGTCATTGAGTTTTGTTACTTTGTTTTCACCTTTTCTGTGAACAACATTAAGCATTTCAAACTTCCTTCTTTTAGCAAATCCTGGATTTATATCTAAACTTCCTGTAAACAAGGCTACTTTAATTGAAAGTTCATCATAAAATCGTCTTAATGCTGTAATGTCTTTTTGATTATATCTTTTCCACAGTACTTCACCTTCTTGGTTATATGCTGCAGTACCATCTGTTAATACCCCATCAATATCAAATAAAATAAGTCTTAAGTCGTTCATTGAGTTTCTAATTTTTGTATTTCTATAATATTTCTTACGTCGAATCCTATAGAGCTCATTATTTTTTCTACTTTTTCGAGATATTCAATTAACACATACTGTTCTTGAATTTTATTGTTTAATTCTTTTATGTTATCTGTATTTGCAGCAACTTTTTCAGCTGCTGGTGTAGATAAACGAACATTGCTTTGTTCCTGTATTACTTTTGTTAGTTCAATTAATTTTTCGGTCTTTTCTTTCTTTAATTGATTTAATTCATGTTTATGCCTCATTAATCTACCTACCCATAAATGTCTCCTTCCGGGTAACTGTAACTGCACATCTTTTAAAGTAAATTCATCTATAACTAATTGTTCATTTAGTTCTTTTTGATAACTAGTTAATATATCATTCATCTAATAAATATTATTGCTTACATCCATTAATGTCAATCTATAAAAACGCATTTTTAAAATCTATCTTAGAAGATGAAGCTGGTAATGTCGCTGGTTCAGGTGGTCCTTTAGGTTCTTGGACACAATCTCACTTTTCTGGAGATTTTTATGCTCCTGGTGATGCTAGAAGGCCTTTTGGCTTAGGTGCAGTGCAAAAACGTGCCGGTGTTTCGAAGAAAAAGAAAAAGAAGAAGAAAAAGAGTAGAACAAAATCCAAAAAGAAATAAATTATTGAGTGGATAACTACGGTCACTGGACTTATAATCTCGAAGAGAAAGAGATACCCGACACGTTCTACGGTTTTATTTACCAGATAACAAATACAACCAACGACAGAAAATATATCGGAAAGAAACAATCAACTACAATTTTAAAACGACCACCTCTTAAGGGTAGAAAAAATAAAAGACATGTGGTTAAAGAAACAGATTGGAAAATATATACAGGTTCATCGGATAAGTTAAATGAAGATATTCAAAAGTTAGGTAAAGACGAGTTTAAATTCGAAATATTAAGGTTTTGTCAAAGTAAAAGTGAACTTGCATATTATGAAGCTAAAATGCAATTTGATAATGATGTTTTATTGAAAGAAGAGTATTATAATGGAATTATTAACTTAAGATTGGGTAGGATTAAAAAAGTTGATTAGCAATAGGTAATAAGTTACAATATAGGGGTGAGGTTTACACTTCCAGAACATAATATCATCTTAATAGATTTTCAGGATATACATAAAAAATTTGAAAAAGATTTGATTGATGATATTCATAGTAACGAGCTGCTTAGTACATTTAAAGAGAAAAATTTTCAAAATAAAGATATAAAAAAATTATTTTATCATCACTCTATAACAGGAATTGTGGAATATATAAACAAAATAAAATCACACAACAAGGTAGTGTTATATTTTAACAACACTCAATTTTATGAAAGCGAAATTTTGCATTATCTACCAGAAAAAGATTACTTAAGTTTGTTAACCAAGTTGTTAGTTAAGTTGAGGCATGTATTACCTGTTAAAGTAGTGATATCACTTAGAAGTTTAGCCTACTTTAAAGAATTGATTCAGAAAAATGACGGAAGAGCAAAAGGTACAGTATTAAAAATATATTCTACCATATCAAAATTTAAAATAGAATCGTT
>TARA_R110000851_G_scaffold99738_1_pt1 | contig 10320 bp, 7 predicted proteins | sample TARA_R110000851 | Tara Oceans TARA_R110000851 (sample SAMEA4397627) | marine metagenome | biome: Polar Biome; feature: [DCM] deep chlorophyll maximum layer (ENVO:01000326); material: water (ENVO:00002006), including particulate matter (ENVO:01000060) such as... | depth 17 m | reverse complement strand
AGCGGTGCCACTGAAGTTGCCGGTGTCGTCGCTTCGCTAGTTCTTACGGCATCGACGGTCAACTCCACCGACTTTGACGGCAATGCAGCCGGTTGCCTTTACCTACCGCCTGCTACCGTAGACACTCACTTGGTATTAGAAATCACCGGTGATATCGATGAAGCTGGTCCTTTAACGATCTTCACGACTGGTGCGGTCGGAGCAACCGGCGTCTTGGCCAAGCAGGTAGTCGGTCCTGTACAAAATGGCGCAACTGCGCAGTCGGTTGAAACAAATGGAACGGCTTTGGTGCCAACAGATGTTCAGATGATTTATACTGCAGCTGCAGCGAACACGAACTTCTTGGGAGCTGGTAGTATGGTGCACTTCTACTGTCCAGTTGCCGGCCAGTGGCTCGTAAAGATTTATAATGTCCAAGAAGGCGCCGGCTCTACCGGTGTCCTTACTTCAGGAGCTGGCGAGCTATAATAGAGCCAGTTAGCTAATAGTCACAACTTGACTAATACAAGACCCTGCCTCCCTGGAGGTGGGGTTTTTTATTTTAAGATTAAAACGAGAAAAGCCAAAAATTTATCGCAGTCAATTTTTGAGATTTTAAGTTTGTGGGCAACTATTTACTAGAGTCATAGGAGACTAACATTATGGGCAAGAAACGAAAAATAATTAATTCAACAAAATATGCTAGAAAATACGCTAGCCACCCTCTAGCAAGAGCCAAGGCCGCGGCCGGTTCGGTAGCGGAAAGCTTAGGCGATGTTGTCGAAGACGTAGTAGACGCAGCCGCAGAGGTCGTTGAGACTGTCGCTGAAACCACCGCAGAGGTTGTTGAGGCCGTTGTAGAGACTGTCGTCGACGTTGTTAAAGATGTAGCAGACGTCGTCGAAGATGTCGTCGAAGATGTTGCGCAGGTGACCCAAGACGTTATTTCTTCTTCCGAAAGAAAAGAAGAAAAGAAGAAAACCAGTTCTCGGCGTAAATCTAAAAAAGTCTAAAGGCTGATTAGTCATCTCCTAACTAATTATATTGGTAGGGGGCAACATGAATGGCTGCAACAACTTTAACACCAAGCTCAAAGACTTCGACCGCCGCGTTGACATCGACTGGCTCATACGCCGCAGCCGCGACTGCAGCTAATTATCCTTACGCTATATATTCCGATACCTCTTCCGGACTTTACGACGCGAACTTTGTAACAGGCGCGGTAGAGCAGGTCACTTTTGTATTCCGTAAACTCGGTGGCGATGTACTAGATATTGAGCTAGATCAGAAAAACGTTTATTCTGCTTACGAAGAAGCCGTATTGGAATATTCATACATTGTAAACGTGCACCAATCAAAAAACATCCTCCACAGTTCACTGGGAGCAACTACTGGTACTTTTGATTCTGATGGCCAAAGGACAGACACGTTAAGCGGTTCAAACATTGAGCTAAAGTTTCCAAAGTATAAATTTAGTTACGGTAAGAAAATCATGGATCACACGATCTCTGCCGTAGGCCTAGGGGGCACTGTACCAATTTATTCAGCCTCAATCGATATGATAAACGGACAGCAAGATTACGATCTCCAAGCTTTGATATATACTGCGTCGACCGACGCCGGTAGTAAATTCTACAATAAAATAGATAAAAACAAAATTGAAATTACCCGGGTATACTATAAAACACCACACGCTATGTGGCGTTTTTACGGCTATTATGGCGGGATGAACACTGTAGGCAATATGTCAACTTATGGCATGTATGCTGACGACTCTACCTTTGAGGTTATTCCTCCATGGCAAAACAAGCTTCAAGCCCAGGCCTATGAAGATGCGATATACACTAGAAATTCACACTACTCATATGAAATTAAAAACAATATGTTAAGAATATACCCTATGCCGACTAGTGTAGGCCCAGAAAAAATGTATGTTGAATTTAAAGCTAACGAAGGAGCTTTTGAAGATCAGGGCGATCGAAAATCCGGTTTAGACGGCGTTAATAACATGAATACTTTGCCTTTGGCTAATATCCCTTATGCGAACATAAATTCGATCGGTAAACAGTGGATAAGAAGATTCGCGTTGTCTTTAGTCAAAGAGACTCTCGGGCAAATCAGGTCAAAATTTGCTCAGATACCAATCCCTGGAAGTCAAGTGACTTTAAACGGTGATAAGCTAACTGCTCAATCTAGAGAAGAACAAAAAGCTCTTCGTGAAGAATTACAGAAGTTTTTAGACGAAATGACGTATGAGAAGATAACAGAGATACAGAAAAACATGGTCAAAAATACTCAAGATGTTGTCAGATCCTACCCATACTTTATTTACCAAGGATAATGTTAGATGGCTAAGCAAAAAAACAAGTGGTCACAGCCCAAATCGCCGCCTCCGCCCTTGTTCTTGGGCAAAAAAGAAAGAGACCTGGTTAAACAAGTTAATGACGAACTGATTGAGAGAGTTATAGGACAGGTTATCGCTTATTATCCGATCGACGTGGAACACACCAATTTTCATCCACTTTACAAAGAAGCTATAGTGAAATCTTTTTTGCCGCCAGTGCACGTATACGCTTTGGTCGAATTTCAAGGCCAAAAAACAACGACAGAGAAATACGGCGTAGATAAGATGACAAAAATTCAGGTTCATTTCCACAAAAGACGCTTGACTGAAGATCAAGATCTTTTTGTTCGCGAAGGCGACTTTGTCTCTTACGGAGACTCTTTTTATGAGATTGTTAGTTTAGAAGAACCAAAAGAGCTTTTTGGTCAGGTAGATCACAAGATGGAAATATCGGCTGCATGTATTTTAGCAAGAGAGGGGGTGTTCGATGGCTCCTAAAGATAAGAAATCGATAAGTGAGGAAGAGACTTCTAGAGATGTACCTCGATTTAAGTCGACATTAGAAGATGTTGATTTTGCTGTATATAATTTTGTTAGCGAAGTCCTGAATCTTCAAACAAGTACAAACAAGGGATTTAAAAAAGTTCCAGTAATTTGGGCCGGCGCAGAAAGAGCGCACAATATTAAAGACGATAATATAAGAAGAGATAAGACCGGCCGGATGATACTTCCGGTGGTTTCAATTGAGAGAACAAGTATAAAGAAAGATGAAAAAAGCAGAGTTATTCCTTTTTCCAAGCTCGACCCCGTTAACGACCTGAAGGGTGGATTTTTGACCGTCAACAAGGTGATAAAGCAAGATAAAACAAGAAATTTTGCTAACGCTGATGCGCATCGCAGAAGAAACCAGAATAATTTTCCGCTTTACAGGAAAGAAGACAATAGCAAAATAGTTTATGAAACTTTAACGATACCAATTCCGATTTATATTACTGTAGGCTATGAGTTTGTTTTAAGAACTGACTACCAAGAACAGATGAACGATCTTTTGACTCCGTTCATAAGAGTGTCAAACGGACATAAGAGAATTATAGTACAAAACAACTTAAATCAGTATGAAGCCTTTTTTGACGAGGACTATAAAATGGGCAATAATATTTCCAAATATCAATCTGAAGAAAGGAAATATGAAACCACAATTGGACTGAACGTTTTCGGGTATTTGATCGGCGATGGCAAGAACGAAAAAAGGCCAAGAGTCGTTAGGAGAGAAAACGCTGTTGAAATACGCTTTGCAAAAGAAAGAATTGTCGTCGAAGATGATGACGGAGAATTTAGAATTTAAAGGAGTTTGTCATTTACAGACACTATTTATTTAAAGAAAAAGCTCATATTTTTTGAGCCAACTTATATTTAAGGAGCGCAGAGTATGTCAGTCGATAAGTTTAAATTTGTTTCGCCCGGAGTCTTCATTGACGAAATAGACGAATCGGGAATTCCAAGCTCACCCGTGAGAATGGGTCCTGTTGTTGTAGGCCGCTTCCAAAAGGGCCCTTCGAACCGCCCTATAAGGGTTAATTCTTATAAAGAATTTACGCAAATCTTTGGTGATCCTGCTCCAGGCAACGCGTCTGGTGATATTTTTCGTACAGGCGAAATGACTGCTCCTACTTATGCTGCATATGCAGTAAAAGCCTGGCTTCGAAATAACTCGCCGTGCACGGTCTATCGTGTTCTGGGTGAAAACGCAACCGACGCCGCAGACACACAAGCAGCACAGGCCGGCTGGAAAACAACCAATACACACAATGCAGCCCTAGCATCCAACGGCGGCGCGTTCGGCCTCGCCGTCTTCCCATCTGCGTCTTATACAACGAACGTCACCGGCACAATTGCTGCTATTTGGTACATGGAAGAGGGTGGAATCATACTCACCGGTACCCGACGCGCTGGGGAAGATCAGTCCGGTTCGCTAGCCGACGAGGGCGCAGGACTTCTTTTTAATTCAACAAACCAAGAATTCACAGCAAAAATTAAAAACGCGGCGGGCGCCGTCGTTAAAACCGCGACATTTAACTTCGACAGAGATTCAGAGAAGTTTATTAGAAAGGTTTTCAATACTGACCCAACAAAGACAAACAGTGACCTTATCAACACAACCACGACCACACAGTTAACTTACTGGCTCGGCGAGACTTTCGAGTCAAACTTACGAAGTGCAGAAAACTCCAAGTTAAAAATCACCGGCCTACGCGCAGAAGGTGACCCTCCGGCTGCACCTATTTCTAATACTGCGGACACTTACGCTGCGATTGTTGCTCTAAAGGGAGCGACCATTGGCTCTTGGGAAAAGCATCAACAAAATTCGCGCGCTGCTCAAACCGGCTGGTTTTTCTCGCAGGATACAAGAGGGGACACCACTGCTAACTTCAGCCCGCTTTCAGATACGCAAAAGCTGTTTAAATTTCACGCGCTAGATAGCGGTGAACAAGCTAATAGAGAATACAAAGTCTCTATCTCTGATATCAAAATTCCAACTGACAATTTCAATAAATTCGGTTCTTTCAGCTTACAAGTTCGTAAAGCTGGCGACACAGACAATAACCCAATTGTTTTAGAACAATACTCTGGCGTTAATTTAAATCCGAAATCTTCGAATTATATCGGTCGCGCCATCGGTACCCGTTATTACACATATGATGAGACAAACAAAAGAATTGTCGATCATGGTGAGTATGATAACGTTTCTTCGATTCTGAGAGTCGAGGTTCACCCGGTTGTGGTTGACGGTAATGGCGAAGGTCTCAACCCGTACGGTGTTTTTGGACCATCGGTGCCAAAAAATCAAACTATAACTGGCGAATCGCTGAACACAGCTGCAATCATCGCAGCCGGCAGTGGTTCAATCCCGGTGGAGCTTCTCACCAATGATCCCGGAACAGGCGCCACAGCCGTCTCACGTATTTCTGCGGGCCATGTGCTGTACACCGGTCTAAGGCCCCTCAATGGCGGACCCTCGGAGTTCACTTCATCTTTGGAGTGGCCGACTACAAGAATGAGAGTTTCTTCGTCTGAAGGGGGCCTTGTAATCGCTAATAGATGTTATTGGGGTTACCAGGCAAACGTCAAGGGCACCAAGAGGTTCGATAATACCAACCTTGACCTTCTCAGAGGCCAACCGGCTACTGCAGATCCAACAGCGGTTAACAATGCATACCAGCAATATTCTTGGGCGTTCACTCTGGATGATATTAAAGAATCGCCAGGAACCGGGCACTCTGTGCACGTATCAGGTTCGCGAGCAGCGGGAACTTCTTGGACTGCAGTCTCTGGCTCCACGTTCATTCTGACCGGATCCGGCGCCGGCTTCAAGAGATTTACCTCTCCAATGTTCGGAGGCTTCGACGGGTTCGATATTACAGAAAAAGATCCGCTCAGAAACTCAAAAATTGCGGAGAGTCCAACGGTAAAGAACGATACAATTTTCTATAGTTTAAAGAAAGCGGTTGACGTCATTTCTGATCCGGACTATTTGGAATTTGATTTGGCTGCCATACCAGGTGTGACTAACACCAGCATAAATGCACAGTTAATTAATGCATGTGAGGAGCGCGCCGACGCTTTGGCAGTTATCGATCTTGAGGGAGGATATACTCCACGATCTGAGAACAACAACGAAGAGGCTGATAACATAGGCTCTGTTGAGCTTACAGTTAAGAAGTTAAAAGACCTTAACATTAATTCAAGTTATGGGTGCGCATTCTATCCATGGGTTAAAATCCGTGATAATGCAGCAAATTCTTCACTCTATGTGCCGCCTTCAGTGGTTGCCATGGGAACGTTCTCAAGTGCGCAACGCAAGTCTGCCGTTTGGTTTGCTCCTGCCGGCTTCACAAGAGGCGGCCTGAGCGAAGGTTCCGCCGGCGTACCTGTCGTTGGGGTAAGACAACGTGTCACCTCGGCCGAGAGAGACAGACTGTACGATGCTAATATTAACCCAATTGCATCGTTTCCCGCGGAAGGAATCGTTATCTTTGGTCAAAAGACCTTACAGGTAACAGCCTCGTCGCTCGATAGGATTAATGTCAGAAGACTTCTAATCTACTTGAAGAAAGAAGTTTCTAGAATTGCTTCGAGAGTGTTATTTGACCAGAATGTACAACAAACTTGGGACCGCTTCACGGGACAGGTGATTCCTTTTCTAGAGGGTGTGCAGGCTGGCCTAGGCTTGACAGACTTTAAGGTGCTCTTAGACGACACCACAACCACGCCAGACTTAGTTGATAGAAACATTCTTTACGCGAAGATTTTCTTAAAACCAGCAAGAGCTGTTGAATTTATCGCCCTGGACTTCATTATTACAAGAAGTGGCGCTTCTTTCGACGATTAAAATTTACAATACACTAGTTATAAGTGAAAAACAGGAGATTAATTAGATGCCATTCTTTTCAGACACAGGACCCGGGGGCTTTCAGCCAAAAAGATCTTTTAGGTTTTTGGTGACTTTTTCGGAGCTTTCAGATTTAACCTTTATGGTTACCAAGGCGAAGAAGCCCAGTTATAAGATTGGTAACAAAGATCATAAAATCTTAAATCATACTTTTAACTTTCCTGGTATAGTCACATGGGATGACGTCACGATTGATTTCATTGATGCAGTTGACCCAAACGTTGGCTCTAAGTTTTACAACGCTCTTAGGAACGCCGGATACGTTGCTCCCGTCTCCGAAGCGGCGCTCACCACGGGCATCACCAAGGTTAGCTCAACAAGTACTCTTGGCGAGATTCGTATTAAGCAACTGGATGGTGGCGGAATTATTATACCCGCCGGCGCCGACCCGGGCGAAGTTCCCGGCATACCCGACGCGACTAATGTTATCGAGGAGTGGACCCTAAAGAATGCGTGGATCCTTAGCGCTGATTTTGGCGCGCTTGATTACTCGCAAGAAGGCATAATGGAAGTCAAGCTGACAATCAAATACGATTATGCGACTTATTCAAACACACCATTCCCGCTAGCAACTTAATATATATCTTATTAGAGAGGTTTAAATGAGAAACAATCAAAGGCGCCTAGGTAAATCGGCGCCCGGTTCCCCCGCGGGGCCAGCCCCTCCGTCTCCCTTGGCTGCAGCCACGAACATGTCGTTCGCGGTACCAACTGAATTTGTAGAGCTTCCGTCACAGGGAAAACTTTACCCGGAGGATCACCCCTTACATCAACAAGAAACTGTTGAGATACGTTTTATGACGGCAAAAGACGAAGATATAATATCTTCAGAGTCCTTAATTAAAAAAGGATTAGTGCTAAACCGTCTTCTAACAAGCCTGATCATCGACGATATCGATCCTTCGACCCTCTTGATTGGCGACAGAAATGCGATATTGATTGCAGCTAGAATATCTGGCTACGGGTCGGAGTACGACTTGTCCTACAGGTGCACCGGGTGTTTCGTCACTTCAGAAACAAAATATGATCTGAAAAATGCTCTGATCGAAGACAATTGTCTAGACAGTGTTTTTCTTAAAAGAAATGATTTGTTGCACGACACCAAAACACAAACTTTTGATATTAAGCTTCCTACTTCTGGCGTTGTAGTAGGTTTAAAAATGCTCACCGGCCAAGATGAAAAAGTTTTAATTGGAGATGAGAAAGAGCCAAAAGATAACATGGTTACTTCGATGCTTGCTACGATCATTTCAAAAGTAAACGATGAATCAGATCCGGGCTACATAAATGAGTTTATAGAATCTATGCCGGTAAAAGATTCAAAGTTTCTTAGAGAGCTTTATCCAAAATTAGCCCCTCGCGTCCGGCTTGTCGACGATTTCGTGTGCCCCAAATGCTATCGCGAAGAAGAAATGGAGGTCCCGCTTTCAGCGGGGTTTTTTTGGCCTAGGTGAAGAATACATGGAGAGCGTCTATGAACAGTTCTTCTATTTAAAATATTACGGCGGTTGGAGTTTTACAGAAGCTTACAACCTGCCAATTGGCCTGCGGTCTTGGTTCGTGTATAAACTATCTGAACAGATCAAGAAAGAGAACGAAGCTGTCGAAGACGCTTATAAGTAAGCACCCTCTGGTTTTCATTTTGTTGTTTGGTACTATTTATATTTAACGAGGGTCCATACTATGGCAACAAAAGACGAACTACAAGCGGCGTTAGACACCGTTGAGCAGTATGCTGGCAAGACCGCGGCCGTGTTCGATGATGCGCAGGGTAAAGTTAACGAGTTTAACATTGCGTTTTCTACGTTAACTAATGCCCTCGGAGCACAAACAGAGAGATTAAAAGATATGCGGGCCCGCTTGTCTGAGTTAGACGGCGATGAAGCCGCTAAAATGGAAAAAAGAATAGCCCGGGAACAGGCTTACTCTGAATTTCGATCGAATAACGAAAACAAAATTCGCGATGCCCTTAAAGAAACTGCGGAATTGAGAAGGGGCACGCAAGAAGCATTCATGACAAAGTTCACCGCAGACCAGAACGCGGTCGACAAAGCGTACGCTGATGGTATCACCAAAGCGCGAGAAGGCGGCACAGCCGTGGTGGGCGCGCTAAACGTAGTTGGAACCAGCGTTAACAACTTTGTTCAAGGTTCTACTCAGGGGTTAGCCAATCTAGACCAAATTGTCGCTTTAAACTTAATGAAGACACTTACCGGAGTCGGCGGCGGACTAGGCGATCTTGTTACTAAAACACAAGGCCTTGGTCCTCAAGTCGAAGCGGCCAATATTTCTTTTGCTAAAAGCCTAGGCCTGGCTAACCCTGTTCTATCAGAAATCAACAGGGGCGCAGTCGACGTACGCAGTTCGCTTAATATGGGCGCCGATTTTGAACGATTCGGCGGTCTTGTAACGGGCACAGGCATGACGGTTGAAAACGCAAACAAACAGATGATGGATCTACTACAATCCTCGGCCGAATTTCGTAAATTAGTCGCGGATGGGGACAAAGACGCCGCCATGGCGATGGTTAATTATGGTACCGCCTTGGGCCAGCTTGGTGTTACTAATGACAACGTCTCAAAAACTTTTGATTTTCTTACGAGAGTACAAGGGGGAAACACCGAATCCACGCTAGAAGCTACGATGACACATGTTAACATGGCTAAACAACTTGGCATCGGCGCGAACCAAATGTTTACTGATTACACCAGCCTAGGCGACACTTTGGCTGCCTTCGGCGGAGATGCAAACGATGTTTTTTATGATTTGCAGGTGGTCGCGACCAAAACAGGCGTCGACGTCAACCGATTAAATGATAGCATGCTTAAGTTAGACACTTTCAGTGGTGCTACAGATATGGCTCAAAAGTTCAATGCAGTCCTGGCAGAAACTGGTGTAAGAATTTCTCCAGAAAAACTTTTTATGATGGACCCCGCTGAAAAAGCAAGATATTTGGGAGAGAAGCTCCAGGAGGCCGGCGTTTTTGCAGAAGGCACTGGAAAAAAAGGCCGTTTTATGGCTCGTGCATTATCAGATATCGCTAACGTTCCGCTTCCGGATCTAAAAAAGCTGGCGGCAGATCCTGGCGCACTAGAAACAACAGCGGCCGCTTTTGATAAACTTCCTACGCCGATCGGTGAGTTTAGCGAAACGATCAAATCCGGCCTCTCGTCCACAGAGCTGCTAACTCGTGAACTGCCTAATCTGGTCAGCGGGATGGACACCATGGTACAAAATGTACGAGGGCCGGCAGAAGAATTCGGAAGTATTTGGAACAATGTTTTTGGCGAATCGCTAAGGCTTACAGGCAACAACACTGATGCTGTGGCTGCTTTTTTGATTACCCTCAAGGGCCTAGGCGACGTCACTTCGCTAATTGACACCGCAAAAGAAGTACCTGTCCTTGGTCCAGCCATCAGCGCAGCTACCGGTCTTGTTACAGCCGGCGGATTGGCTATGAGACCCAGCTCCCTCGAAACCTTGACAGCAGGTCGCGGGATGCCCGTCGACGACGCGCTGAAGATTTTCAAACAGTCCGGACGCCCCG